>Ga0123356_10000358_pt1 | contig 51796 bp, 54 predicted proteins | sample TergutEmb28metaG_2_FD_92546 | JGI IMG/M metagenome (GOLD analysis project Ga0123356, IMG submission 92546) | Embiratermes neotenicus P3 segment gut microbial communities from Petit-Saut dam, French Guiana - Emb289 P3 | ecosystem: Host-associated > Arthropoda: Insects > Digestive system > Gut ...
GCACGTCCCGGTTTACATTTCCGAAAACATGGTTGGTCACAAATTAGGCGAATTCGCTCCGACCCGCAAATTCCGCAAACACGGAGGTAAGCAGAAATGACCAAAGAATTAAAAAACGCCGTCATTGCGAGCGCAGCGAAGCAATCCAATGGATCGCCACGCCGAACAGGTTCGGCTCGCGATGACAATGCTGCTACCGTCCGTGCCTCCCTGCGCGATCTGCGCCTAGCACCCCGCAAAGTCGCTCTCGTGGCCGCGTTGGTTCGTGATCGCAGCGTCGACGACGCGTTGATTATATTGTCGCATACGCCGAAACGCGCCGCGAAACCGCTGGCAAAACTGATCGCTAGCGCCCGCGCCAATGCCACCAACAACCACGGTCTACGCGCCGAAGGCCTGCGCATTGCTAGTTTGTCGGTGACGGCTGGCCCGCGTTTCAAACGCTACCGCCCGGTGTCGCGCGGCCGAGCGCATCCTTTCCAAAAACGCACCTCACATATTTTTGTAGAAATTATTGGTGATATAAAACCGGCCAAAGTCATTGCGAAGAACGAAGAGATGAAGCAATCCAGTACGGCTAAAACTAATTCTGGATCGCCACGCCGAACAAATTCGGCTCGCGATGACAAGAAGGGAGATAAATAGAATGGGACAGAAAGTCAACCCAATTTCAATGCGGCTCCAGGTTCACAAGAACTGGGCGAGCAAATGGTTCGCGTCCGGCAAAAAAGATTTTGCCAATTGGCTAGCCATCGATCTGGCCGTGCGTCGCGCCATTGAAAAGAAATTCGAAACGCGCGCTGTTATCAATCACATCGAGATCGAGCGCAACGCCAACCAAACCACGATCACCATATGGACGAGCAAAGCCGGTGTGGTCATCGGTCGCCAAGGCGCCGGTGTCCAGGAACTGCGCGCGGAGCTCGAAAAAATCATTGGTGCGCCGGTGCGCCTCAACATCGAAGAAGTCAGAAAACCCGACCTAGCCGCCAAAATCGTGGCCGAAAATATCGCCCGCCAACTCGAGCGCCGGATCAATTTCCGCCGCGCTATGAAAATGGCAATTCAAAACGTCATGAGCGCGGGCGCTAAGGGCGTGCGCATCGAGATCGCTGGTCGCCTTAACGGGGCTGAGATGTCGCGTCGCGAAAAGCTCATCGAGGGCTCGGTGCCGCTGCATACTCTGCGTACCGATATCGATTACCATCTGGCGGTGGCGAAAACGTTGGCCGGTACCATCGGCATCAAAGTTTGGATTAACCGAGGGGAGAAGCACTGATGCTACTGCCCAAGAAAACCAAATTCAGGAAAGCCTTCAAGGGTCGCAATCCGGGCGTGGCCTCGCGCTGTAATTATATCGCTTTTGGCGACTTCGGCCTGCAGAGTCTCGACAACGAGCGCGTCACCTCGCGCCAAATCGAGAGCGCTCGCCGAGCGATTTCTGGTCATACCAAGCGCGGCGGCAAAATCTGGATTCGCATTTTCCCACAAATTCCGGTCACTAAAAAACCGCTCGATGTCAAAATGGGCTCCGGCAAAGGCAGCCCCGAATACTGGATCGCTCGCGTCAAAAAAGGCACAATCATGTTTGAAATGAACGGCGTGCCCGAGCCAGTCGCCCGCGAAGCCATGCGCCTAGCTTCCCACAAATTACCGGTTCGCACCCGATTCGTTAAACGGGAGGAGGCATAATGGCAGACAAGAAAGTAAAGAAAGTCGTGGCTACCAAAACGACCAAGAAAGACACCACAGCCGTCGACCAAACTGCCCGAGATTTGCGCAAACTAACCGAGGCCGAATTGCAAACTGCTCTAAAAACCGCTCGCGAGGATCTGCTAGCGGCGCAGAAAATGCTAAAAGCCAACGAGCTACCAAATAGCCAAGTCATTAAAAAATCTCGCCAAATAATTGCGCGGATTCACACTGTGTTAACCGAAAAGATCAAGGAGGCAAAAAATGTCTAAACGTACCATCACCGGCGTCGTATCATCAATCGCCGGCAAAAAAACCATCATCGTGACACGCACCACGCGCGAAACTCATCCGCTCTATGGCAAGAAATTCACGACCAGCCGCAAATTTAGCGTCCACGACGAGAAAAATGCAGCCAAAATCGGCGACACCGTCTTGATCGAAGAAAGCCGCCCGATTTCAGCCACGAAAACTTGGGTTCTAAAGGAAATCGTCGAACGCGGTCGCGAAATCGTCGAGATCAAGAAAACCGAAGTTGAGGCCGAGGCCGAAGCCAAGCTAGCCGAAAAAGCCGCCAAGAAAGTGGCCGAAAAAGCCGCGGAAACTGAGGGGGCGACAAAGTGATAAAGCAACGAAATGAGAGAAAAGAAAAGCGCGGAGAAAATCTAAAATTTGTTTTAGATTTGCGACAAGATTTTACTTTTCCGAATGAGGAAGGTTTACCTCTTTTGACGACTGAAAGGAGACAAAAGTGATCCAGCAAGAATCCCGCCTCAAAGTCGCCGACAATAGCGGCGCCAAGGAAGTCCTGTGCATCAAAGTCCTCGGTGCAACGCGTCGTCGTTATGCTCGCGTTGGTGATGTCTTTACCGCTAGCGTCAAGGAAGCCGACCCGCACGGCAACACCAAGAAAAAATCGGTGGTGCGTTGTGTGGTTGTGCGCACTCGGAACAAAATCACCAGAAAAGACGGCTCGACCATCAAATTCGATGATAATGCTTGCGTTTTAATTAACGATGATAAAACACCGAAAGGCACTCGCGTCTTTGGGCCGATTCCGCGCGAACTGCGCGACCTCGGCTACGCGAAAATTGTGTCTTTGGCACCGGAGGTATTATGAAACGTATCAGAAAAGATGACTTAGTCAAAGTAATCGCCGGCGGCCAAAAGGGCAAAATCGCCAAAGTCGTCCGCGTCGACGACCGCAAAGTTTATCTCGAAAACGTCAACCTGCGTACTCGTCACGTGGCGGCCAATCGCCTGAACCAACAAGGCGGCAAAAAAGACGTCCATCTGCCGCTCGATATTAGCAACGTCGCTCTAGTCGTCGAGGATGTCAAAAACGCCGAAAAGACGAGCAAAGTTTCGTTTAGGATCAAGGACGGCAAGAAAACCCGTGTCGCAAAACTGAGCAACAAGGAGGTGAAATAATGGCCGAATCTAAAACTACCACGAAAAAAACCTCTCCTGCTGATAAAAGTAAATACACTCCGCGTCTCAAGAAACTTTACAATGAGAAATTTGTCAAAGAATTGAAAACCGAGCTGAAGCTAAAAAACGTTCACCAGGCGCCGAAACTGACAAAAATCGTCGTCAGCGCCGGCGTTGGTCGCAATAAGGACAACAAATCGTTCCAAGAAGTAGTGGCCAACACGCTGGCTCGGATTACTGGTCAAAAACCGATTAGCCGCACAGCCAAGCGCTCGATTGCGTCTTTTAAGATTAGAAAAGGCATGGGCGCGCCGGTCGGCCAAAGTGTCAATCTGCGCGGCGACCGCATGTGGGAATTTCTCGATCGGTTAGTCAACGTGGCTATGCCGCGGATCCGCGATTTTCACGGTGTTTCCGCCAAGGCCTTTGACCGCCAAGGCAACTACAATCTCGGTATCACCGAGCAATCGATTTTCCCGGAGTTAACGTTCGAAGAAACCGCCACGCCGCACGGCTTAGGAATTGCATTTACGATTTCTAACGGCAATCCGGAAAGCTCACGTAAATTGTTAGAAAAATTTGGAATCCCGTTTGAAAAAACTGGAAAGGAGGCAAAATAATGGCAAAGAAATCAGCACTGGCTCGCGACAAAAAACGCCAAGCAATGATCGCCAAGCACGCTAGCAAACGCGCTGAGCTAAAAAGGCTCGGCGACAGCGAAGGCCTGCAAAAACTACCGCGCAATTCATCGCCGACCCGCCACAAAAATCGCTGCGGCGAAACCGGCCGACCGCACGCTTATATGCGCAAATTCGGCCTGTCACGTATCAGTTTTCGCGAACACGCCTCCAAAGGCGAAATTCCCGGTGTAACAAAGGCCAGTTGGTAAAGGAAGGAGAAAGAATATGTCATTACAATCCACAGACCCGATCGCCGATCTCCTAACCCGAATCAGAAACGCTATCGCCATCGGCAAAAACGAAGTCCGCTTGCCGAGCAGCAAATTGAAATTAACGGTCGCCAAAGAATTGGTGCGAGCCGGCTATTTGGCCGATGCCAAAACCACCAAAGCCACGCCACGCGACGAGTTGATCGTGACGATCGCCGAAGACGGCACCAGTCCGACCATCACCGAAATCGCTCGTGTATCCAAACCCGGCCGCCGCGTTTACGCTCGCGCCGCCGATATTCCGCGCGTCAAATCCGGCCGCGGCGTCATGTTGGTTAGTACGAGCAAAGGCATCATGACCGGCCGCGAAGCCATCAAAAATCGCCTCGGCGGCGAGTTAATATGTAAGGTGTATTAATATGGGAGAAACTATAGTGGCAGCCGATGAAGAAGGCAGACCAGGGGAAACCTCTGACGTTAGAGCAGCACGATTAGCAGTTGAATCATCGCTAGGAGCACTGGTGAATCAGTTGTACGCGAGCCACAACGGTATTGTAATCACAGTGAGTAAAGAGGCGCTCTGGACGCTCGTGCTAGAAGAGGCAACGAGAAAGCTAGATTCACTGCCTGAAGGAAGGAAGTAAGCAAATGTCAAGAATCGGAAAACTACCAATCGCCATTCCGGCGGGTGTGACAATCACGGTTGAACCTGATTTCATCACCGTGCGGGGCCCGAAAGGCGAGCTAAAACAATTCACTTTGCCGCACGTGGACGTGGCGGTCGAGGGCGATCAAATCATCGTCACGCGAAAATCTGACGAAAAACTGGCCAAATCCCAACACGGCCTGATGCGCTCGTTGATCAACAACATGGTCGTTGGCGTCACCAAAGGTTTCGAGAAAAAACTCGAGATCAACGGCGTCGGCTTTCGTCTGGTTAGCAAAGGCCCGCAGGAAATCGAGATGGGTCTCGGCCTCTCGCATCCGGTCAGCTACAAGGCGCCCGAGGGCGTGACTTTGGCTGTTAATAAAATGGAAATCACGGTCAGCGGCATCTCTAAACAGCAAGTCGGCCAAACCGCGGCCGAAATCCGTTCCTTAAAGAAACCCGAACCCTACAAAGGCAAAGGCATAAAGTACGCCGACGAGACAATTCTCCGCAAAGCAGGAAAGGCAGGTAAATAATGGACAAGATTCTAAACAAAACTCTGCGCAAAAACCGCGTGCGCGCCAAAGTCACCGGCACGGCCGAGCGGCCGCGTCTCAGCGTGTTTATTTCCGGCCGCCACATTAGCGCGCAAATTATCGATGACACGACCGCTAAAACTCTGGCCGCCGCAACGACCGTCGGGCAGAAACTAACCGGCACGATGACCGACAAAGCCGCGCACATTGGTAAAGAAATCGCCGGGAAAGCCCAGAAAGTGAAAATCAAGACAGTCGTATTCGATCGCAACGGTCGCAAATACGCCGGTCGTTTAACAGCGCTAGCAGACGCCGCGCGCAAAGGAGGCTTGGAGTTTTAATCATGAGTGAAGAAGTAAAGAAACCTAACGATGTCATTGCGAGTGCGGCGAAGCAATCCACCGAGAAACCCATGGATCGCCACGACGACAAATCGTCTCGCGATGACAACGCTAAATCCACCGCTCCGGCTGCCGCGAAAAACGGCGAAGCGCCCAAGAAAAAATTCGGCGCCGCTAATAACTTTAGTTCGGATAATATGGCGGCACGTGACGACCGCGGCAATCGTGGCCGCCCTAGCGATCGCGGCCGAAGTGGTGGCGACCGCCGCGACAATCGCCGAGGCAATCGACGTGACAGCAAACCGGCCGAGGAAAAAATATTCGAGGAGCAAACCATTGCGGTCGACCGAGTTAGTCGTACCGTCAAGGGCGGCCGTCGCTTGCGTTTCAAGGCGCTAGTGGTGGTCGGCGACAAGAAAACCCGCGTCGGCGTCGGCGTCGCCAAAGGCCGCGATGTCCAACAGGCCGTCGAAAAAGCCACTGGCGTGGCCAAAAAACACCTGATCACTATCCCGCTGGCGGGCACAACCATTCCGCACGACACGGAGATCAAACACACTGGCGCGCACGTTCTATTGAAACCAGCCGCGCCAGGCACCGGCATCATCGCCGGCGGTGTGATTCGTTCGATCATCGGTGTGACCGGCATTTCCGACCTGCTCAGCAAATCGCTCGGCAGCGCCAACAAAGTCAACATCGCCTACGCCACGATCGAGGCGCTCGAAAGTCTCGTCCCGAAAAGCGACTGGATCGGCGCTGAGAAGAAAAAAGTGGACTCCGCGAAAACTAAAGCCGCGCAGCATGAGGAGCCCGCAAAATGAAATACCACGAACTGAACACTAGCGCCAAGAACGCCAAAAAACGTGTCGGGCGCGGGATCGCGGCGGGCGGCGGGAAAACTGCCGGCCGAGGCACAAAGGGTCAGAGATCACGCACCGGCAAAAAACTGCGACCGACTTTTACGGGCGGCCAGTTGCCGCTCGTGCAAGCCGTTCCCAAACTGCGCGGCTTTAAGAGCAAGCGCATCCCCGCCCAGGTCGTCTATAGCGATGAATTAAATGCCATCAAAAGCGCCAAAATCGACAACTTTACTTTGTTCGAGGCGGGCTTGATTTCTACGCCGCATCACACGGTGAAAGTCATCGCGCGCGGTGATTTGACTTCCAAGGCCACGATCGAAATCGCCGCCATGTCGGCCTCGGTGGTCAAACAATTGGAAAAGAACGGCGGCAAATTTACTGAAACTGCTGTGCCTTTGCCGAAATCGACCAAAAAGGATAAGCCCGAAAAAGCTAAGAAATAGGGAGGTGGTCATGAAGCTACTAAATGGGCGAGAGTTAGCCGGTTTTATCAAAGAACGCCAAGCCCGCCAAGTGCGAGGCCTCATCCAACACGACAAAATAAAACCAAAACTGGCGATTATTCAAACTTCTGATGATCCGGTGATCGATACCTATGTGCGGCTCAAGAAAAACTACGGCACCGACATTTTGATCGACGTCGATATCCACAAAATCCCGCAAACCGAATCCAAGAAACTCATCGCTAAATTGAACGCCGATAAATCAGTCCACGGTATTATTGTGCAATTGCCGATGGATAATCCGGAGGAAACCGACGAGATCGTTAACGCCATCGCGCCAGAAAAAGACGTCGACGGCCTCGGTGAGCGGGCGATTCTCGATCCGGCCACGCCGATGGCTATCCATTGGCTCTTGAGTGGCTACAATGTGGAATTAAAGGGCAAAAAAATCGTCCTGGTCGGCAACGGCAGGTTGGTCGGGCGACCCTTGGCGCGCATGTGGCGAAATTCTGGTCTCGAGCCTGAAGCCATAAATTCCAAAACCCGAGACAGGAGCGAAAAATTACGCGTAGCGGACATAATCGTGACGGCGACAGGCGTGCCTGGCTTAATCAAGTCGGACGATATCAAGCCCGGCGCGGTGGTGGTCGATGCCGGCACAGCCGACGACCACGGTCAAATAGTTGGCGATATCACGCCGGATATTAGAGAACGCACAGACATCACCATCACGCCAAAAATCGGCGGTGTCGGGCCACTCACCGTCACGGCGCTAATGGACAACACGATCAGGGCAGCTCGTGATTCTCCTCAGGCGGAGTAGTTTCGAAACCCATGACTTTCTTGACCTGTTCGACGACCTGGCTAGGGGTCAGGTTGGCTTTGATGATATAGCTATCAATACCGAGCGATTCGAGATCTTTGGGCGCTTCCTGTTGACCTAAATTAGTTAGAACGATGACCGGGACGTCCTGCCCGCCGGGCAGTTTGCGGATCCGCCGCAGAGCCTCCACGCCGTTCATTTCCGGCATTTGGATGTCGAGCAAAATCAGATCCGGCATATGCCGCGAAACCATTTCGAGGCCGGACTTGCCGTCCTCTGCGATCTCGATCGTAAATCCCTCGGACTCGAATTTCATGCGATACATCTGGGCGATGGCCTGGTCGTCTTCGATGATGGCGATGTTAGTCATGAGCATGATTATAACAGATATGTACAAAGCATGTAAAGTGCTGTAGAATGGATGTCATAGATAGGGGGGGGCTGTTATGACAGAGGGGTTTGGTTTTGATATCAAACGCTTCTACTACGACGATTTTCAGGATGAGCATTCAACTCCAGAGACAAGAGCGCATATAGTTGGGGTCTCGGAAGAAGCGGCGGCCGCCAACCGAGAGTTCAAAGCAAGCGGCGGAGTAATATCAGATTTGAATAATCCCGGGCTAGAGGTGCTATTAAAAGACGCGCCGCAATTGTTGGATTATCAAAGATTAATCAAATTAAATATGGGAGCGGCAATGATGGCTTTTTACGATCCGTTCGGTCATCATGAGGTTCCAGTTTTGGGCGAAAATTTCGATGAGGCCACAATACGCTGGGCAACTGACCAATTATTCGGCATGGGTTTGCGATGGCGCGGTGGTCTAGAGGCATCTTTATTAGAAGAAGATTTATTGACTGGGGCAGAGAAGGCTTTGATACTGGGCTGTGGTGCGGGGCATTATCCAATACAAGCAGTCAGGAAGCTCATGAGCGAGGGGTGTGATTTAAGCAGTACCCAGCTAACTCTGGTTGATAATAACAACCTCTCCATACGACAAGTGCGAGAAGCAGGATTAACTTTACCACCAGGTTTAATTACTGCCGTGCCGCGTGATGTTCTTCACGAAAGGGGATACAGGAGAGATCACCTCACTGGAATATTGGGGAGATGGCTAATGTATGGCGTGCGTCCCATAGTTAGTGGTCGTAAGATAGGCGATGATTATGGAGCGGTAACCGATTTTGGTCTGATCGGGTGCTATTTGCCGCCAAATGACTTTAAAGCAAGAGCGAAACTTGGCCCTATAGCTATAGCTGCCACTAAAAAAGGCGGCGATGCCAGCCTAAGGTCGATGTGGGAACATACCTCACATGCAGCTAATAATCAGAGATCTGTTACTGTTAACTCCATCGTGGTGCCACCCGAGGGCTCCAGAGGTGACGCTGCTAGATTACAACACGAACTGATTGAAGTGATCGATTGGCCAGCGCTGCGGTTAACACCGGAATCAGAAATGTTGGGCAGAATTGCTCTTAATTGCCCCGGAGTCCAGCAGGTAGAAATACACTACGATCCCAACGGTATATTCGTCATATATAAAATTAGAAATTATAAGCTATAATGGTTATGTGATTGATATTAAGCACCTAGCCTTGTTGGCGGCAATGGTAGCGTCTGTCGTGCTTGTTGTTATAATTATTCTGGCGCGACAAATACCGAGGGCTCAACGTGCTGCATTAACAATTTTCTTCATGGCCGGTTTTGTCTGGGCAACGTTTCTCCTCTTGTTTTTGGGATCTAATAACCACGACTCGGCAATCAGATTCGCTCAAGTGTACTACATAGCAGCTCTAGTTATCGCCTATTGTTGCGTCTGGCTTTCAATACTAATTACTGGTTTAATAAAATGGATCACATCTATTGCGCTGGCTTTACTATTGGTCATGTCAACCATAATAATGGTGAACTCAGGATTTATAATCGCCTCAGTACAACTAGAGTTTAATGCTAACGCAATAATCTTGAGCAAAATTGGGTATTATATATACGTCGGCTGTTTCATACTTTATTGCGTGGGAGCAGTAGGTATTTTTGTTAAGTACCTCAATATGAACATATCAATATTGGAGAGGATTAGATCCAAGTACATACTAGCTGCCTTTGTGTTAGCCGGCGTGTTTGGCTCACTGTTTAATCTAGTGCTGCCGGTGTTTGGTAACTATCGATTTATCTGGGTGGGGCCGCTTAATATATTGATATTCTCGGCAATTATGTTTATGGCCATAATAAAACACAGACTATTCAATCTACGTCTATACGCGGTGCGCTTCTTGTTGTTTGTGGTGGGGTCTCTGGTTTTGCTGGCCGTCTACGCGGTGGCCTTAGGTGTGCTGTATAACACTTATGATGCGCAACATATGATTATCCAATTAAACATAGTAATCACGATAGTCTTCTTGGCGTTGGCGTATACATTCTACTACGGGATAATCACTCTAACAGAACGAAAGTTTGGTAGTGGACTGTTGAAATATGGGCTACTCTATGAACTTTCTTACAGTATGCTAGTTAACACCGATCTACATAGGATGCTCAATGCGGTGTCAAAAGTTTTTTCAAAAAATATGCGAAGGAGCCGGGCAGTCTTTGTCTATAAGAACGATGATGACAACGAATTGTACGCAACCGATCAGCGAGAAATGATGTGGAAAAAGACCATAAGTGACGTCTCTAAATACATGAACCGGAACGATGTTGATATAATAATATCGGATGAAATCAGTGCCGACAGCACGCTAAGACAGTGGCTGCTTGATGAAAATATAGCTGTGATTATTAAACCAGAATCGCCGCGAAATTCCACCAAGGCGGATATTTTTGTAGTAATAGAGCGTACGCCTTTGCGTATATATTCCAATAAAGAGATATCAATATTGACAACCATCGCTCAAATGATACGAGTCGCAACAGATAACGCGATTCATCTTAGGCAAATTATTGATTTAAATAAAAGTTTGAATGACAAGATAGCTGATGCCACGGCTGATTTGAGGGCGACTAATCGTAAATTAAAAAAGCTTGATGCGGTCAAGGATGACTTTATCTCGATAGTATCGCACCAACTGCGTACGCCTCTGACTAGCATTAAGGGTTACATCTCAATGCTCCTCGACGGTGATTTTGGCAAACTAACGGACGAACAGAGGCGCGTGCTGAACGAGGCTTATTCTAATAGCGAGCGCATGGCGTTTCTGATTAGTGATTTTCTTGATGTGTCGCGACTGCAAACTGGCAAGCTGGAGCTGCGCAAAGTTCCAACGAAACTGGATGAGCTCCTGGGCATCGAAATACAACAACTTCGCATTTCGACCGCTACGCGCCAAATTGAATTGGAATACGAGCCGCCCTCGAACTTGCCGGAGATCGATTGCGATCCTCACAAAATCATCCAAGTCATGGCAAATATGATCGATAACGCCATCTATTATTCGCACAGCGGTGGCAAAATCACGGTTAGTTTGTACGAACAGCACGGCCGGATTATTTTCGTGGTCAAGGATCAAGGCATCGGCGTGCCGCGCGCTGAACAGCATCGGTTGTTCACGAAATTCTACCGGGCGTCAAATGCTCACAAGATCCGACCCGACGGCAGCGGCGTTGGTTTGTACGTGGCACGCAAAGTAATCACAGCCCACGGCGGCTCACTAATTTTCGAGAGCACGGAGGACGTTGGTAGCACCTTTGGTTTTCGTCTACCGATCAAACAATAAACGCCTGCACAATGATAAATACCACGACGGCAACAATCGCCACCGCGATAGCACCACGCCGCACGAGCTTTCTGTGCTCATGCAGCCACTGCTGGAGCGGACTCCGCACCACGGCGGCGACTCGATGAACCCGCATCACATTGTCGGTTTGCTTGGCGTCGACGCCGGCATATTTCTTATTACGTTTCTTCTTAGACTTGCCCATATCTCTATTTTATCATACAATAGGAGAGACTTGGGAGGGTCCCGTCGTCTAGTGGTTAGGACATCAGGTTTTCATCCTGACAACAGGGGTTCGATTCCCCTCGGGATCACCAAATCCAAGTCCGTTTCGGTGGGCTATTTTAATTTAAGAAGGAAAGGCTAACATGAGACCAAAAGAGACCGTCAAGCACACTAAGATCCTGGCGACTATCGGGCCAGCCGTCGAAAGTCCGGAGAAAATCGCCGCGCTAATTGACGCCGGCGTCGACGGCTGTCGGATGAATTTTAGTCACGGCGACGAAGAACAACGCCTGAATCAATTCAAATGGGTTCGCGAATATTCCGCTAAAATCGGTCGTCACATCGCCATAGTCCAAGACCTCCAAGGGCCGAAAATTCGCCTCGGCCAACTAAAGGACGATATGCGTTATGAGATTCGCACCGGTGATGTCATTGGTTTGACCTACGGCATCGAGCATGACGGCGGAAATAATTTGCCTAGCCAATACGACATCAGCGACAAATGCCAGCCCGGCGACTCGATCTTTCTGTTTGATGGCAAAATTCGCACCACGGTACAGAGCATCGAAGGCAAAACCGTTTGGATAAAGGCCGAAAATGACGGCTACGTAATTAGCCGAAAAGCCATCAACCTGCCGGATATGCGAGGCGGCCGGAGCGACATCCTGACCGAAAAAGATCTCGCCGACATCGAGTGGGGTTTGGACAAAGATTTCGATTACATCGCGCTGAGCTTTGTGCATCACGCCGATGACGTGCGCATGTTGCGCGAACTTCTGAAAAGTAAAGGCGTCGATCGACCAATTATCACCAAACTCGAAACCAAATCGGGCGCCGATCCGGAAAATCTCGAAGACATCGTCAGGGCGAGTGACGGCGTGATGGTGGCGCGCGGCGATTTGGCGGTCGAAGCCGGCGCCGAAGTCGTACCGATCGTGCAACGCCAAATCATCGCTCTGTGTCAAAAACATTGCAAATTTAGCATCGTGGCGACGCAAATGTTGGCTAGCATGGTCGATAATCCTGAACCAACTCGCGCTGAGGTCAGCGACGTGGCGACGGCCGCCATCGAAGGCGTCGATGTCGTAATGCTGAGCGAAGAAACCGCCATGGGCAAATATCCCATCGAAGCGGTCACCGTTATGCGCGACACCATTCTCTACGCACAGAATCACATGCCGGTCACGCCGCTCTATGTCCGCGAAGGCAGTGACAAGCGCCGCGATTCGATCGCCGAATCGGCCGTCTTACTCGCCGAGCGCTCTAACGCGGCGGCCATTATCGTTGAAACTCAATCTGGTAAGATGGTGCGCAATGTCTCGATTCATCGTCCTAAATGCCCAGTAATAGCCATAGCCACGACCGACCGGGTGGCCAACCAAGCCGAGCTAAATTACAACACTCGCGGTTTTTACGGCGGCGTCGGCGAAGGATACGTGGTGGCCGAAAAGTTGTTCGCTAACGGTCTGTTCGGCGAGGCGCCAGTTACCGTCGTCATGGTTCGACACAACCTGGATGGCGCGCCGATTCGCACAGCCAACACGATTCAACTTTACATGCTTGGCGATGACAAACAATAGTGCTAAAATGGTTGTACTATGAGTGGGACAACTTTTCCTTATAAAACCGTGCGTGATGTTGACGTCTCGGATAAACAAATATTAATACGCGAAGGTTACGACATGCCGCTTAACGAGGACGGCACGATCGCCGATGATTTTCGCATCGCTGCGTCGCTGCCGACCCTTAATTACCTGATCGAGCGTGGCGCCAAAATCGTGCTGATTTCTCATATGGGTCGTCCCGGCGGAGAAATCCAAGAAAAACTCAGCCTCAGGCCGGTCGCGGATAATTTGTCAGAAAAGTTAGGCCGCGCCGTCAAATTCGTTCCCGATTGCGTTGGCGAAGCGGTTCAATTAGCAACCAAAAATCTAGCACCTGGCGATGTGGTGTTGCTCGAAAATTTGCGCTTCCACGGCCAAGAAGAACGAAACAATCGTGATTTCGCGGAACAACTCGCCAAAGATTCACACGCCGATCTGTTCGTCGAAGACGGTTTTAGCGTGGTGCATCGAGCGCACGCTTCGACGGCGGCCATCACGGAATTCCTGCCCAGCGTGGCCGGACTACTGCTCGAAACGGAATATGTCGAAATAAAATCAGCCATCGACGATCCAAAACGACCCCTAACGGCGGTGCTCGGTGGTGCCAAAATTAGCGACAAAATTCCTTTGGTCAAGAAGTTCGTCGAAATTGCCGATAATATCGTCGTCGGCGGTGCCATGGCTAATAATTTCTTGAAATTCCGCGGTATCAACGTCGCGTCTAGCAAGGTCGAGCCCGACCAAGACGACATAATTCGCGAAATCCTGGATGTGGCTGAAGGAAAATTCGGCGCCGATTTTAGCGAGAAATTCATCCTGCCGAGTGACGTCGCCATCGCGCCGCACGGCGATCCAAACGAAGATCGCATCGAAATCAACCTGAGCGAAAACCCACTCTACGGCGAGGCCAAAATCTTTGATCTAGGCGCGAATACCATCGACCAAATCTGTGAAGTAATCCGCGCCAGCGCCACGGTCATCTGGAACGGCGATCTAGGAATCGACACCACGCCGCAGTTCTCGCACGCTAGCTCGCGCGTCGCGTTGGAACTAACCAAAAACCCGCACATCGTCAGCGTCATCGGCGGTGGCGACACGGCCGATTTCGTTCGCGATTGGGACGCGCAAAAAGGCGGCAGTTTCACCCACGTTTCCACCGGCGGCGGCGCTAGCTTGGAGCTGATGGCTGGCGATGTCTTACCGGGCATCGCGGCGCTGATGCCGAAAAGTTAGATTGCATGAAAATTTAGCTTGTGCTAGAATAATAGCAGGAAATTACAGGGGAGGGCTATGAAAAAGTACATCATCGGCAACTGGAAGATGAACCTCAATGTGCACGAGGCGTCGTTGTTCGCGACTAAATTATCGCAAGGGCTACCGATCCGGCGCGATGTCGAGACGGTGGTTTGCCCGTCATTCGTGGCGCTCCAGCCGCTCAGCCTCCAGGTCGATCATCGCCAAATGAAACTCGGCGCCCAGGATTGCTATTGGCGCGATTCCGGAGCGTTTACCGGCGAAGTCGCAGCCACGCAACTGCGCGGTCTGGCGCAGTATGTTTTGGTCGGGCACTCGGAACGTCGTCACATTTTCGGCGAACACGATCGCGACATTCGCTTCAAAGTCCAGGCCGCCCTGCGCAATGGTTTAACACCGGTGTTGTGCGTGGGCGAGACCGAACTTGAACGAAAAGAAGGCGACACGGCTCACGTCCTCGAGGATCAGATCGTTAGCGGTCTGATGAATGTCGGCAGCGACCAAATCGATCAAGTGCTGGTGACTTATGAACCACTCTGGACGATCAGCACCAGCGGCAGTCCACACGTCCCACAGCAGCACGAGCTCGAACAGGTTGTCAAAATTATCCGCTCCAAAGTCACCCACATGTTCGGCCGCGAGGCCGGCAAAGCCATCCCCGTACTCTACGGCGGTAGCGTCGACAAAGACAACGCGCGAATTTTCTTGAGCGTGGAGGGAATCGATGGCGCGCTGGTCGGTGCCAAATCGCTGATCGCGCCGGAATTTATTAGCATAGTTGAAATCGCCAGCGAAATCGCCAAAGAGGAGAAAAAGTGAACAAATTTCGCGGCCAATACATGGACATGGTTCATCCATCGAGCGATGTTCAATTGTCGGACAAACCAAACCATGCCGACCAATTAGCCAAATCATCGCCGCCGGATCCCACGCCGCCCGAACCAGAAAAAGAAGAAATCCCGCCTGACACGGTTGACGACCGCGAGGCCTACGAGTCGCCGTTTTTGCCGAACGTCGCAGTCGAAAAACGACCCCTAGGAGGTGGTTCGCCGGCCGACAACACCAGGCAACTTTTCGGTATCGACGAGGAGGCGCATGATACTTTTGACATCAATAACTTAGTCGATCTGAGCCGACCAGAATTGCCGGCAGACGACAGTGGCAAAGGAGAGCTAGAGCCAGCACTACCGCCGGGTGACGAGCCGGGGCTAGAATCAGAGCCGGAACCTGCCGAGCCTGAGCCCGAACCTGAACCGCTGCCGGCACCAGAAGAGCCCGAGTCAACCCCAGAACCCGAACCCGAGAAACCAGAACCGATTCCAAAAACCCCCGAAACCGTCGACAACCAACCCCAGGCGCCGTTCGCCCACGCCGCCGAGCCGGCCGCCAAACCAGGCAGCAAAAAACCTCACTTGTGGGCATTGCCGATCTTCTTCGTGCTACTCGCTATCATCGGCGCCGCCATCGGAGCCCTAATCTACCTCTCAGGCTGGTTCGAGTAAGAACTGCCGAGCTTGACTTTTTAAATAGCTTATGCTAAACTCGGGGCAATCGTCCTAGCTACGAGCGGGTTTGCTGTGATACAATGGATCAGATGAGAACTGATGAGACAGACAAAATTTTAGGGGGGTTGAATCCGCCGCAGCGCGAAGCGGTTGAGTTTGGCGAGGGGTCGCTACTGATTTTGGCCGGCGCTGGTTCGGGCAAGACGAAAGTCCTGACGCATCGCATCGCTCATCTGATAACCGAGCGCGGCGTTAGACCGTGGGAAATTATGGCGGTGACTTTTACCAACAAAGCCGCCGGCGAGATGCGCGAGCGGCTGACGCAGTTACTGAATGCTGCACAACCAACTTCCCCGTCTCAGCCGACCAATTTCTCCGGTATAATTTCCTCGAATTTTTCTCAGGCGCTCCGTGCGGAGAACAAGCTCGTACTCGCGCTTGATGAAAAATCCTTCGGAAAGTTATCCGGAAAATTGGAGGCTTCGCCAGGAAAGTTGGCTGTGACAAACAACACTAATTTCATGCCTTGGATGGGGACTTTTCATTCGATCGCCGTGCGGATTTTGCGGCAATACGGCGAGAATATCGAGATTCCGCGCAACTTCGTGATTTTGGATGAGACGGATCGGCTGGGATTTGTGAAAGCCGCAATGCGGCAGCTCGGCATCACCGACAAACAATTCAATCCGCGCTCAATTGTGAGTTTGATCTCGAACGCCAAGAACGATTGCTTGTCGCCGGACGATTACGCGGCCATCGCCAAGATGCCGGCGCAATTGGTCGCGGCCGATGTCTATCCGCGCTACGAGCGCTTGCGGCGCGACGGTCGGGCGCTGGACTTTGATGATCTGTTGCTCGAAACGGTGAAATTGCTCGAAAATGTCAAAGAAGTCCGCGACGAATTACGCGGCAGATTGAAACACATCCTGATCGACGAGTACCAGGACACCAACAAAGCACAATACCAAATCGTCAAACTGCTTTTGAATGACGAGCAAAATATCTGTGCGGTCGGCGACGATTGGCAGTCAATTTATTCTTGGCGTGGTGCGGACTTTACCAATATTTTGAATTTCGAGCGCGATTTTCCGGGCACTAAAACCATTAAACTGGAACAGAATTACCGCAGCACCGAGGCGATTTTGAACGCGGCGCACAACGTCATCGTCAAGAACTCTCGGCGTACCAACAAAAAGTTGTGGACAGATAAAAAGGGCGGCCAGCCGGTGCAAATTATTCCGACAGGTAGCGAGAGCCACGAGGCCGAGATCATAGCGCAAAAAGTCGCCGCCGAGGTAACAATCGGCGCTCGAAATCACAACGATTTTGCGGTGCTGTATCGCACCAACGCCCAGAGTCGAATTGTCGAGGAAATTTTCTTGCGCTATGGCTTGCCTTACAAAATTGTCGGCGGTACGCGTTTTTACGATCGCGCCGAGGTCAAAGATTTGCTGGCGTACTTGAAACTGATTTACCAACCGTTCGATCGCGCTAGTTTCGAACGCATTGTTAACGTGCCGCGACGGGGACTTGGTGAGACTTCGGTTGGGCGATTTTTGCTCTGGCAACAGCGGCGCGGAACGTCGATTATTGACGCGCTAGTTAACGTGGAGCATTGCGACGAGTTGACGCCGCGAGCTAGAAAATCCTTTGCAAAATTGGGCGGCCTTCTACTGAGTTTGAGCAGAATCGCCGCCGACACGGCGCCCGACGAGCTACTAGAAAAGATCATTCGGGCGGTCGATTACCGTGCGCATCTCGACGATGGCACGCCGTCCGGCGAATCGCGGCTCGAGAACGTGGCCGAATTGGTTGGTGTGGCGAAATCTTTCAATGACCTCGCGGAATTTTTAGAAGAAGTCGCGCTAGTGTCATCGGCCGATCAGAAAGCGGATAAAGCCGTCACATTGATGACTTTGCACGCCGCCAAGGGTCTAGAATTTCCGGTCGTGTTCATGGTCGGCATGGAAGAAGGCATTTTCCCCGGAACGCGCGCCGAGTACGAACCGGCCGCCATGGAGGAAGAGCGCCGACTCGCCTACGTCGGCATGACGCGAGCGCGGGCGGAGCTGGTTTTGACTTTTGCGTCGAGCCGCCTGCTCTATGGCGCGCGTCAATATAACTTGCCGTCGCGGTTTTTGAGTGATATTGATCCCGAAGTTAGTAAAACAGTTTTTTCTTCATCCAACTTGACGCGAAAAATGTCATACACTGGACAGCCGACAGAACCGTCCAGAAACGAACCTGTCGGTGTCGTCAGGAATATACATTTTTCGACGCCAAATCTGGTAGAGGATTCAGAAAAAAGTTTTACTAACTTCAGTATCGAGCCGCGCTTTGTTCCCGACGAGATCGAGCTGGTTGTCGGCGACGAGGTGCGCCACCAGATTTTCGGCATCGGCACGATTACTGCCATCGACGGCACTGTCGTTAGCGTCAAATTTGGCGGTAGCGTCAAAAAACTTAACGTCGCTTTTGCGCCGCTGGAGAAAATGTGAAAGGCCGAAAAACCAAAGTTTTCGTCGGCATGTCCGGCGGCGTCGATTCGTCGCTGGCTGCGGCCTTGTTGGTCGAGCAAGGCTACGACGTCACCGGAGTTTATATGAAAAATTGGACGGCCGATTTACCGGGAATGAAATGCCCCTGGGCGGAAGATTTGGCCGACGCCAAGCGCGTGGCGGTGCAACTAAACATCCCGTTCAAAGTTTTCGATTTCCAGAAAGAGTACAAGCAAAAAGTGGTCGATTACATGATCGCCGAGTATCAGGCCGGTCGCACGCCCAACCCCGACATCATGTGCAACCAAGAGGTCAAATTCAAACTCTTTCTCGACGCGGCGCTGGCGGAAGGTGCGGATATGATCGCCACCGGACATTACGCCCGGATTGGCAGAAAGTTGTCAATTACGGATCCTCATACCCGACCGAAAAATACTGATGTCTCCTCCAAAATTATCCCTCGGGAGACAAAAAAACTCGGCTCGTCGCCTCAGACACTTTTCGTCTCGCCGGGTAATAATTTTATCACAGACTCAGATTTTTCGGAGGGTAGTTCGGATTCACAATTGACAACTACTAACGTTAGCCTTCTGAGGGCAAAAGATTCGAATAAGGATCAAACCTACTTTCTCTACCGCGTGACGGAGGAAGCGCTTCAAAGAACTCTTTTCCCGCTCGGCGATTTTACGAGCAAGGAACAGGTTCGACGAGAGGCGGCCGAGCGCGGGCTGAGCACGGCGCGCAAGAAAGACTCTCAAGGAATTTGTTTTGTCGGCTCGGTCGGCATTCGCGATTTCCTGTCGCAATTTGTCGAAACCAAACCGGGCGATATCATCGATCAAGACAGTGGCCAAATCATCGGCCGCCACGACGGCGCGATTTTTTATACCTTCGGCCAACGTCACGGGCTGGGGGCTCTCTCGAAGCCCGGTGTTTCGCCTGAAAAACCGAGCTCCGAGGGAGCCCGCGTCGGCGGAGGATTGCCATACTATGTCGTCGCTAAAAACATGGCGAAAAACGATATCTACGTCAGCAGCAACCTCAACGCGGCCGAGTTTTGGCGCCAAGAAATCAAATTGACCGATGTCCATTGGACAAACAAATTTTTTGCAAGCTCCGTCCTTGCAAAGAAGAAGTATCAGATTCGCGTGCGTCATCGCGCGCCACTATTGGACGCCACTTTTGCAAGCTCCGTCCTTGCAAAGAAGGAGTTGGTTTTGAGACTAACCGAACCAGAGCGCGCCATCGCGCCAGGCCAATCGGTCGTTATCTACGACGGCGAAATTGTCCTCGGTGGCGGGATCGTCAAATAAATTCTGTGGAAAACTCTAAAAAAGTCCTTGACTTATGGATAAGCGTTATATACAATATCGGTGTATATTAATAAAATTAAAAGTTGAAGGAGATATACAACTATGAGTAAAATAACTAAAATTGTAGCCGTTGCCGCTGTTTTGGGCATTATCGGTGTGACGGCGCTACCGATTGCTAGCTATGCGGCGGTGGTAACTGAAAATGTTACGGTGACGCTCTCGGTTACTGATGGTTTGACCATTGGTGGTGCGGACGGCGACCCGAACACGGCGCTGATGAACTACAACCACGAATATGGTCCGGCTAGCAACGCTGCCGACTCGACGGGTACGGCTTCTATGGCTAACCATGGTACGATCACGATTCTGAGCAACGTGGCGGCTGGTTATACGCTAACGCTGGCGAGCTCTACCACTGCTACTGGTCTAGAATGTAGCACTGCCACAACTTGTAACACCGCTAGTATTCCAACTCAAGCCGGTTTACCAGCGGCTGGCACGCCAGGTTGGTCGGCTGCCTATTCGGCTAAATTAGCTACTGCGGCTGGTACGGGTGACTTGACTAGCGCCGGTGGCGGTAGTGGATGGGTAGCTATGCCGGCTTCCAACGGTACGGCGCTACAGGTCGCTAGCACCTCGGCCATTTCGGCAGCTATGGGCGATCAGTACGATTACGCCTTTGCAACCGCTATCTCGGCGGCAACTCTGGCTGGTACTTATACCAACACAGTGACCTTTACGGCTACTAGCAAATAATCTTATAAATTAGATTACAATAACACGTCGATAATCTCGGCGTGTTTTTTGATTTCGATAAATTATCCTTGCACTGATTATGGTAATGGATTACAATATAGGGGAAGTAGGGGAGGAGTATGATGTTTGGGAAGTTTAGCAAGCTCGCTGTCATAGCGATTCTGGTGGCGATCGTGGCGGTCGGCCTCCGGGGAGCAACCTCGTCCGCCGACCCTGAGCGATCTGGGCCGGCTGATCGTATGACGTTATCACCGGTCAAAGATCGCCAAAAACTAGAGCCAGGCAAGCAATTCGACGGTCAATTCACCATCACCAACACCGGATCTCAACCGTTTGACTTTCGGGTCTATGTCAAGCCGTTCTCGATTGGCGAGGATTGTGTCGATCAATACGACATCAACAATGACTATACTCTGATGACGAAGTGGGTTAACTTTGAGCAGAATAATTATTACAACGTCGAACCGGATAAAGTCCAAGTAGTCAAATTCAGCATTGACGTACCAAAAAACGCGCCGAGCGGCGGTCAATACATCGTGATTTTTGCCGAAACCGGAAAATTCGATCCCAACGGCGGGGCGGCTGTTGGCGTCAACACGCGAGTCGGCTACAAATTCTATGGTGATCTCGGCGGCAAAAATATCGAGTCCGGCCGGGTCGAATCGATCCGCCAAGGCAACTGGTTTTGGGAGCCGCCGATTAACGGATCTAGCACCGTTCGCAACACCGGCAATGTCGATTTTACCGAAACCCATACTTATACGATCAAAACACTGGGGGGCAAAGAAGTCTATAACGATAGCCAGAGCGAAGATGTCCTGCCTGATACTTGTCGGAAGATTACTCATACCTGGGGGAGCACGCCGACCCTTGGTATCTTCTGGGTGGAAAACACGATCGAATTCCTAGGTCGCGAGCAATCTAGCGAGAAAAAATTGGTCATTGTCGTACCGATCTACATCGTGGTGATCTTTAGTTTGGTAATCACTCTACTCCTCTGGGCGCTGGTGCTGAAAATCAAGGGCGGCAAGAAAACTAACCCCAGGAAAACCTAAAAACAAACATCATGAAAAAATTCCCATTGCTGATACTGGCGCTAATCGGGGTTCTGCTAATTGGTGGTTCGCTGGTTCTAAAAATCTCGGCGACAAAATCCACAGAATCCCCCGCAGTCCAAATTCATGTCACACCGATCGAGGTGAATCTGGCGCTCGATCCCGGGGAGGTTTACAACGGCAAATTCCAGGTCAGAAACAACGGCACCGACAGTTACGATTTTCATGTCACCGCTAATCGATTTTATGTCAAGGATCTGACTTATGAGACGACTTATGATGAGGAATCAGCCCACACCCAGATCGCCGAGTGGATAAAATTTACTAGGACGGACTTTTACGGCCTCGAGCCGGGTGAGAAACAGGAAGTAGCCTATCGCATCAGCGTGCCCGAGGACGCCCCCGGCGGTGGGCAATACGCTGTTTTGTTCGCTACGGTCAGCACTGAATCCTCCGGTGGAGGCTACGAAGTCGTCACCGATAGCCGCGTCGGCGTGAAAATTTACGCCAAACTAGCCGGCGAAACGCATATCGACGGCCGTGTCGAATCGCTCAAACAAGCAGGCTTCTACAAAAGAGGCCCCATCGAATCCATCGCCCGAGTCAAAAACACCGGCAACGTCGATTTTGATAGCACCCACGAATTCGTCATCAAATCCCTAAACGGCCGCGAGCTGTTTAGAGACGAAGTCACAAAACGCATCATGCCTGATACTGTTCGAGAAGTCAAACTAAAATGGTGGGAAGACGGGGGAGAGGATGAATACGGGGCTACGATAATCAAGGACGGAACTCCAACCTTCGGCATCTTTAGAGTCCAAAACAAAATCTCATTCCTCGGCAAAGTCCAATATACCGGGGAGAAAATCGTAATCGTGGCGCCGATCTGGCTCATCATAATATTGACAATGGCGCTCCTCCTAATCATAGGATTAATTTTCCTTCTAATCCTGTTCATAGTCAAAAAAAACCGCCACAAAAAAATATTTGAACAGCACCAAAAACCCCACGGCGACAGCTAAGTTTCAAATGTTTGACTTTTCTCGCACGTTGTGATATAACAGAGGAGAATACATAATGAATGTTAATGAGAGGATTAGGTAATTATAATGGCAATAGGAAAACACGATATGACAACCCCCAACACAGATGGGGGGGGGTGGCGGTTTAGAGCTCAACGAGAAGATCCTCTAGCTGACGCTCCGCAAGGAGCTGATGAACTAGTAAACTACTATCTCGGCTTTGCCAAACATAAAGACTACAAAGAAGTAAGTAGTTTAGGATTAGCCTCTAGTGAGGCTGCGGCGCAAGAGACCCGATACCGGCAAGCCTGGACAGAGGCTCATTACATCAATGACCTTATGGACGCGGCTGCTGATAAAGAGAACACGACAGTAAATCAGATGTGGAGAATACGGGAACGTTTAGCGCAAATATTAGCGAATGGTTTCTCAGCGAGACCAGATAGCGAAGGTGCTCCAGAAATTACCGATTCCATTATAAGCTTCGGCCAATTGAGAGCTCTCGTACCCGAGGAACAACTGGCCAGATTATTACGCAAAGCCCACGACCCCGGCGGCGAAAACAGGTGCGTCGTCATCAGCCCAAGCCGTATCCAGACGGTCGAGGAATTAGTGGCGAGTGGCGTCGAAGTCGGCGAATCCGCAGTAGATGTTTTGTCGTATTTTCGTGACAACGTAGAAACTGCACCGGAGGAAGACTTAGGCTACCAAGTTAGCATCATATCTACTCTTATTGATAGAAAGAGACCAGAGATCGACCACGCGCAAGCCGTTAAAGAAGGAACGCCCGGGTTTAGTGCCCTTATCACTATGCTTACCGAAATGAAAAAACAAGGCCCAGATGGAAATGGCCGGTATTTCAAAGAACTTATTCCCGGTGGCGGATTCGCAATTATTTTATGTAGAGAAAAAGTTCTAGAAGAATCAAGAGAATCAAACTTGCGGGATTCGGTTTACGTTAGTATCAATCTCCGCGGCAGAATCGGGGTTTACGGCTGCAGCGACAGCTTACGGGGCAATGCGTTACCTTCGGTCACAGAGACTCTAGAACCCGCTGCCTAAATCAATTTTCCGACCAACGATAAATCGCAATCCAGAACTGGACTGCTTCGCTAGGCTCGCAGTGACGAAATAACAAACAAGTTTGTTTCTTCTGTGGTAAAATATTAAGTATGACAGCAGAAGACATCCGAAAAGCTTACTTGGAATTTTTCGCGGCGCGTGATCACGTAGTGATACCGCGCGCCAAACTGATCCCCGAGGGCGATCCGACCACGCTGTTTACCGGTAGCGGCATGCAACCAATGATCCCGTATTTGCTCGGGGAGCCGCATCCAGCCGGCAAACGCATCGCCGATAGCCAAACCTGTCTCCGAGCCCAAGACATCGACGAGGTCGGCAACAATCGTCACACGACTTTTTTCGAGATGTTGGGCAATTGGTCGCTCGGCGATTATTTCAAAGACGAGCAAATTCCTTGGATGTTTGAATTTTTGACTGAGGTAGTTGGTCTTGATCCGGCCAAACTTTACATCACTTGTTTTATTGGGGCGCCAGAATACGACATAGCAAAAGACACCCGCACGGCCGAACTCTGGCAAAGTTTATTCAAAAAAGTCAGAATTGACGCCAAAATAGCCGACATCGGTTCTGCGACCGACGGTTACAAACGCGGCTTGAGAGACGACGAGCGCATCCTCTACTATGACGGCAGCAAAAACTGGTGGAGCCGAGGCGGTGATCCCGAGCGCACGTTGGTGGGCGATCCTTGCGGCCCCGACAGCGAGATGTTTTATGATTTCGGCACACCGCACGATGCGGAATTCGGCGAGCATTGCCACCCGAATTGTGATTGCGGACGCTTTATGGAAATCGGTAACAATGTTTTTATGGCTTACAAAAAGGTCGCCGACAGCAAATTCGAACCGCTGGCCAAGCCGAACGTCGACCACGGCTCGGGTCTGGAACGCATCACCGCCGCCGCTATCGATAACCCCGACATCTTCCAAATTTCGCTGATGCGGCCGATCATCGACGAGCTCGAGAGACTGTCTAGCAAAAACTATGATTCCAACGCCACCGCCATGCGTGTCATCGCGGATCACCTCCGGGCGGCGGTTTTCTTGGCGGTTGACGGCGTCAAACCATCGAACAAAGAACAAGGCTACGTCATGCGGCGCCTGATCCGCCGGGCGGTGCGGTTCGCCTTTGAGCTCGGCATCGAACAGAATTTCCTACCGGAAATCGTGCCGGTCATCGCGGACATTTACGCGGACGATTTCCCCGAAGTCGCCGCCGCGCGCGACGACGTCATCGCCACATTGGTCAAGGAAGAAAAAGCCTTCCGCCAGACTTTGCGAAAAGGACTAAAAGAATTTGAGAGGCTGATTAAAGGCGAGTCAAGCTCGGCGAGCGCTGTGAGCGCGGAATCGCAACTTGATGTCGCGCGACTATCGAAGGACGGCGAGAGAGTCAGTGAGGAGTCCTGTGACGACAGGCACGACGAACGGCGCGACATCAATGTTGCGATGGAAGCGCGACTAACCGGCAAAGAAATCTTCACCCTTTACGACACTTATGGCTTTCCGCTGGAATTGTCGGTCGAAGAAGCGTTCAAACAAGGAGTCGATTTGAGCGAAAACTGGCGCGCCGAATTCGATGACCAAATGGCCGAACAGCGCGAGCGCTCACACACGGCCACCAAAGGCACCTTTAAGGGCGGCCTGGGTGGTCACACTTTACAGCACAAAAAATACCACACGGCGACGCATCTTTTGCAATCGGCTCTGCGCAAAATTTTCGGCGACCAACTGCGCCAACACGGTTCGAATATCACGGAGGAACGCTTGCGGTTTGACTTTAATTTGGATCGCAAAATGACGCCGGAAGAAATCGCCGAGGCCGAGGATTTGGTCAACGGTTGGATCGCCGACGATCTGCCGGTCAGTTTCTGTGAATATCCAACCGACCAGGCGTTAGAAATGGGCGCGATCGGCCCATTCGGCGAGAGGTACGGCGACACAGTCAAAGTTTACCAAATGGGCGAGGGCGACCGCATCGTGTCACTCGAAATCTGCGGCGGCCCACACGTCGATCGCACCGGCGTTTTGGCAGAACTCCCCACTAGCCATCCCGGACTTGATCCGGGATCCAAAAAAATGAAATTCAAAATCACCAAAGAAGAAGCCACCGCCGCCGGCATCCGGCGGGTCAAGGCGATTTTGGAATAGGTATCTAATCTAAACTTTTCGCAAAATTTCTCTGCAAAAGCTCTAGTGGTATGTGCAGTCGGTCTGATAGGGTGGCTTTACTATAATCGTTAACAATCTCAGCCTTTTCTACCAGATTTTTTAAAAACCAACGTGCCTCCGTGTCATAATGCTTATGACTACTTAGTCGCACCACCAAAACCACAGTTGTTATAGCTGATGACGCTAAAAGTCCATAATAATCATCTAGTCTCATATGAGCAACTCTCTCGATTCTATCACGGCTATCTTTACCATGATTAGATTTTGGCTCTATTATAGTGTCGTATAGTCCACATAGTCCACCTGCTAGGTAAACACAATTAACATCTTGATGGGGATACATTCTAGTGGCAAGAGTTAGCTTAGGGCTTCTCTCCATGCCAGCTCTACAGACTAAAAGGGTTCTAGTGCGAGTACTCGGTACGGCTAAATCGCGGCTCTGGGGGGGGGTAGACCGGATAAACGCAAATTTGGGTTGACAGAAGGAAAGACTAACCGTGTGTCGCTACAACGAATCATCTTGTAATTATAACACAATATGTCTCATAGATCAACCTTCCGCAAATAATTGCGCACAGGTTGCGTAGAAGACTGTCTTCTACGCAAGGGTGTGTAAAACCCATTGACAACCGGGTATAACTTGTATAAAATGTTATACATCGTGAATAGATTCAAAGGCATCAAAATATTCGGTATCGGCAAAGTTGGGCCGAAAGGCCAGGTGGTGATACCGAGCGAAGCTCGCAAGGAGCTAGGTTTCAAGCCGGGCGACAAAGTCGTGGTGGCGGGCATGCCGCACAATAAATCGATTATGATCATGAGCGAGGACACGCTCCACATCCATCTAACCCATATGCGCGAAAGTTACGAGGAGTTTGGCAAACACTTAAATAGTCTCGGTGGGAAAGGCAAACATTAGATAATGCTCAAATTTCTAAAATATCTCGCCAAGTATTGGTGGCAGGTTGTCATTTTGTTCGCCGGAGTTTGCCTGCAGGTTTGGAGCTCTCTACAGCTGCCGGACATGATGAGTCAAATCGTCAACAAAGGCATCATCGGCGCCGACCAAACCTACATTTACCGCGAGGGCGGTCTCATGTTATTAGTCACCATAGCCGGCGGTATCGGTACATTGGTGGCGGGGTTCTTTGCGGCGCGCGTCGGGGCGGCCGTGGCGGCCAAAATTCGCGAGGATACCTTTAAAAAAGTAATCAGCTTCAGCCCGAACGAGACTAATAAATTCTCGACGGCTAGCCTGATCACGCGCTCAACCAACGACGTCAACCAAGTCCAACAAGTCACCATCATGGGACTCCGCATGGCACTCCAAGCCCCGCTAATGGGCGTCGGCGCGGTCGTCAAAGCCTTCACCACGGCGCCGGACATGGCCTGGATTATCGCGTTGGCGGTCGGGTCACTTTTGACGGTTATTATTACCGTCATGATTTTTGCTTTGCCAAAGTTTCGTTTTTTGCAAAAGTTGATCGACAAATTGAATTCGGTGACGCGCGAAAACTTGACCGGCATTCGCGTGGTGCGGGCTTTTAATAATGAAAAGTACGAACAAAAGAAATTTCAAAAAGCCAACGACGAGCTGACCAAAACCAATCTGTTTGTTAACCGCGTGATGGTGGTGGTCTTTCCGATCGTCCAACTAATTTTGAATGTCACGACGCTGTTAGTGATTTGGGTCGGGGCGAGCTTTGTCGAAAAAGGAGCGGTCGAAATCGGCAATCTCATGGCGTTCATGCAGTACGCCCTCCAAGTCATGATGGCCTTCATGTTCCTAGCTATGATCTTTATTATGTTGCCCCGCGCCATGGTTTCGTGGAAACGTATCGATGAAGTTTTGACCACAAAATTATCGATCCGACCACCAAAGAAAGCAAAGAAACCCCGCAGCGGCGAGCACGGCATCGTCGAATTCAAGGGAGTTAGTTTTTCTTATCCGGACGCTGATGAGCCGGTTTTGAGAGATATTTCGTTCAAGGCCGAACCGGGGCAAACGGTGGCGTTCATCGGCTCGACCGGCTCGGGCAAATCGACACTGATCAATCTAATTCCACGCTTTTACGATGTGTCGAGCGGGCAGGTTTTATTGGACGGCGTCGACGTGCGCGACTACGCTAGCAAAGATCTAACCGACAAAATCGGCTACGTTCCGCAAAGAGGCGTGCTATTCTCGGGCAGCGTCGAGAGTAACGTGGCTTATGGCATGGACGACAAAGACGAAAAACGTATCACAAAAGCCATCGACATCGCCCAAGCCCACGAGTTCGTCCGCAAAATGGACGACGGCGTGAAATCGAAAATTTCCCAAGGCGGCACCAATGTGTCGGGCGGCCAAAAACAGCGCCTGTCCATCGCGCGCGCTATCGCCAAAGATCCGGAAATCTATATTTTTGACGATAGTTTCTCGGCGTTAGATTACCGAACGGATCGAAATCTCAGGGCGGCTCTAAAGAAACAAACCAAAAACGCTACCGTGCTAATCGTCGGTCAACGCATCAGCACCATCAAATCGGCCGACAAAATCATCGTCCTGGACGAGGGCAAAGTCGTCGGCGATGGCACTCATCGGGAACTTTTGGAGAGTTGCCGGGTTTATCAGGAAATCGCTAGATCGCAATTATCGACGGCTGAATATGCGGCGGAGGTGAGCCATGGAGAATAAGAAACCCACCTCGGCCGGCGCTCGCATGGGTCGCGGCGGGCCGGTCAACATGAATACCGAAAAACCGAAAAATTTCAAGAAATCGATGTTCAAACTTTTGAGATATCTTCGGCCGCACAAGTGGATATTTTTCCTGGCCATTTTGTTGTCGACTGTGGCGGTGGCGTTTAGCATCATCAGCCCGCGAATCTTGGGCAACATGACCAATCAAATCGTGGATGATTTCGTGTCGGTCAAAGTTTACGATAGCATCATGGAAAAACTCCCGGAAGGTGCGAACTTGCCGGCGGGCACGACCGTCAAGGATCTGCTAGAAAAAATGAAACCGGATCAGAATATGGTCGAGCTATCGGAGATGGCCGACAAAATTCCGGCCGCGCAAGTGGACTTGATCGAGAATCTGGATCTGTCCAAAAAACCAGAGTTTCACTACGACAAGCTAGCCGAAATCGGCGGCTTTCTGATCATTTTGTATCTGATCTCGGTGGCGGCGAATTATCTTAGCGGTTGGATTGCCTCGGGCGTTATCATGAAAATCGTGCGCAAAATGCGCGAGCAAATTAGTGGTAAAATCAACCGGCTGCCGATCAGTTATTTTGACAAGCACCAATTTGGCGATACTTTGAGTCGCGTCACTAACGACGTTGACACGATCGGTCAATCGCTGACCCAGGCGCTCAGTCAAGCCATCTCGGCGGTGTTCTTGGCCATCGGGATCCTGGCGATGATGTTCTCGATTTCGTGGCTAATGGCGCTGGTGGCGGTGGCGATCTTGCCGATTAGTTTCGGATTGATCGGCATGGTGGTCAAACGCAGCCAAAGACATTTCAGGAACCAGCAAAACCAATTGGCGGAGCTCAACGGTCACATCGAAGAAACCTACGCCGGGCAAATAGTCGTCAGAGCTTTCTCGGGCGAACAAAAGGCCACCAAAGAATTCGCCGGCATCAACAATCGCCTAAAGGGTAGCACTTGGCGGTCGCAATTTCTGTCCGGTCTCATGATGCCGATGATGCACGTTGTGTCGAACTTTGGCTACGTGGCGTCGGCGGTGCTGGGCGGTTGGTTGGCGCTCAATGGTCGGCTCAACATTGGCGATATCCAGGCCTTCATTCAATACATGGGACAGATCAACCAACCGATAACCCAAGTCGCGCAAATCGCCAATCTGTTCCAATCGACGGCCGCCGCGGCTGAGCGAGTTTTCGTTTTTCTCGACGAAAAAGAAGAACCGACCGAAAGTCCGGACGCTAAAATCCTTTCCAAAATTAGCGGCCAGGTCGAATTTAACAAAATCAATTTCTCCTACGAACCAGGCAAAAAAATCATCCGAAATTTCTCGGCGCACATCAAACCGGGCGCCAAAATCGCGCTGGTCGGGCCAACCGGCGCCGGCAAAACCACCGTGGTCAATCTTTTGATGCGGTTCTATGACATCGATTCTGGCTCGATCAAAATCGATGGCGTGGACATCCGAGACATGAAGCGCAGCGATGTGCGCCGGCTGTTCGGCATGGTGCTCCAGGACACCTGGCTGATTTCTGACACGATCGAGGCGAACCTAAAATACGGTAGTCCCAACATCACCGACCAGGACATGAAAAAAATCGCCAAATTCGCGCACGTTGATCACTTTGTGCGAGCGCTGCCGGCAGGCTACAACACGAAAATTAACGAGGACAGCGAAAACATCTCAACCGGCGAGCGGCAGCTCCTGACCATAGCTCGCGCCATGATGCTAGACGCGCCGATGCTGATTTTGGACGAGGCGACTAGCAACGTTGACACGCGCACCGAAGTCCTAATCCAGGAAGCCATGGAGCGGCTCATGCGCGGGCGGACGACTTTTGTGATTGCTCATCGTCTCTCAACCATCGTGAATTCTGACCTGATTCTGGTGATGCAAAAAGGCAACATCGTCGAACAGGGCACCCATCGGGAACTTCTGGCCAGAAACGGTTTTTATGCCAAACTCTACAACTCGCAGTTTGTGGGAGAATAGCCTCTATACTAAATTACGGGAGATTTTATACCGATCTGAAATATTGCTGACAAGCCACCTTCTTTAATAAGCCGCTCTATATCTCTTTTGGCAAATAATTCACCATTAAAGCTGATGTATACACCGTTATCAAGCCTTTGGGCACAAGCCACGGCGTGCCCTAAATTGAACAGGCCTTCAGAGGGCGTAAAGCCAGAGATTGGGGTTGTTGAACCCGTGAGAATAATTGTCTTTCGTTGGGGGGGGGTTAGTTTTTCATCTATGTATTTGGCTAAGGCATCTATCTTAAACGTACCTGTCGTTATCACCAGTTTATCGTACGGGCTTTTTTCTACTACTTTTAATATTTTTGCAAAATCGGAATTCGTAAGTCTGCGGCTATCCTTAACAAACAGCTCGGTAAATTCTGCGTTCACATAATCGAGTGTCTCAATAAATTCCGGAATAATAGAAGTCTTGTTGGGAACCACGGTGTCATAACGGCGCTCGTAATGAAAATCTATAGTTCCGCCAGTCATAATAAAATGAATTTTTGACTTGTCAACCATGTGCAATAATCTCCTTATCCTTTCTAACAGTTTACCATTTTCAACGTAGAACAGCAAGAGTATCGGAACGGTTGCCAACGCATATGAGAGCAGAGTTCCCACATATATCCCCATAGTTGGATAGAAATAATACACTCCAACTGCGTAACATACAATCGAGATTGAGCCAATCGGTATATATTTCAGCAAGGCATGAAGGTGCATGACACTATACTTTCGGTGCACCATCAGCATGAGTGGCAAGGTTGTGGCGGGGAAAGAAGCAAGTAGTCCTGCCCAAGCTGAACCTGCTACCCCTGCGATAGTAGTGACTGTGGTAATGATTGAACCTGCTACAAGTGCTTTTATAACAATCGATTTAAAAGACGCTCTTACGTTTACCCCTGTTTGCATTTTTCTTATCTGGGTGAAAGGTACTGCTAGGAAGATGATCGCAAGTAGGGCGACTACTATACTAATGCCTAGATTGAATTTAATTTGCTCTAGTAGATAAGCAATGAGTAGAAAAGCAGCTGTTGCCGAGGTGACTGACAAGATCAAGGTGAACTTAGTAAATATCCTGGCTGCCAAATAGTAGGCGCCTATGAAAGCTAGGAATGTAACAATACCCACGATGTTGAATACGGCACTTTGAGAAGCAAATTCTGCGCCATTTTCTAATCCAAAAAAGAATAACGACAGAGCAACACCGACCGGATAACCTGAGAGTACGCTGGCAATTTTGGGATTTATCCTCTCAAACAATTCCGACAGTATGACAACTGAGCTGACGGCAACCGTAAATTTTAGGATAAACATTAGATCAATCATCTGTAGATAATCTGTGCTAGCAGACTCCTTATTCAATACTGGTGCGCACGAGAAGATTTGAACTTCCACGGCCGTGATGGCCACTAGCCCCTCAAGCTAGCGCGTCTACCAATTCCGCCACGTGCGCATATGCAGGCGCCCTTGGCGTCTTGACAGGCGCGGCGTCTACGATAGTTTTCTATCTCGCTCCGCTCTGACAGGCCGCCACGTGCGCATAGCTTACAATGCTTGTATGGTGGGTCTGGCAGGGCTCGAACCTGCGGCCTTGCGAATGTGAATCGCACGCTCTAGCCAACTGAGCTACAAACCCCTGGTGGAGTATGCCGGATTCGAACCGGCCACCTCTTCGCTGCCAGCGAAGCGCTCTAGCCAAATGAGCTAATACCCCGATTGTTAAATTTGTTAAATGGTGGGTTGTGAGGGGCTCGAACCCCCGACCTCCTCGGTGTAAACGAGGCGCTCTAGCCAACTGAGCTAACAACCCCGAATACAAACATTGTAACCGCATTAATTGTACCAAACTAGAGCCAGTCTCGCAAATTTCGCCACAGCAGCAGTCGTTGGACATAAGCACGAAACTTTTGTATAATGCTTGACATGGGTATTTTTAAGAAATCGACCGACGAAACGCCGCACATTGTGGCGCTCGACATCGGCACCGAATACACCAAAGCCCTGATCGCGCGCGTCCGTGGCGACGAGCTCGAAGTCATCGGGATGGGTCGGGCTCGCCAAGAGGTCGGCAACATGTTTGGCGGCGCTATCGCCGACATCACCGGTGTGGTCAAAAACTGTGAAACTGCCCTGGTTCAGGCCGAGGAACAGGCCGGCGTCCAGGCCAAGAAAGTCATCATCGGCATCGCCGGCGAGTTCGTCAAAGGCCTGACCTCGACCATCCGTTACAAAAGACCACAACCCGATCGTGAGTTGGGCGCGGCCGAGATGGAATTGATCATCGAAAAGGTTCAAGAACGGGCAGCCATCAAGGCGCAGAAACAGATCGCCTTTGAGACCGGCAACGCAGATGTCGAGGTCAAATTGGTCAACTCGGCCATCGTCAGCATCCACATTGACGGCTACAAAGTATCAAACCCGATCGGCTTCCAGGGCAAAGACGTCGCCATCCAAATCTACACCGCTTTTGCGCCGATGGTGCACATCGGAGCGCTCGAGCGCACAGCGGTGGAACTCGATCTCGAGCTAGTCGCCGTAGCGGCCGAACCATTCGCCGTGGCGCGGGCGGTGCTCGGCAACGATGCTAACTCGACTTTTACGGCTGTGTTGTGCGACGTCGGCGGTGGATCGACCGACATTGCGGTCATCAACGACGGTGGCGTCGAAGGCACGCGCATGTTCGGCGTGGCGGGGCGCAGTTTCACCAAAACCATCGCTAACGATCTAGATATCGGCTACGAATCGGCCGAAAAACTAAAATTGAACCTCGACGATCCAAAGATCAAACCGGCCGTCAAGAAAACCATCGACGAAGCCGTCGACAAAACGCTCAGCGTCTGGATATCTGGCGTGCAATTGGCGCTCGGCGAGTTCGACGCGATTGATCACTTGCCGAACCGGATTTTGCTGTGCGGCGGCGGTGCGTCTCTTCTGGCATTGGTCGATGCGCTAAAAACCGGCGATTGGTACAAGGAACTACCTTTCACTAGGAAACCGACCGTCCAACACATCAAACCTTCGGACGTCGTCGGCGTGACCGATACAACGGGCGACGTGACTGATCACACCATGATTACGGCTCTCGGGCTGTTGCGCGTTGGTTATGATACAATGATTGGTAGCGAGGACGACAATGGTCTTCGCGATAGATTGAATAGGATTCTAAGAATATGAGCGAGAAAAAGAAATCCGTCGGGTTGAATAGTTCTGACCAAGACAAACTAGTCGGTCGAGACACTATTTACATCGACACCGAGGACGACATCACGTCCATCATCGAAAAAGTCAAAGCCTCCGACAGTTCGGTGTTGGCTCTAGTGCCGCCCAAGCGAACCGGCGTCCTCCAGAGCGTCGTTAGCCTGAAATTGCTACAAAAGACAGCCAAACTGGGTCGCAAGAAAATCGCTCTGATTACTACCGATGCGGCACTGATCGCTCTAGCGGCCGGCCTGCGCATCCCGGTGGCGCGTAACTTGACGACACAGCCCGAACTGCCCGAAGCGCCCGAATTGGACGACAGCGACAGCGATATCATAAACGGCGACGAAATAGCCATCGGCGATTTGGCGCGCGCGACCGATCGTCGCGGCTCAAACGAAAACAAAGAAGTCTCCGCCGCTGTCAAAGCCATCGAAACTGACGATCGCATCAAAAACGATTTAGACGCCGATGGTACGCCGGACGACAAACCAAAACCCAAGAAGCCGCCCAAATCCAAACGCCTGCCGGATTTCAATAGCTTTCGAAAGAAATTGTTTATCTTTGGCTCACTCGGGTTGGCGCTGATAATTTTCTTGGTCTGGGCGATCGTGTTCGCACCGCGCGGCACCATCATTATTACTGCTGAGACTACTTCTAAGGACGTTAACGTCGTCGTTTCGCTGCGGCCAAATGCTGATACTGATATCGAAAACAAAGTCATCAAGCCAACCATCAAACAGATCAAAAAGACCGAAACCATCAATTTCACGGCGACCGGCAGCAAAGAAATCGGCGACAAAGCCACCGGCAAAGTCGAAATCACCAACAAAAGTGGCAATAGCCGCACCTTTAGCGCCGGATCGGCCATTATCGCCTCCGGTGGGCAACGGTTTGTCTTTAACGAAACCATCACCGTGGCTGGTGCCAGCGTCAGCGGCGGCGGCTCGATAGTTTACGGATCGGTCACGACCGCGATAACCGCGGCCAACATTGGCGCGTCCTCCAACATTAGCGGCGGAACCACCTTGTCGGTGACCAACGGCGGTCTCATCACCATCGAAGCCAAGGGCGACTTTACCGGCGGCAGCAGCGAAACCGTCAAAGTCGTCCAAGAATCCGACCTCGATCTAGTGACCGAAAAGCTTAAAAACCAAGGCGACCAAAACAGCATCAAAACCGAACTAGAGGCCGAAATGGGCGACGACGTAGTGGTGCTGAGCGACAGTTTCGTGGCCAACTACGGCGCGGTCAGTAGCAAACCGGCGCTCGGCGAAGCGGTCGAAAATGGCGACCCGCGTGCCACCATGGAGATTACTTATACCATAATTGGCATCGCTGAGGCCGATCTCGAGAACTTGGTCAAAACCGCCATCGGCGAAACCGAGAATCAGAAAATCTACGATAGCGGAGTCAGCAAAATCCAATTTATCAACTTTACAGCCAACGAAAATAGCTACAGCGTGACCATCAAAACCACCGCCCAAGTCGGACCCGATCTCGACAAACGCGAAAAACAGATCAAAGAACGAGCCGTCGGCAAACGATCGGGCGAAATCGTCTCAGACATCGAATCTATCCCGGGCGTCAGCAGCGTCAAAGTCCAGTTCTCGCCGTTCTGGGTCAAAACTGCGCCAGAAGCAGACAAACTAAAGGTGGAATTCGCAGTTAATGAGTAAATCGGGGGTGGTCATTGGTTTGGATGTCGGCGCTGTCCGCGTTGGGGTGGCGCGCGGCGATTTAGCGGTCAAAGTCGCGTCGCCTTTGCCGGCTATACTAAACGACGACCAAATTTGGCGCCGCCTCCAGCAACTAATCGAGAGTAATCACGCCGAAACAGTAGTGGTTGGCCTGCCGCGCGACGCCGCAGGTCTCGAAACCGCACAGTCCAAAATATCACGCGATTTTGCTGAAAAATTATCGAGAACCGTCTCCGCGGCGGTGGTTCTCCAGGACGAGAGTTTGACCTCTAAAATCGCCGAGCAGACTTTGCGGGCGCGGGGCGGGTTCCAGGAGCAAATGCTGCGCGATGGCACACTCGATTCCGAGGCCGCCGCACTGATTTTGGCTGACTACTTAGAAGGAGGCCGATCGTGACATCACCCAAAGCCAACCCACCGAAAAAACCGCGCCACGAAAAACGCCGCAACAAGAAAATCGCCAAATCGCGCCGGCCGTCCTTTGACATTGCTCGTGACTATGTTGAGATGAATTTTGCAGTGTTGATGGAGCCCGAACTGACGCCCAAAGAGCTGAAAAAGAAGCGAAAAAGCGAAGCCAAGGCCGAGAAAAAGGCCGAAAAACAACGCCACCGCGTGCGCAATGCCTTTTTGTCGCTGCTCGGCCTGATTTTTATCGCCGCCGGCGTGGCCTTCTTGTGGTGGAATACGGCGCTCCAACCGGTCAAACCGTTGGCTGACGGCGAGGAAATCGTAACCCAAAAATTCACGGTTTACTCTGGTGACACCACTGACGAAATTGCGGCGAACTTGCAAAAATTTGGTTTTATCAGGAGCGAGCTAGCTTTTCGTATCTATTGTCGCTTAAACGGCATCATAATCCAGGCCGGCGAACACCAACTCAGCCCCAGTCACTCAACCCAAGAAATCGCCGAAATCTTGACCGAAGCCTTGGCCAAAGAGATCGAAATCCAAATACCACCGGGTCAGACTTTGGATCAATTGCGCGGCGTTCTGCTCAAAATCACGGATGAAAACGAGAATCGAATCTATAGCAACGCCGATATTGATGCGGCCTACACGGCCGATTATAATAGCTCGCTGTTCGACGGTCGCCCCAAAGATCTGCCCGCCAAAACTCGCCTCGAGGGTTACATTTACCCCGATACTTATCGCATTTACCAGGACGCGCCGTTAGAGGATTTGGTCAAGAAATCGCTCAAACGATTCGAAGAAGTCGCGGCCGAAAACGATTTGACGACTCAATTCGCGGCGCGCGGTTTGAGCTTTTACGAGGGTCTAATACTAGCCTCAATCATCGAAAAGGAAGTCCCCAGCGCCACAGATCGCAAAATGGTGGCCGGCGTGTTCTTTAACCGCCTAGCGGTCGGCGAACCATTGGGCGCCGACGCCACCTATAAATACGCCTTCACGAGAGGACTCTGCGCGGTTGACGGCCCCTCTTGTGACTCGGCCTACAACACGCGCAAACACGGCGGTTTTCCACCTGGCCCGATCTCGAACGTGAATTTGACGGCGTTGGTGGCGGTAGCCGAACCGACTGATCATGATTACTTTTATTACGTCTCTGGTGACGACGGCACGAATCACTTTTCGAGGACTCTAGCGGAGCACGAGGCTAACATCGCGGCTTACTGTCACGAACTGTGCCGCTAGACTTGACACGAAAGCCTTAATTTGATACAATGTATAGCGCTCGGTGTCAATATCGAGCCCTTATGAAGAATAGTAAATCAGTTGCGAAATCCAAGCGATTTCATCTCAAGGTGTCGAGTTTTGCGGTCTATGCCGGCGTGCTGCTGGTGTTGGTTGTTCTTGCGATGTCCGGCTACAAATCGCCGAATGTCGAAGCCGAAAAACAAGCCGCCATCAGCCAGCCAATCACGACGACCGGTGTTACGGCGCCTGTGACGACGTTAGACGACGTCAAATCAGCCAATTTAGCCGCCAACGTGGCTTCCTCGGCCAATTTGTCGGTGGCTGATAGCGTCTACAACCAATCGATCTCGGTGAGTACGAGTGCTGATCTTGGCCAGTACAACGCCACCGTCGCTAGTAGAGCCCAAGCGGCCGATCTAGCGGCCACGAGCGTGTTGGCTTCTTACACAGTAGTCGAAGGCGACACCGCCAGCTCCATAGCCGACAAATTTGGCGTGTCAACTCAAACTATTAGCTGGGCGAATAATCTAACGGGCGACGCTGTGGCGGTCGGTTCCACTGTGGTGGTGCCGGCGGTGGACGGTGTGGTTTATACGGTCAAAGCCGGTGATGATTTGAGCGGTATCGCCGCCAAGTACAAATCCAACCTCGACAGCATTATCATGGTCAACGACCTAGACGACGCGACGGCGGCGACTGACACCAAACTACTCTTGCCGGACGGCGTTTTACCGGAAAACGAACGGCCGGGCTATCGGGCACCGGTGAGGGCGACTTCGAACTCGAATCGCGAAAACGGTGGCCGCAGCTCGATGTTTGTGCCAGTTTCGGGCGGCAACCGCTACGCTTATGGTTACTGTACTTGGTACGCCTATAACCGCCGAGTGCAATTGGGGCGGCCAATACCGAGCAACCTCGGTAACGCCAACAGCTGGGCTAGCCGAGCTCGCGCCGCCGGTTATCTAGTCAATCGCACGCCGGCGCCGGGCGCAATCTTTCAAACCGCCTCTGGTTATGCTGGGCACGTTGGCATTGTCGAACGCGTTAACCCCGATGGCTCGATCTTTGTCTCTGAGATGAACAACCGAGCTTACGGTGGCTGGGGCAAAATTAGCACCCGAACTATCTATAATCCGGGCGATTATTATTACATTCACTAATCTGTAAAATGTCAAGAAGCGTCTCGCCACGAAGGCGCTTTTTTGATACAATGATGCCATGTTTATCGATGTAGCCAAAGTTTTAGTGGCGGCCGGCAACGGCGGCAACGGCGTGGTGTCTTTTCGCCACGAAAAATTCGTCGACAAAGGCGGCCCCGACGGCGGTGACGGCGGCCGCGGCGGCAACGTGGTTTTTGTGGCCGACCCGAATGTCAACACCCTGATGGATTTTCGCTACAAACCGGAACTGCGCGCCAAAGACGGCTGCACCGGCGCCAAACGCAACCGACGCGGCGCAAATGGCGCTGATCTGGTCGTGAAAGTTCCGGTCGGAACGATTGTTCGACGAGCTGGCGACGCGGATGAAATCCTGGCCGACCTGATCGAGCCCGGCCAAGAAGCGGTCATCGCCCACGGCGGCGCCGGCGGTTTTGGCAACGCTCATTTCAAATCGTCGACCCGCCAAGCCCCGCGCGTGGCCGAGCTGGGCGAAAAAGGCGAGAAATTCGAGGCCGTTTTAGAGCTGAAACTTTTGGCCGATGTCGGGCTGGTTGGCTTTCCGAACGCTGGCAAATCGACGTTTTTATCAGTGGTGACGAGCGCCAAACCGGAAATCGCCGACTATGCTTTCACGACGCTGACGCCGAATCTGGGCGTGGCCGACATCGACGACTCGTCTCTGTTGGTCGCCGACATTCCCGGCCTGATCGAGGGCGCTTCCGAGGGCAAAGGCCTGGGCGACGCTTTCCTGCGTCATATCGAGCGTACCTCTGTTATTTTGCATTTGATCGACGTTTTGAGCGACGACGTGGCCGATTCGTACAAGAAAATTCGCGCCGAGCTCACGAAATACTCACCCCTGTTAGCCGCCAAACCAGAGATCATCGCCTTGACAAAAATCGACGCCGTTGACGATGAAATCGTCGCCATGCAATCGACGGCGCTCCAGAACGTCACACAAGAGCCTATTTACGCGATTTCGTCAAGTGCGCACAAAAACGTGGCCGAAGTGCTACGCGCGCTCCTAGAGGCTGTCAACGCCGCTAAAACGCAAAAAACAGCCGTCACCCCGCGCGCAGTCGAGGAATCCATGCCGATCATCTCGCTCTCTGACAAACAGCTTGACGAAGCCTGGTCGGTTGAGAAACAGGGCGAAATTTATGTCGTGACAGGGTCAAAGATAGAGAAGTTCGCCGCTCGCACCGACTTTGACAACCCCCACGGCATCAACCGCCTGCGCGATATCATGCGCAAAATGGGCATCACGCACGAACTAGAGCGCCAAGGCGCCACGCCCGATAGCCTGATCCGCATCGGCGATAGTGAGTTCACTTTGCTAGAACGGTAGCTTGCAGCCACAAACCCCCTCATGCTACAATGGAATCATGAGTGAATCCGCAGTCATAGATTATCTGAAAAACGCGCCGCTCGCGAAACTTGCGAAAGTTGCGCGGATTGTTGATCAGCGTTTGGCTAAGAGCAAAACCGACGCAGCAATTGCTGAGGGTCGCCAGGATATCAAAAACAACAAAATCCACACCGAGGCCGAAGTCGACCGCTTGCTCGCGGATAAGTTTGGAATCTGAATGAAAATTATTTACACCGCTCGCGCCGAACGCGATTTGCTGGCGTTGGGTGATTATCTGTTACAAAATGATTTTGCTATGACGCCACTCATCAAGATTCGTGACAAAATTCGAATGCTAAAAACCATGCCGCAGCTCGGCCGCAAGTACGATGAAACTGCGCGACAAATAACAGTTCTGCGAAAGAACGTAGTTTATTATGAAATCCAAGGTGACGCGATTTTCATTCTTCATATCAGTATTGGGCGGCAAGAAAAAGGATTGTGACCAACATATCGCCCCTCCGCGCCAACGGCCATAAGCCTTACGCTAACACAAAACTTTCTTCTACCAGAATAAAAATCTTGAGTCTCTAGATCTCGGTGGTTTCTTTAGACTCAGATTTTCTCTGATGTTTGATCACCACGATTAGCAACGCTAGCATCAGTCCCAAAATAATCACGCCTACGATTGACGCAACAATTATCGGCATCAAAGCCAAGGTATCATCCTCCGCGGTTTCTTCTGTAGCATCTGCAACAGGCGACGAATCTAATGAGGCTGGCGCATCATCGTTTGCGGTAATTATTACCCCTATCCGATATGTGTTGTCTACATAGCTTCCACTGACAGCTTCGGCCGCAGTCTCAGTTTCAGCGAAAATGACGGCAGATTGGTAACCGATTTCGATGTCAGAGGGCACATTGACGACAAATTTAACCTGGGCGGTTTCGTCTGGTTCGAGTGGGATGTTCTCGACTATCTCACCGGGCAGAAAAGTCCTGACCGTTCCCGCGATTGTGACCGATTCGATCTCAATCCATCTCGAGATGAGAGTACTATTCTTCTGTGTGCCAAAGTCAGAAACTCCATCGGTTTCACTGTACGGCGACACATATAACTTAAACGAAAAAGCAACATCTCCTCGGTTGATAACCTCGAATGTGTCCTCTGACGTTTTGTTCGCTTCGAGGTCGATAGTGATCCGCGCCGGTTTTATCGTCATGATTGGGCTGGTTGCACTGACGACGCCCGAGCCGAGGGATAACAAACCCATAAAGGCCAACGCGACGGCAACAAATCTCAACTTCATACAACCAATTATACTACTTTGTGATAAAATAAGGAAGTGAAACCATCCCAAACCTTCTTTTTCTATGACCTCGAAACTTCCGGTCTGTCCGGGCGATACGACCGCATTATGCAATTCGCCGGCCAGCGCACCGACATGGATTTGAACCCGATCGGCGAGCCGATCAATTTGCTAGTCAAACTGACCGACGATATTTTGCCGTCGCCGGACGCTATCATGATCACCAAAATCACGCCGCAACGAACCGTCCAGGACGGCATTTCCGAAGCCGAATTCGTGCGCCGATTCACGGCCGAAATCACCACGCCCGGCACGATTATCACCGGTTTCAACAACGTCCGTTTCGACGACGAATTCATGCGCCATGCGCTGTGGCGGAATTTCCACGATCCGTACGAGTGGTCGTGGGCGGACGGGCGATCGCGCTGGGATTTGCTCGACGTGGTGCGCTTGGTGCGGGCGCTGCGCCCCGATGATATAAATTGGCCATTTAATACAAAGGACGGCAAGAAAATCCCGACCGTCAATTTGGTCGACATGGCGCGGGCGAACGGATTCGAGAACGAAAGGGCACACGACGCGTTGGCTGATGTTGAGACGCTGCTGAGACTGGCCAAACTTTTAAAGGAAAAACAGCCAAAAATGTGGGATTATTTGCTGAAAAATCGTGACAAAAAAGCAGTCGCCAAGTTGGTAAATCCGAGCGAGCCGAGAGCCTTTGTTTACGCTAGCGGCCGCTATCCGGCCGAGTTCGAAAAGACCACCGTCGCCTGGCCGCTCGCGCCGGCCAAAAAACCGGGCGCGGTGATCGTCTATGATCTGCGCGTCGATCCCGCGAGCTGGGCGGATAAAAGTTTGAAAGAGTTAGAAAAAATCGCCAATGCGTCCTACGAGGAGCGAAAAAGCGAAAATTTCGCGCCATTGCCGGTCAAGGAGCTCGGGCTAAACCGCTGTCCCGCCGTGGCGCCGATCGGCACGCTCGACGCGGCGGCCAAAAAACGTTTGGGACTCGACATGAAAAAGGTCGAGGCGAACTTTGATTATCTAAAGGAAAATCGCGGGTTGGTCGACAAATTGGTGGCGGCCGTCGGTTCGCGTCCCGATTTCGCCACCGCGCCGGACGTCGAAGGTCAACTCTACGACAGCTTCACGCCCGACGCCGACCGCGCGCGAATTCGTGCCGTGGCCGCCATGAACGCCGAAGATTTAGCAGATTTCCACCCAACTTTCACCGACGAACGCTTGCCGGAATTGTTGCTACGTTACAAGGCGCGCAACTTCCCAACCTCCTTGAGCGAAGAGGAGCGCGCCGAATGGGAAATCCACCGCGCCGCCAAATTCCAACGCGAAATTCCGAAATTCATGGAGAGCCTGACGCGCCTCGCCCAGGCGCCGAATACGGACGATTTCTTACTCCAAGAACTCCAACTCTGGGCAGAATCGATCGCGCCGATGGTGGATTAGGGTTGCTTTTTCAAAACAAATGTAATACAATTGTAGTCATAAAGAAAGGAAAACTATGACTACCGCAGTAAAAAGTATTCGCCTGAACGCTGACGAGATGAAATTACTCGAAACAGCAGCGCAATTTTACGGCATGAGCGTGCCAAAATTCTTAAAATTTTCTGCTAAAAAACAGGCCGAGGACGCGCTCGACGTAGCGATAGCCGAAAAAATCCTCAGCGAAGACAATAGCCGCATTAGCTGGGATGAATTTGCCAATGAATTTTTGAGCAAAAAAAATGATAGTTTACCAAGTTGAATTCAAAGTAACTTTTATCAAAAGTCTACGCAAAATCAGTAGCGTCGATCGGACGCGAATCGAAAAGTGGATTGTCAAAAACCTGCACGACACCGCGAATCCGCGCGCCCAAGGCAAAGCGCTGACGGGAAACCTCAACGGACTGTGGCGCTATCGTGTCGGTAAATATCGAATTATTGCGCAGATCCGCGACGCAGAATTGATTTTATTAATGATCGATGTCGCAAATCGCGGGCAAGTTTACAGGAATAGATGAACTATGGCAGAATCGATCGCGCCGATGGTGGATTGATGTGTTAAAATATAAGCACTGAAACACGACCGGAACTGGAATGTACCGGTCGTGTTTCAGTTTATTGCGAATCTCATAACTTGAACCCAGCCATCATATTCTGGAACTCCTGGCGGCTGGTGTTGCAACCTGTTTGGACGAGCATGAGAGAAAATGGTTTGGCTGCGATAAAGGCAGTGCCGGGATGTTTGGTCATGTCGGACATAAAACTCTTAACCGCGTTCTCTTTCTGGCCAGCATCGTATAATTCGAGTGCACGTTTAATCGCCCAGTTTAAATGTTCGCGAGGCGTCGTCTCGGCAGTCTCTGCTTCTCCTCCGACATCTGGGCTCATCAAAACCCTCGCACCAACAGCGTCCGCGACCTCATGAATAGGTCCACCATGTCTCGTTGGATCAGAAGAGTTTTCCATTTATTCTTTCCCCATTTCTGATTGACTTTGATAACATCGCCGGAATCCCGTCAACCAAAAAGGACACCGCGAGGTGTCTTACTTCCGTTCACAACCGAGGCATAGCCCAAATCGTTTACGCGGTGCCCATTGCCGGTCTATGCGTAAACGTGGTTGTGTAAAAGTAAGACTCTTGCATTGTACTACAATTTCTTCTACATGACAAGCTGGACTTTTTTGTCTAAACGGTGTATAATGCCTCGGTTATGTCGGAGAAAGTCATCAGGGTTCGCGGCGCGCGCGAACATAATCTAAAGAACATCAATGTCGAGATTCCGCGCGATAAATTTGTCGTCATCACCGGTCTCAGCGGATCGGGCAAATCTTCTTTGGCATTCGATACAATTTACGCCGAAGGCCAGCGTCGCTACGTCGAATCGCTCAGCTCCTACGCCCGGCAATTCTTAGGCCAGATGGAAAAACCCGACGTTGACCAAATCGATGGCCTCAGCCCGGCTATCTCGATCGATCAGAAATCGGCCAGTCGGAATCCGCGCTCGACGGTGGCGACAGTGACAGAAATCTACGATTATTTACGATTATTGTTCGCGCGTATCGGCATCCCGCATTGTCCGGCCTGTGGCCGCGAGGTTCAGCGCCGCACGCCGCAAGCGATTATTGATGAGATCATGAATCTCGAAGGGCGACGCGTCTACATCGGCGCGCCTCTGGCTAAGCAAAAGAAAGGCGAATTCGCGCACATTCCTGATCAATATATGGCTAAGGGATTTGCCCGCGCCCGCGTCGACGGCGTGATTTATGCGCTCGATGAGTGGCCAGAGCTCGACAAGCAACACAAGCACGACATCGAACTCATCGTTGATCGTTTGGTCATTCAACCGGACGCGATTTCGCGCATCACCCAATCGGTCGAAACGGCGCTCGAACTCGGCGGCGGCACGGTCGAAATAGTCGAGTTAAGTTCAGACGCGGTCGCTGCCTCGCGTAACATTTCTTCCGAATCGGACTTGACGCGAAAAATGTCATACACTGGTCGTCCGTCAGAACCGTCGCAGAGCGACGAACCTGTCGGCGACGTCAGGAATATACATTTTTCGACATCAAATCTGGTAAATGATTCAGAAGAAAGTCACGCGGGCGCGCTTGCTAGTGAGATTATTCATGTCTTTTCCACTTCTTACGCTTGCGTCGACCACCCCGACGAGCAGATTCCCGAGCTCGAGCCGCGGCTGTTTTCTTTCAACGCGCCGTTTGGGGCTTGTCCGATTTGCACCGGTCTCGGTTCGCGGTTGGAGGTTGATCCCGACCTTGCTCTGAACTTGAATTTGACTATCGCCGAGGGGGCGATTCGGCCGTTCAATCGCGTCAACGTCGATGCTTGGTGGATGAAGAAATTGGCGGCGGTTGGTCAAAAACACGGTTTTGATCTGCGCACGTTGGTGAAAGATCTGTCTGATGACGCCAAGCAGAAAATCCTCTATGGCACGGGCGCGCAGAAATACACCGTGACGCTCGGCAACGGTCGCGATTATGATACGACGTACGAGGGCGTGATTCCGAATCTGGAGCGGCGCTGGAAGGAGACCGATAGCGATTTCATGCGGCGCGACATTGAGCGTTTTATGCGTGAGCGCGAATGTATGGTTTGTCACGGCACGCGTCTCAAACCGGTCGTGGCCGCCGTCACTATCCAAGGTCTAAGCATCGTCGACATTTGTAATCTCGGTGTTGATGATGCGCTCGATCTGTTCAAGAATAAAATCAAGTTGACCGAACAAGAGGAATTTATTGCTCGCCAAATTTTCAAAGAAATCATCGCCCGACTCGGTTTCATGAGTGATGTCGGGTTGGATTATCTCGAGCTCGGGCGCGCGGCTAATACGCTGAGCGGCGGCGAAGCGCAAAGAATCCGCCTAGCTACCCAGATCGGTAGCGGCCTGCAGGGCGTCCTTTATGTCTTGGACGAGCCGTCGATCGGCCTGCATCAACGTGACAATGAGCGGCTGATCGCCACGCTCAAACATCTGCGCGATCTCGGCAACACGGTTTTGGTGGTCGAACACGACGAGGAAACCATTCGCGGCAGCGATTATTTGCTCGACATCGGGCCGGGCGCGGGCGAACACGGCGGCAAAATTGTGGCCGAAGGCACGCCGGCCGAAGTCGCCAAAAATCCCGATTCGATCACCGGTCAATATTTGAGTGGCAAGAAAAAAATCGCCGTGCCAAAGAAACGCCGCACCATCGACCCGAAACGTCAATTGATCATCCGCGGCGCGCGCGAGCATAACCTGAAAAAGATCGACGTGGCTTTTCCGCTGGGCGTCCTGAACGTTGTGACCGGTGTTAGCGGCTCGGGCAAATCGACGTTGGTGAACGACATTTTGAGCAAGGAACTAGCGGCTCGTCTCAACCGCGCTCAGGCTGTGGCCGGGGCGCATGAGAGCATCGAGGGCATCCAATTCCTAGACAAAGTCATCACCATCGATCAATCGCCGATCGGTCGCACACCGCGCTCGAATCCGGCGACTTACACCGGAGTTTTCACGGCAATTCGCGAGCTGTTTGCGGTCACGCCCGAGGCCAACATTCGCGGCTACAAAGCCGGTCGGTTTTCTTTCAACGTGCGCGGCGGTCGCTGCGAAAATTGCCAAGGCGACGGCGTCATCAAAATCGAGATGCATTTTCTACCCGACATTTATGTGACCTGTGAAGAATGCAAAGGCAAGCGCTACAATCGCGAGGCGCTCGAGATCAAATACAAAGGCAAAACCATCGCCGACGTGCTCAAAATGACGGTCGAAACCGCGGCCGAGTTTTTCAAAAACGTGCCGGCCGTGGCGCGGAAATTGGACACTTTGGTCGAGGTGGGCTTGGGCTACATCACGCTCGGCCAACCGGCCACGACATTTAGCGGCGGCGAAGCCCAGCGCATAAAACTAGCCACCGAATTATCGCGCCGCGCCACGGGAAAAACTCTCTATATTTTGGACGAGCCGACGACCGGCCTGCACGCCGACGACGTCAAACGTCTGCTGGCGGTGCTAAACGCCCTGGTCGAAACCGGCAATTCAATGATCATTATCGAGCACAACGTCGACGTTATCAAATGTGCCGACCACATCCTCGACCTCGGCCCGGACGGCGGTTTGAATGGCGGCTACGTCATCGCCAAAGGCACGCCCGAGGAAGTGGCGGAGGTCAAGAAATCTTATACTGGGCAGTATCTGAAACAAACATTAAAACTCTGATTATGACTGCAGGAACGGTTCCTGCAAACGAAACGATTCTATATTCTATACTGGACAATATTTAAAAGTTGTGCTACGATATTAACAATATGAGAACCAGACCGGGGTTTGAGAGTGATGCGGATTATGAAGAGTGGCTGCGAGATTCCGGAACACCCCCGGGAGATTTTTTGGACAGTGTTCTTGCTGATTTTGATGCAAATTCTTACCCGCTCGATTTCGAAGAATATCTAAAGCTATATCGCCAGCGTATGGGGGGGGGGAACGAACAGCGGTATCAACTGTTATGGGTATGCGCTAGGGACTACAACTGAAGCATGGCAGACAGGGTCATTAGATATATTTAGATTCCCAGGGTCAGCTGCTGCCGGGCACTCTTTAAGATACGAGATACCCCCTGGAGGTTTGACGGACGACGCAATAATGAATAGGTTCATCGCGGATATAGGCTTTTTTGGGTTTGCAATTTCAACTTCCGCAAAAGCTATGCAGGTTGTAATGTGTGTTCAGCATGATCCAGACGACGGGGGCTTCAATGGCTTTCACGTTGCTCGACGTGATCGATGTGGAAGATGGTCTCACAAGCCAGGTTGGGTGGGGGCTCCCGAACGCATCGAAATAGTTGGTGGTAGGGTAGGTCGCTTTTCTGTCATAGGGCAAGTAGGCATAACCAGATAGGGGACTTGCAAGCTCCGTCCTTGCAAAAGGAAAGACAAGGGCTGCAGGAATGGTTCCTGCAAGCGCTGACGCCATCTTTTCAGGGTTGATCATTTAGAATTATTGTGATATAATATTAGCATGATTGAAGTGCGAAGAGCCACCCGGACTACAGAACAAGGGACGCTTTTTGCGGAGCATGTTCTTGAGCGGGGGGGGGTAGAGTATCAAATTGATATCACCGCTCTGATCTCTTTAAAAGAAAAGGTAGGTAGTGAGGCCAAGTCGTACATAGATGACCTGGTTGAGATATTACGATGTGTCCGGGAAGAGCGCAGCATGATGTTTGCCGATGAGGATGAGTATTTCTTGAAAATAATATTTTTCGAAACGATAGGAGCAGTTAAAGATCGTCACGATCAAAGTGCAATCCTTAATTTTTTCAGATCATATATGAGCAGTGACGATGAACCACCGGATGCACCCGGTCGCCTAGTACCGCATGTTGTTACAAGCAATCGCGATCCAAATAAAAGATCTACAACAAAGCATCCTGCTGCTCAGACTGCATTACAACTCGCAGGTGCAGGAGGCTTACCTATGAGGCGAAAACCACCCAAAGGTGATCGCGCCCTTGCTTACAAGGACTAATTACAATTGCAGGAACCGTCCCTGCAAAGAAACGCAACAAAACAAAACAACACAATAACCTCAATGGATAATATTCAACAGACGTGATACAATAGAATAACCATGAGGAAATACGCCATCTTTTTTGCTCGTTGGGTGTTGACGTCGCTCGGTCTCTGGATCGTGGTGCGTCTTTTTGGGCACGAAGCCGATGTCACTGTCGCGCAGTCGGTCGCTACTTTCTTGTTGGCTGGCCTGATTTTTGCGTTCATTAATTCGATCTTAAAACCGGTCATCACCACTTTGTCGCTGCCGTTCGTTTTGGTCACGCTGGGGCTGTTCATGCTGATCATCAATGGCCTGATGGTTTGGCTGACGATTGCTCTGTCGCCGAATCTCCAAATGACTTTTGGTTGGGCGATCGTTTCCGGAATCGTCCTAAGTCTGGTAAACTATTTAATGAGTGAGATCGATGATATAGGGATTAAGGAGAAGAAATAATGGAAACGCTTCAGGAAATTTTACCAACCATAACGATCGTTAGCGCGGCTTTGATGGTGTTGATGATCCTTTTGCAATCGCGCGGCGCCACGCTCGGGGCTGGTTTTGGCTCGAGTGGCGAGCTATTTACGACGCGGCGCGGCCTCGAAAAGAACTTATACGAAACAACGATTGTCGTAGCGGTAATCTTCGTCCTGTCGATCGTGACCAATTTAATTTTAGGTTAAAATGGCCAAAGAAGAGACCGTTTCCAAAGAAACAGCGACCGACCAGCCGGCCGAGAAAAAGTCGCTCAAAGAACGTTGGCATAGGATCAAACCAACCAAACGTAACGTCGATCGTGGCCAACGCGCGCTAAGTAGGCACATCCGCAAATTCCTGGTTCGGCGCTGGGACAACTTGCGGTTAGCGCGCCGCGAAGTCATCGGTTGGTTAGTTTTGGTGGCGGTGCTGGTGATGATCGGCTGTCTCCAAACGCTCCTCTACACGCGCGGCACAGAAACCACCGCGGCGGTTGATGGCGGGACTTATGCCGAGGGCATCGTTGACAAAATAGTCACCATCAATCCGCTCTACACTGTGACCGACGGCGAGCGAGCGGTGTCGAGTTTGATCTACGCCGGTTTGCTCGGTCTCGATGAAACGGGGCGTCTGCGTCCGGAGCTGGCTACTTCGTATTCGATTAGCCAGGACGGCAAGACATACTCAGTCAAATTGCGCGATAACGTCAGGTGGTCGGATGGTCAGAATTTTACGGCCGACGATGTGGTGCTGACGGTCGAGCTGATGAAAAATCCCACTGTCGGGTCGGCGCTGCTGAGCACTTGGAAAAACATCGAGGTCAAGAAAATTGATGATAGCGAGGTGGCTTTCACGCTGCGGAGTGTCTCGTCGTCGTTTCCTTTTGCGCTCAATTTTGGCATTTTGCCAGCGCACATTATGAAGGAAATCAAACCGACGGACATCCGAAATACTTTTAATGACAATCCGGCCAAAGTGGTTGGCACCGGCGCGTTCGTCTTTCGCGGCGAGGAAGCGCTAGCTAACGGCCAGACCGTGCTGCGGTTGGCGGCCAACGACCGCTATTTTCGCGGCGCGCCGCGCATCAACAACATGACCATCCAAACTTACGCCACGAGCGAGGATTTGTTAAAGGGATTTATAGCAAACGAAATTAGTGCGGCCGCGGATCTAGGCACGCGCGAGGCGGCCTTGGCGCTAAAGCAATCGGGCACGAATCTGATCCAGACGCCGCTCGGCGATGGGGTTTTCGCCATGTTCAATAACAAAGGCGAAATCACGAGCGACCTAGCCGTGCGCGAAGCCTTGCGCCTCGGCATCGATCGATCGGCCGCGCGCTCGGCGGTCACCGACCAGGTCGATGATGGCGCCGAATTGGCAACGGTTTCGGCGCTCGAAACGCCGCTCTTGCCGAACCTCGTCTACGGCGTCGCTCAATTAAGACAACCCGACTATGACCTCGAGGCGGCCGCCGAAAAATTAGACGCGGCCGGCTGGAAATTGGACGATAACGGCCAACGCGTCAAGGACGGCCGACCGTTGACGCTGAGCGTCGTCACGGTTCGAGATACCGACTACGAACCAGCCGCCCAAAACCTAGCCGAACAGTGGCGTCGGCTCGGCATCGAGATCGATTTCACCGCGGCCGATCCGTCGAGCGCCCAACAAAACTATTTCATTCCGCGCTCTTACGACGTTTTGGTTTACCAGCTCCACCTCGGCGCCGACCCCGACGTGGCGGCTTATTGGGCGTCGTCCCAGGCCACCGCGCGCGGTTTGAACTTTGCTAATTATAACTCGACTTTGGCTGATCTCGCTCTGACCAACGCGCGAACTCAATTGAATCAGGAGAGGCGGAATGCCCGCTACGTGGACTTTGCCAAGCAATGGCTAAAAGACGCGCCAGCCATCGCTCTCTACCAACCGATGTATTATTACTTGACAGACACCGGAGTCCATAGCTTGACGGTCGACGACGTCATTTTCGACAACATATCACGTTTCTCGGGCGCCCGCGATTTCACGGTCAACATCGGCAAAGTTAAAACCACGCCCTAGGTGTGTGATACTATGATAAAATGGGAAGCATGAGCATCAAATACGATGGCCCAGTGATTCTGGTGGTGATGGACGGCTATGGGCTGAGCGATAACGAAAACGGCAACGCCATCATGGCGGCGCACAAACCGACCTTGGATCGCATCTCGGCCGAGTATCCGATGCAGAAACTAAAGGCGAGTGGTACGGCCGTCGGGCTGCCGAGCGACAGCGATATTGGCAACTCCGAAGTCGGTCACAACGCCATGGGCGCCGGGCGGATTTACGCCCAGGGCGCGCGGTTGGTCAATGAGGCGATCGAGTCGGGCGCGATGTTCAAGGGCAAAGTCTGGCAAGAACTGATCGACAACGCGAAAAAGAATCATACCTTGCACTTCGTCGGTTTACTCAGCGACGGTAATGTGCATTCTAATATCAATCATCTTTTCGCCATGCTCGACGAAGCGGCGCGCGAGGGCGTACAGAAAGTCCGCGTGCACATCTTGCTCGATGGCCGCGATGTCGAACCACAAAGTGCCTTGAAGTATATTGATGAATTAGAAAAGAAACTAACCGAGATAAATTCTAAGACTTGTCATTCCGAACTTGTTTCGGAATCTACTATAAATCCAGACGAGACCCTGAAACGAGTTCAGGGTGACAATTTGCCTTTCGACTACCAAATTGCCGATGGTGGCGGACGTCAACAAATAACAATGGATCGATATGAAGCCAACTGGCCGATGGTCGAGCGCGGCTGGAATTTGATGACCGGCCAAAACCTTGAAAGTTTCGAGAGCTTTAACTCGGCACGCGAAGCCGTAGAAAAATTTTATCGTGAAAATCCGAACGGCACCGACCAGGACACCCCGCCGTTTTATGTGGCGGGTTCCCAGGGCGCAATCATGCCCGACGATAGCGTCATTCTGTTCAATTTCCGCGGTGATCGGGCGATTGAGATTTCCGAGGCTTTTGAGAGCGGCTCGGACTTTGATAAATTTGATCGCGGCGCTGGTTTTGAAAATGGTTTCAAAAATTTCGCCTCACTACTCGAATACGATAGCGAAAAGCATATCCCGAAAAATTTCCTGGTGGCGCCGCCGGAATTCACGCACACTTTGGGCGAGGAAGTCGCCAAGGCCGGCCTGCGCCAACTAGCGATTTCCGAGACGCAAAAAATCGGCCACGTGACGTACTTTTTCAACGGCAATCGGGCGGCCAAATTCAACCCCGACCTCGAGGACTACGTGGAAATCCCGTCCGATCGCGTGCCATTCGACACCGAGCCGGCC
>Ga0123356_10000359_pt1 | contig 51770 bp, 52 predicted proteins | sample TergutEmb28metaG_2_FD_92546 | JGI IMG/M metagenome (GOLD analysis project Ga0123356, IMG submission 92546) | Embiratermes neotenicus P3 segment gut microbial communities from Petit-Saut dam, French Guiana - Emb289 P3 | ecosystem: Host-associated > Arthropoda: Insects > Digestive system > Gut ...
AAGGAATGCCTGCAAGCAGTTGAATCGCCGGGCGAAACAGCTTACTTAGTGTAGGCGGTGCAAACTCGGTTAGAAATATAGCACAGCAGACACCGATAGGAACACCGAGTATCGCCGCTCCCAATGTGACTGTCACAGAGCCGATTATCATCGGGAATATTCCGTATTCACCGTTACTCGGTGACCATGACATTCCAAAGATAAAATCTACAATTCCTACCTCTGCAATAATCGGCACACCGTTTGCAATTATAAAAACAGTAATTAGAGCAAGCGCTGAAATCGACGAAAACGCCAATGCTAAAAATATGTATTTTGAAAGGTTGTTACGCAGTCGATTCATTTTTTTAGTCTCCACCTAATCTCCATGTGTACCAAACTCAGGTATTAAGCCTTCGTCCGAGAGGATTCTTTGCCCTTCGGGTGAGCGGATATATTCAATAAAATCCATAACATGCCCTGCCGGTTTTTCTGTTGCAACAAATAAAAACGAACGGAATAATGTATAGTATCCGTTTAACACATTCATACGTGTAGGCGCAACGTCGTCAATTGATAAAGCACTGACAGGTCTTTCTCCTATTTCAACGAGTCCTAAGGATATAAAGCCTATTGAAAAAGGGTCGTCCGATATAAATTGTCTTACAGCACCGTTTGAATCCTGGACAATGGCTTTGGAGGTGATGCGTCTGTCACCCATAACCATTTCCTCAAATGCGCTTCTTGTTCCCGAGCCTTCCTCGCGTGATGTTATATGTATCCTGGCATCCGGACCGCCAACATCCTTCCAGTTGGTATAGTCGGCTGCATATATACCGCGAAGCTGCTCCAATGTAAGTGTTTTTACAGGGTTTGACGGGTGAACGATAATTGCCAGCCCGTCTTTTGCAATCTCAATTGACCATAAGTGCTGTTCTGTTTCGCGCAGATTACGAGAGGACATTCCAATTTCAGCTGTTCCCGATTCAGCTGCCTGAATACCGGCAGAAGAGCCGCCGCCCTGCACATCAATAACATTATCGGGATTTACATATGCATACTCCTGTGCCAGAAGCTCTACATACGGCTGCACAGATGTTGAACCTGCTATAACAAATGATGCAGACTGTCTACCCATACATGCAGTTGTCAGGCAGGTGGTAAGAAGCAGTATTAAAATTATTTTGAAGTTTCTTTTCACTGTATTATCTTTCCTATGTGAAAAATCGTACACATATGGCTCGGTAAGCCTGACTCTGTCAGGCAAACCGAGACTATCCAAATCGTCCGGTTATATAATCTTCCGTGAGTTTGTCTTTTGGGTTCATGAACATTTCCTGCGTTTCGGAATACTCATGAAGTCTTCCGATTTTATTTTCGTCAATCATCATAAAAGCTGACATATGGGATACCCTTGCTGCCTGCTCCATGTTGTGTGTAACAATTATTATTGTATATTTTTTGGCAAGGTCTTGCATTAAATCTTCTATTTTCATTGTAGATTGCGGGTCAAGTGCACTGCACGATTCGTCCATAAGCAGCACCTCCGGCTCTATGGCAAGTGCGCGGGCTATACAAAGACGCTGCTGCTGTCCTGTTGCCAGTCCTTGTCCCGGTTTGCTCAGTAAGTCCTTAACCTCATCCCACAATGCCACCTGCTCCAGGCTGCGCTCAACAATCTCCATCAAATCCCGCCTGCTGCGGACACCCTGATGTTTTGGGCCGATAGCAACATTATCATATATACTCATTGGAAAAACATTCGGTTTTTGAAAGACCATTCCAACCTTTTGACGTAAAGAAACAACGTCCATATCTTTGTCGTAGATAGGAACGTCGTTTAAAAATATTTCACCGTCTATACTAACCGACGGTATTAAATCGTTCATTCTATTAAAAAGTCTGAGCATTGTGGATTTTCCACAACCCGACGGGCCGATAATAGCTGTTATAGCACAGCTTGGTATATCAAATGTGATATCTCCGAGTGCGTGATGGGTGCCGTAATATAAATTAACCGACTGTGTCCGGAGCTTAGCGCTCATTATATGAACTCACGACCTTTCGCCATGAAAAAACTCTGTGCGAAATTGTATCACAGATAGGGTATGTATACAATGAATTTTTTACTATATATTTTAGAAAGTTTAAGGTGTTATATAGGCATAGTTGACAAAATGAAGTATACTATTACTTATTATGAAAAAACAAAAAAATAAAAAACTACGAATATTTATTATTTGCCTGCTGCTTATGGCGGTCATTGGTGCTATCGGTGCGGTTGTTTTTGTCAACCGTTATTATCCCGTGCAGCATATTGAGATTATTTATAAAAATGCAGATGAGTTTAATCTGGACCGTTCACTCATTTTTGCCGTTATCAATGCCGAAAGCAGATTTAATGAAAATGCAGTCTCCCGTGCAGGAGCAAGCGGACTTATGCAAATCATGGAGGATACAGCATACTGGCTGGCTCCGCAAGCAGGTCTCGATGATTTTAATTATAACAGGATTTTTGATCCGGATATAAATATTCGATTGGGTGCTTATTATTTAAGTATGCTCATCAGATGGTTTGATTCTGTAGATCTTGCACTGTGCGCATATAATGCGGGCCCCGGTAATGTTTGGGCATGGCTCGAAAACCCCGAATACAGCAGTAACGGGGAAACACTTGACCATATACCGTTTGCGGAAACAAGGGCATATGTGACCCGTGTGCTTGAATATCAGCGGATGTATGAATTTTTATTAAGGTTTTGGTAATAGCCGCCATCCCTGCCGGTTGCTTTGCCCGGCTAAACTTTTAAATAGCATGTTACTGTTGTTCCCGTGCCCTCGCTGCTAAGCAGCTCGAGGGTACCGTTATAATATTCAGTTATATGCTTAACTATTGACAGACCAAGACCTGTGCCACCGGTCAGCTTTGAGCGGGATTTATCCACACGGTAAAAACGCTCAAAAATACGGGAATGATGCTCCTCGGGTATTCCTATTCCCGTATCTGAAACACATATTTTACAAAGGCTGTTATAAACAAGCTTCAGCTCTACCGTCACCGAGCCGTTTTCAACATTATATTTAATACCATTATCAATCAGGTTATATAAAAGCTCGTCAATCATTCGTCTGTTTGCATAAATTTCAAAGTTTTCGCCTGTCAGACGGATATCGATATTTGCTGCGTTGTCTTTTAGTGAGTCAATCACACTTTCTGTAAGCTCACGAAGATTAAATGCAGTGTCTTCTTTTTGTCCTTGTCCTTCATCAAATTCCGAAAGACGTATAATGTCATCGATTAGTGCCAGAAGCCGTCCCGACTGTTCATTTATCCTGCCTGCAAAGGTTTTTATATCACCGTCTTGCACCATCCCGTTTGCAATCATTTCGGAAAGTGCTGTTATTGTTGTAAGAGGTGTTTTAAGTTCATGGGATACGTTTGCCGAAAACTCACGCCTTTGCATTTCCGCACGGTGGCTCTCAGTGATATCCTGAAAGAGTATTACCGCCCCCGAAAGACTTCCTGCCAGCTGCACGGGACTAAAATATACAGAATATATCCTGCCGTCACGGTCCAGTTGAATCTGTGTGTTTTGCCCGCCAATGCAGCCCTTTACAGCTTCTTGAAAATCACTGTCTCTGCAAATATGTGTAACATTTCTGTTTTCCATTTTTTCGCCAAATACACGCGATGCGCTATTGTTTGCTGACAGCACCAAACCGCCGCTATCTACGAGAATCAAGCCTTCCTGCATATTTCCGGTAATAACTTCTATTGTGTCCGCCCTCGTTCGAAGCTCCTTGTTTTCTTTGAGAATATCCTTTCTTTGGAGCAATACCCTTTTTTTATATGGCAGCATTTCATCAAAAATTATAGGGCTGTCATTTTCGAAATCGATTACCTCAAGGGCTGAAATAATTTTCTGTGTTACTTTTTTCGAAATACGATTTGCTATGACAATTGATACTACTGTTATAAAAATGATAAAAACCACAAGGATTCCGAACAGGTTAATTAAAACACCACTGTCTTGACCCATTCGGATAAAAAAATAAACAGCGGTGAAAAGTGCTAAAACACACGGTAAAAGTATCCATATATAATAACTGTTAATTAGCTTTTTCATCAGTCTTCGAGTTTATACCCTACGTTCCTTATTGTTTTAATCAGTTTACCTGCATGCCCCAGCTTCTGCCGAAGTGTTTTAATATGAACATCGACCGTACGGGTTTCACCTTCAAAGTCATATCCCCAAACAACCTCCATTATTTTATCCCGGCTGAGTACCAATCCTGCATTTAATATAAGATAGTGTAAAAGCTCATATTCTTTAAATGTCAAAATAACTACATCGCCATCTACTTTAACTTCGTGGCGTGCATTATCAATTAAGATCCCGTTATATTCAACCTGTTTGCTTTCGGTTTCGTCAACACCCCTGCGCAGTACAGTTTTCACACGTGCGATAAGCTCCATAACTCCGAAAGGTTTTGTTATATAGTCATCGGCGCCCATGTCAAGACCTTTGACCTTGTCGTATTCGCTGTCCTTTGCGGTCAAAATAATAACCGGCAGTTTTATTGTCTTTGACATACTGCGCAGCTTTTTGAGAATTGAAAGACCGTCATCTTGCGGCAGCATTATATCCAAAAGGACGAGCGTTGGAATTTCTTCATTAATTGCCTTCAGAAATTCCTCGCCCGTTTCATATCCATAAGCCTGGTATCCGGCTGACTTGAGTGCGTATATAACTATTTCGCGTATATTTTCATCATCTTCGACGACAAATATTTTATATGCTGCTGTCTGCACTTATATTATCTCCCACATGTCTGCCTGTAATGGAGAACACTACCCATTCTGCTATGTTTGTAGCATGATCACCGATACGTTCGAAATATTTGGCAACCATCATGTAGTCTATTGCCTGATCTCCGTGATTTGGATTTTCGCGTATCAGTCGTATAACATCCTCTTTAACCTTATCGAACAAATCATCGACTGCATCATCATTATCAATAACTTTTTGAGCCAGTTCTAGGTCTCTTTTAACAAATGCATCGATACTGTCAGTCACCATTTTTGAAGTGAGCTCTGCCATAAGCGGGATGTTCTCCAAGCTTATAATATACTCCTTGCCTATTAGAAACTTTGCTATTTCAGATATATCCGCTGCCTGGTCGCCTATGCGCTCCATATCAGTAATCATTTTAAGCGCAGCTGAAATAAGGCGCAGATCTTTAGCAACAGGCTGTTGCCTGAGTAGCAACCGCAGACATAACGCTTCTATTTCTTTTTCCATCTGGTCTATGTCTTTGTCGTGCGTTATTGCTTTTTTTGCCATTTTTTTGTCGTGATTGACAATCGCTTCGGTAGCCCGTTTAATGGATTTTTCTATCTTTGTTCCCATTTCGACAAGCATGTCGTTAAGTAGCAATAATTGCTCATCAAATTTACTACGCATAAAATGACCACTCCTTTTCGTTCGCCCAAAACACTAACCGAACCTCCCCGTTATATAGTCCTCGCACCGCTTTTCTTTTGGCATTGTAAATATCTGCTCGGTATCGCCAAATTCGATAACCTCTCCTAAGAGGAAAAAGGCTGTTTTATCTGATATACGTGTAGCTTGCTGCATATTGTGAGTTACGATTATAACTGTATACTCTTTTTTAAGCTCCATTACAAGATCTTCGATTTTACCTGTGGATATCGGGTCGAGTGCACTTGTCGGCTCATCCATGAGAAGTACATCAGGTGATACCGATAGGGCTCTTGCTATACATAATCTTTGCTGCTGACCGCCCGAGAGTCCCAGTGCGCTTTTTTTCAGTCTGTCTTTAACTTCGTCCCAAATCGCAGCATCATGTAGTGATTTTTCGACTATTTCATCAAGCTCGTGTTTGCTTTTTATACCATGTGTCCGCGGCCCGAAGGCTATGTTGTCGTATATGGACATCGGAAACGGGTTTGGTTTTTGAAACACCATACCGACACGTTTGCGCAGCAGGTTGACATCCATATTGCCGTATATATCCTCGCCATCGAGCAGTATTTCCCCTGTTATTTTGCAACCCTCTATGAGGTCGTTCATACGGTTGAGGGTTTTTATAAGTGTTGATTTTCCGCAACCGGACGGGCCTATAAATGCGGTGACTTCGTTTTCGTTAATGTCCATCGACACATCTTGCAAAGCTTGGAAGTCATTATACCACAAATTAACATCTTTTAATATAAATTTCATAACATTTCCCTTAATTATATATTATTCAGATTCACGGTCAGGTCACTGTAATTGAATTTTCGAAAAGCGAAGCCATGGATGGCGGAGCGCGGACAACGTGAACACGATGTTCACTTTGGACGAAAAGAAAATTGCAATTATAGTGCCTGACGCAAGATGAATCTGAGTACATTATGATAACCTGTTTTTAAATCGTTTTTCTATATATGAAGACAGGAAGTTTATTCCGAGTACAACTAAAAGTAAAACAACTGCAGTTGCATATGCTTCGTTTCGGTGATGTCCTTCACCTGCAAGCTGCAAAACGTGCAACGCAAGAGTTCTGCCTTGTGAAAACAAACTGTTTGGTATCTTTATAACACTTCCGATAGTATAGATAAGCGCAGCTGTCTCGCCGACTATTCTGCCGACACCCAGTATAATTCCTGCAAAAACTCCCGGCATAGCAGAGGGCAAGGTAACTCTGATAACGGTACGTAGTCTGCCTGCTCCGAGGCTGAAGGAACCCTCACGATAAGCATCGGGTATTGATTTTAAGCTTTCTTCAGTAGTGCGCATAATAATCGGTAGAATCATTATTGCAAGTGTGAAGCAGCCGGCGAGAATGGATTTTCCCCAGCTGAGCCAGTTTGCAAAAAATATGTAGCCAAAAAGTCCAAATACAATGGAAGGAATACCGGCAAGTGTTTCTGTAGTCATTCTTATGATTTTGACCACTTTGCTGCCTCGCGGAGCATATTCGACCAGATAAATCGCAGTGAACACTCCAAATGGTACTGCAATCAAAAGTGTGATACCTACCATCATGAGTGTGGTGACAAGAGCGGGGAAGAGTGATTGGTTTTCTACCGTAAATGTAGGAGAGAATAATGAGGGTTTTAAATGCGGGATACCCCTCGTTAGTATAAATCCAACTATATAAAGCAATATAAGTACAGTTATTGTAACCGATATCCACATTGCGAAAAACCGCAGCCAGTCGGATGTTTTTTTACGTTTAGCGAGTTTTATTATTTTTTCCATATATTATCCTTTGTCGCTTCTTTGTCCCGCTTTGGACACAGGGGACAGTTCTCCTTTCCTCCACTATTGAAGCTTTTTTTTGGTGCGTTTTTCCTGTTTGTCTCTGTTGAGGATAGAAAAGAGGGTATTAATAATAAGAATAAACACAAACAATACAACACCTGTTGCAATTAGTGCACCGTTGTGTAAGCTGCCGTACTCGACGTATCCCATCTCAATGACTATATTTGTTGTCATCGTTCGGATACCTTTGAGAAACTCCATAGGCATACGCAGAGCAGGCTGATTGCCCGCCACCATTTTTACTGCCATTGTTTCTCCTATGGCACGACCAACACCGAGTACGACTGCCGCCATAACACCGGAGCGCGCAGAAGGGAGGACAACCTTAAACACTGCACGTTCATGACTTGCTCCGAGCGCAACAGCACCTTCATAAAGCTCTTGTGGCACAGCTCTGAGATTGGTCTCCGCAATTGTTATGACTGTCGGTAAAATCATAATGCCGAGAATGATAGATGCAGCAAGCATAGTATCACCGCTCATCATATCAAACTGCTTGCCGAATGCTTCAAAAATCGCAGGAACTATAACCATAAGCCCAAAAAAGCCGTAAATAACCGACGGCACTCCTGCCATCAGGTTTAGAGCAGGTTTAATAAAACGATATAAGCCCTTCGGACACATACGTGCCATAAACAGTGCGGTAAATATTCCTATAGGTACCCCAAGAATGATAGCTCCGGCTGTGACATATATACTGCCGAGAATAAACGGCAGTATACCAAAGCCGGGGTTATCCCTGTGTGTCGGAGCCCATCTTGTTCCGGTCAAAAACTCCGGTACACCTATTTCAAACATCGCAGGCAGCCCCTGCGCAAACAAAAACACGCATATCAAAATGACTGCGATTATGGAAGCTAATGCGGCGATAAAGAATATCGCACGCATTAGATTTTCCCTTATTTTTAGTGTCAGCTGAGAACGATCCATTTTAGTTCAGTCCGCTCCATCTTGTTACATCACCTGTAAAGATGTCTTTTACCTGCTCGATTGTCATTTCATTAATTGGGTTTACACTGTTTACTATGACTGCAACACCGTCGAGTGCGATTGTAAATGAGTTGAGATGCTGCTCGGTATCTCTCAAATTACGGCTCGACATACCGATATCAATAACACCGTCTGTTGCTTCGCTGATGCCGGCTCCCGATCCTCCGCCGGAAATCTCGATTTCAATACCGGGGTTAAGTGCAACATATGCTTCCCTCAGGCGGAGCATAAAAGGCTCGACCGATGTGGAGCCGCCAACCTTGAGCACTCCTGAAAGACCACTCGACTCATAGTCTTTTTGGTCACCTTCTTCAACAGAGCTCGTCCATGTTGAGCCTATTGTTTCCTGACCTTGCTTTGAAAGCACAAACTCTATAAAGTCTGTTACCAGCTCATCACTATTCTTGTCATCATTTACAACTAAAAGAAACGGACGTTGAAGTGCATATGAGCCGTCTTTGATTGTGTCGTTTGACGGTGTGACACCATTAATTACGAGAGCTTTGACATTCGGACTTAGTGAACCGACAGATACATAGCCGATGCCGTATTCATTTGTTTCCACACTTGTGAGAACCTGTGCAGTTTGATCGAGTACGACTGCTTCTATATACATGTCATCACCTACACCTGTGATACTGACAAACGCATCGCGTGTTCCACTGCCGTCTTCGCGTGTAAACACTGCGATGACACGGTCTGTGTCAAAGTCAAAGCCGGGGTCGGTTGTCGTACCGTTATTGCTTGTGCCGGGGTCCGGGTCGCTGCCGGTTGCCGGGTTACTGCCGGATGCCGGGTTGCTATCGTCTGTAGGGTCACTGCCGCATGCTGCAAGCATAGCAAATGCAAGTAATAATGCTGTTATAATTGCTACTGTCTTTTTCATTTTAATTTTTCCTCCATTTTTACATGATCATACGATCTCTATCGTCGCCAATATTATTGAAGGAATGTAAAAATGAAATGCTTGCATATGTAAAAAATTCGTAAAAGATATCAATAAATTGAACCAAAATGAACCTTATGACGATTATATTACGTATATAATTGTAGACATTCTTAAGAATCTTAAGAAAGTCTTAATAATTATCTCATAAATTTTGTAAGATATTATAACTATCATATAATCGTCCTTGAAATATATGTTAATTATATATCTTGTATTATGCGGTGATTTAATATACAATATATTGGGATTTTGACAGGATAGAACCTATGCAAAAAAATGCTAAGCTAAAATGGAACATTTTTTGTATAGCTTCGTCATAATTAAGTTGTTTATTAAAATAACAAATGTGACAATTTAATTGGCAAATTCGTATATTATTATAATAGAGAAATTTGAAAGGACAATTTAGTAATGAAAAGGAAAATAGTGTTTCGTTTGATGGCAGCTGTGATGATGGTAGCAATGATACTGCCGATGGCTGCAGGATGCAAAAATAACTCCGACGATATCTTTGCCAATCCGGAGTTTGTTTTTGTTCCGGAGTTTATTGATTTACCCGAAGAGATAACTGACATTGGCAGGGCAGGGCTTGTTTATGTAGATGGCAAGATAGTCTTTACAACATCTGTGTATAACTATGATGAGGAAAAATATATTTGGTCTTACATGTCATCTCTAAACTCAATTAACACTGACGGAACGGGATTTGGTCCGCTCCCCGGTTATGTCGCGCCTGTTGCTATCGACAGTAATGTCAGTGGTGATTTTCGTATAAACTCCATCATTGCAGATAATGACGGTAATCTGTGGATTCATGAGCAGTGGCAACTTTCCCGCATGAATGTACCCGATGGTGTTGAGTATGGAACAGATGATTTCTGGGCGAACTATGATCAATACTATGAGGATCTCGGCTCCGGTAATTCCATAAGGAAGATAGACTCAACGGGAAGAGAACTGCACTCTATAGATATCAGCGGTCTTTCCGGCACCGGTAACGACCCTTATGATAATTTCCAAATTAGCTCATTTAATGTCGATGGGGAGGGTAACTTCTTTTTATCAGCATGGACAATGAGCGGCATGGAGCTGCTTGTTCTTGACAGCAACGGTAACCTTAGGTTCCGGATGGACAACAGTGAAAAGTGGATTGACAGATTTACACGCCTGGCGGACGGGACCTTGGCTTTTATCGATTGGGAATATGATTATGAAAACGAAGTAAACATACGTACTTTGTCAACAATTGATGTTGCAACACAGACCTTTGTGGAAGTCGCTCCGCTCACATTTGACATATGGGAAATGTACCCCGGCAGTGGCGAGTATGATTTTATATACCGTAACAACAACAATGTTTTTGGTTATAGTATAGAGGCAGGTGAGCCTACGAAGCTTCTCAACTGGCTTGAAAGTGATGTTTCCGGTGATATGATCGAAAATCTCACAATACTGCCAGACGGGCGGATTTTAGTTACAAACGGCAAATACAACAGAGTGACATATGAGTTTACCTATGAGATGATTATTCTCACAAAAACTCCATACTCCCAGCTTCCGCAACGAACCGTAATATCCCTTGCCACCTTTGGTGCCTGGAATATTCGCGATGCAGTTGTACAGTTTAACAGATCAAACTCCGAGTATCGTATCCGCGTTGTGGATTATCAGGAGTTCAGCACAGAGGATGACTGGAGTGCGGGACTTAACCGTCTGACTACCGAAATCATCTCCGGTAGGCTGCCGGATATCTTAGATGTAACATCTCTTCCATATAAGCAATATGTAGGAAGGGGACTTCTTGAGGATATTTATAAGCTAATTGATTCAGACCCGAGTGTTAACAGAAGTGACTTTATGGAAGGTGCGTTTCGTGCTGCTGAAATCGATGGTGGTCTTTATCAAATATTCCCGTCATTTAGTATAAACACTTTAATTGGCAACCCCGCTGTTGTAGGTCCTAATATCGGCTGGACAATGGATGAGTTTAAAAATGTTCTAATTGCTAACCCGCAAGCAGACTTTCCGCTTGGTAACAGCTTCACAAGAATGTCATTCGTACAGCAGGCTGTTAGATTCAGCGCTGATGAGTACATTAACTGGGGTAACGGCACAACTAACTTTGACTCTTCAAACTTCATTTCCCTACTGGAATTTGCCAATACACTTCCTGAGGATTACTTTATGGACTGGGGAAGAAATGGTACGATTGCATCTCCTGATATCGATATCGGTTGGGGAGACGGAAAGGGTCCGACCGAGGATGAGCTTGTCGCTTCAAACCGTCAGATTATGGCGCAAATGTGGCTCGGCGATTTTTGGAGCTTCCAACGTTATAAGCAACTTTTTGGCGATATAGTATTTAAAGGATTCCCAACTGAAAACAGAAACGGAAACTCTCTTAACGTAAGCAATTGTCTGGCTATTTCATCTAACTCAAAAAACAAAGCAGGTGCGTGGGAGTTTCTGAAGGTATTTCTCGATAAGGACTGGCAGAGTAACAATGTATGGGATTTCCCGACAAACAAAGCTGCTTTTGATGCTTATGTAGAAAGATCACTAATACAACAGCAAGAACAATATGACTACTGGCTGGAGTGGTATGATCCCACTGACGAAATTCCTCCATGGGGCGCATGGGTCCAACCGCCACCACTGACCCAGTCAGATATAAATCAGCTTTTAGCCCTTATTGATTCTACCTCCGGTACTACCACATGGAATATCGACCAATCGCTTTTAGATATTGTTTCAGAGGGTGCCGAGGATTTCTTTAACGGTATAAGGACTGCTGCGGATGCTGCCAGAATCATCCAAAGCCGCGCATCAATACTGGTATCGGAGAGATCATAATCTTGAAGCTTAGACAAAGAATGGATAATTTAAATAAACGCGCCCGTGATAGTGTTCACGGTGCGATGTGGCTGGCGCCGAGTATTCTCGGCGTTGCCGCATTCTATATAATTCCATTCTTCATTGTTGTTTACTACTCTTTAATTGATAATCCGCTCCAGGGTAACTTTGTTTTCTTTGAAAACTTTTCGCGCTTGTTTCAAAATAACGCATTTAGGTCTGCTGCTTCCAATACATGGCGTTTTGCAACAGTGTCCGTGCCTCTTGCTGTGGTTCTTTCTCTTTTGATTGCATTAATGCTGGAAGCCCGGATACCTTTAAAAAGTCAGTTCCGCACATTTTTTCTAAGCCCCTTAATGGTGCCTGTCGCATCTGTAGTACTGATCTGGCAGGTTTTGTTTCATAAAAACGGTGCGGTCAACGAGGCTATGCAGATTTTTGGATTTAGCGGTATAGACTGGATGCAGTCGGCGCAAAACCAAATCGTAGTTGTACTTTTGTTTTTATGGAAAAACCTGGGTTTTAACATGATATTATTTATGGCATCGCTCAGTAACATTCCAAAAGAGATTCTTGAAACAGCAGATACCGAGGGAGCCGGTCCCATTCGCAAGCTTTTTTACATAAAAATGAGATATCTGTCTCCAACTCTTCTTTTTGTTACGATATTTTCTTTAATTAATTCCTTTAAGGTTTTCCGTGAAATTTATCTTCTTACCGGTGACTATCCATATGAAGGCCTTTATATGCTGCAGCATTTTATGAACAACATCTTCAGAGCGCTTGATTATCAAAGGCTTGCAGCTGCCGCTGTTGTAATGACCATTGTTATGGTTATTATCATTGCCACACTTTTCATCGCTGAGGACCGCTTTGGAAAGGATGTTGAGGAATGAAGATTAAACGCGTTTTTGGGCGTACAGCCCTTTTTATACTAGCCGCGATATTTGCAATGCTGTTTTTGCTTCCGACTGTTCTTACGATTTCCAACTCCTTTATGACACAAAGCGAAATCGATGCTAACTACGGAATGATATTCGAAAGCACTAAACCGGGTGTCGGCAGTTATGTCGGTGACAGTGTAAACTTAAAGTTTATCCCGGATAAAGTCAGCTTTGACCAATACACAACAGTACTCTTTAGAAGTCCCGAATACTTGCTCAAGTTTTGGAACTCTGTGATACTCGTTATTCCGATTGTTGTTTTTCAGGTTGGTATAGCAGCCTTTGCAGCATATAGCTTCACACGGTTCAAAAGTAAAATTAAAAATGTTATTTTCTTCTTCTATATCGTACTGATGCTCATGCCATATCAGGTTACTATGGTTCCGAATTATCTTGTTGCCGAGTGGTTTGGAATTCTCGGCTCAAGATGGGCGGTTATTTTCCCCGGAGTTTTTGCGCCGTTTTCTGTATTTTTGCTTACAAAGTTTATGCGGCGTATACCTTCGGTTTTGATCGAAGCTGCAAAGCTTGACGGAGCTAATGAGTTTCAAATATTTTCAAAGGTATGCATTCCTCAGTGTCGTAGCGCCCTGTATTCAATTGCGATATTAGTATTTATTGACTACTGGAATATGGTCGAGCTTCCGATAATTCTGCTGGCAGATGCAGATTCACAACCATTATCCGTTTATCTGTCCAGGATAAATATGGGTGAAGCGGGTGTTGCATTTGCTGTCGCGGTGGTGTATATGATACCGCCACTGCTACTATTTTTGCACGGTGAGGAAGCACTGGTTGAGGGTATAACACATTCCGGCTCAGTAAAAGGATAACATTGTCTTTTTACACAGAGAGTAAAAAGACGTTAGGAAAATTCAACCTCCGGTTAAGTTTTCTCATACTGTTAGATTGGGATATAGTCCCAAGTTAATGAAGGGATGATAGATATTATGAAGAATGTTGATGTTTCAAAAAGACCTTGGGTGAAAAATGCGGCTATTGCTTTTCTTGCCGTAATGCTGGTGCTTACTTTTTTCTCCAACACCATCATGAATCGCTCACTGCCCGAGGTTGCTGCACAGTACACGCAGTCGGGTACGATAACTGCCAGGATCCGTGGCACAGGTACTGTTATTGCAAATGAAAACTTTGAGGTGAAAACAGAAACAATTCAAACTGTCAGAACAGTACATGTCGATCTTGGCATGCATGTCTCTGTTGGTGATGTGTTACTGACACTTCTGCAAGATGGTAATTCTAATATAGACCAGGCAATAGAAGAGCTGCGCAGACTTGAGCTTGATCTTGAGCAGTTTCTTATCATGTCAAGCCCGGACGTTAATTACGCGGCTCTCAACCGCGCGATTCAAAGAGCCAGGCAAGAGCTTACGGATGCACAAAAAGAGCGCTCTGCAATTAGTTTTAACGAAACAACATATCAGCAAGCAAAAGATGCCGTTGATGCCGCAAGAGTAGTTGAAAATGCCCGTCAAACAGATTTGGAAATTGCCGAGGCTGCACTCAGAGCATATGATGATACCCATCCGGAGATGGATGATACCCCCGAGAGAGATGCTTTAGTTGCAGCTTTAAACAATGCAAGAGATGCACATTTTAATGCATGGTCTGTCCGTTTGAGAATTGAAACCGACACCAATTTTAGTGCACTGGAATCAAGCAGAGCAATGTGGCAGTCGGCAAACAGCAGAGTAATAATGGCTCAAGACTCACTCGACAGTTCCATTGAAGCACTTACAAATCAACAAAGAGCGGACGGAAGAGAAAACTCTTTATTTAATATCAGCCTTCGGGAGAAAAACAGGGAGATTGATGAAAAACGCGCCGAAATTGCTGAAATGCAAAAAGATGGTGTGCCTACAGAGATAACTTCATTAGTAAGCGGCATAGTAACACAGGTAAACATTACATCAGGAAATCAAACAACCCCGGACACTCCTCTTATGGTCATTGAGGTTGCCGACAGAGGTTATACAATCAGCATCCCCGTCACTGCCGAGCAAAGCACCAGAGTCCGTGTAGGTGATTTTGCCGAGGTTAGCAGAGACTGGTGGTGGTGGGGCGACCCGATAACTGCAATTTTGTCAACTATCAGAACAGACCCCCTTAATCCTGTAACAAGCAGACTTCTGGTCTTTACACTCCATGGTGACAATATAGAAAGTAATTCACAGCTAAGTATTACAATGTCGCAACGCAGTGAAAACTACAACACGATTGTGCCAAACAGCGCAATAAGATCGGATACAAACGGCGAGTTTGTACTTATCGTTGAGTCGCGCAGCAGTCCGCTTGGTAATCGTTATGTAGCAACACGTGTTGACGTTACTATTCTAGCATCAGACGACACAAGTACAGCTGTCAGCGGTGGTGGTCTGTCCGGATGGGATTTTGTTATAACTCATTCAAACCGTCCTATTGAGCCTGGTATGCAGATTAGATTAGCGGATAATTAACAATGAAGAAAAAGATAATCATAATTGTAATTAATGCTCTCTTTTTAATCGCCTTTATTGCTTGTCAGCTTTTATCGGCAGCTATAGTCATGCCGCTTCACAATCAGCAGGCGGCAAAAGTCTGGGCAGGGCAGAGTGGTGAGCGTTTTGCGCAGCTTTCGATTTTCTTTCCCGATTCCTATACATTTGATGCAGATACAGTCAGAAGTGTACGCCGCTCCGTAGATAACGCATTAGTAGGAGCCTCGATTGAGCAAAAACAAGGGCGCACACTCTATACAGATGCATGGGCAGCTTATGGAAATGTCTCTATTCTCGGAGAGCGCAACACCAATCCGGTCAATGCATCGGTTATTGGAGTTGGTGGTGATTATTTTCTGTTTCATCCGCTAACACTCCGCTCCGGCAGTTATCTTTCTCCCAATGATGTTATGAAGGACCGTATATTAGTTGATGAGGATCTTGCATGGAGGCTTTATGGCTCTGTACACCTTGCCGGCATGGAGGTACTCATTAATAACAGACCCTTTATTATATCCGGTGTTATATCACGTGAAAGTGACTTTGCAACTACAAAGGTTTACGAAGGCGGACTTGGACTATATATGCCATATGAGACCTTAGATGCTATGACAGACGGCGAAACAAAAATTATCAGCTACGAAATAGTTCTGCCCGATCCGATAACAAGCTTCGCTTCAAACATAGTAAATGAAATATTTAAGGATGAATCTCTTTATATTATTCAAAACACATCCCGTTTTTCATTAGGCAATCTCTTTGCTATGATTTATTCATATGAAGACGGACGTGTAACTTTTGGCGAGCGCAGCCTGAAAACAAGCTCTATAGTGCTTCCGTATTGGGAGAATGCTGCGCGCTATGCAGAAGACTGGCTTGTTTTGCTCCTTGTATTGTCGATATTGCTTCTTATATGTCCGATAGTTTATGGCATTATTTATACGGTTATTTTAATACGTTTTGGCATCAGGAAGCTAAAGGAAGCGATAAAAAACATAATTAAAAAGCGCGACAATCGCGCCTACAAACGATATATTCAAAAACAAGACACCTTGTAACATACTTATTAGACAGTAAAAACAATCACTTGAAAATCCGTCCGTTGTCACAAAGGATTTCCAAGTGATTGCATTTTACTGTCTATTGCTCTACTATAAGTAGGTTACTATACGAGCAAAAAATACATAGTAACCTACATGTTAGCATGTAGAGAAGATGAACTATACCTCTTTGTACATTGCGGGAGCATCGGATTTTGAAACGTGCTCGCTGATGCTCAAAGCTTCTATCTTAAGAGTCCTTGCACCAAAACGAATCTCGATAATATCACCGACCGAGACACTGTATGATGCCTTAACCACACGGCCATTGACACTAACCCGCTCTGTATCGCAAGCTTCGTTTGCGATGGTGCGGCGCTTTATAAGCCGTGATACTTTTAAAAACTTGTCTATCCTCATAAATTGTCCTTTTTGGAGCGAAAACTACTTGCTATTATTACAACATAGGCGTGGGTCACCCCACGCCTACATCTAACTGTCGTAATGATGTTACTTCGCGACTGCTTCCTTAAGGTCTTTGCCTGCTTTGAAAGCGGGAGCTTTTGTTGCCGGAATTTTGATTTCTTGCTTTGTTTTTGGATTAAGGCCCATGCGTGCTGCACGGTCTTTTACCGAAAATGTACCGAAGCCTACGATTTGGACTTTGTCGCCCTTTTTGAGTGCATCTTCGATTGAGCCAACAACTGCGCTGAGTGCTTTTTCACTGTCTTTCTTAGACATACCGGATTTTGCTGCAATGGCATTGATAAGATCTGATTTGTTCATTAGTATACGTCCTCCAAAAAAATAATATAATTCTTTATATTAAAGAAGATTTTCACTTCCCTAATTTCGACTGTCTGTAAAGCAGCTCCAACTCCTCGAGAGGTAAATCACTGATTCGTCTGCCTTGTTGCTTTACTTCCTTTTCTATGAGCTTTATGTCTTCCCAGAAACTAATTGACTGCTCGCTTGTTATTGCTATCATACTGCCAAATACGTGAGGGTGGCGGCGAATGAGCTTTTTGCACGTTGCATTTACAATATCGTCAAAGTTGAATTTTCCGTCGCTCTGTGCTATGTCGGCATGGAATACGACTTGCATAAGCACGTCGCCCAGTTCCTCGAGCAGTTCCTCTGTATTTTCCTCGTCAATTGCGTTTGCCGCTTCGTTAGCTTCTTCTATTAAATTGCTCCGGATGCTCTTGTGGGTCTGCTCACGATCCCATGCGCAGCCTTGCTCTGAGCGCAGCAATTTCATGAGTTTTAAGAGGTCTTCGATATCATAGCTAAGTTTGCTTTCAAAATTTACCATACTTTTTCACATTCCGCAAGGGTAATTTTCGAAAAAACCCTTATATTTCACAAAAAACAGGATATTTTCCCATTTTTTTTACCTAACCTTTAGAATCTTTGCTAATTTATCACCTTTTGGTATTAGTTTGATGTCTTCTTTTGTTATGGTGCGTGTTATGATAGCAAGCATTCCATAAACAACTATTCCAATAAATATTGTTATGCTGAGAAACACTACTGCTTCAAAGCGCGGACTTCCGATTTTGCCTGACACAAAAATATTTAAAAATGTGTTAACCGCAAAAATAACACCTGCCATTGCCGATGAGTTTAATATCGAACCCGCAAAAATCTTTAGAAATTCCGGTCTGCCATCTTTAATCTTTGTTTTTATTATTATAATATTAAGTACAGATATTGTACTAAAACAAACTAATGTACCAATCGGCGAAGCGAGTATTCCAAAATCCGGATGTCCTGCCAAAAACCATGCCAGAAAAATTTTCAAAAGTGCTCCGACAGGGAAAGTATACAATGCCACCCGCTCATATCCGTTAGCTTGAAGGACAGCTGTTGTCACATATTGAAGACACACAAAAAACGAAGAAGCTCCGAGTATAATCATTATGTTTGCCGTTAGCTCTCTTTGATCGTTATAAAGCGCTGTCAGAACAGGTGATGCCAGTACCATAAGTCCGAAGGCTGCAGGCATTGCTATCAAGTTAACCAGTTTGACCGACGATTGCATTATATCCTTAGCTTCATGTGAGTTAAGCTTTGCGCGCGCTGCGGCAATAGCAGGGATAATGCTGATAGAAACAGGTATAACAAGCGATGGAGGCAGATTGTAAATCGCAAGTGCTCTTGAATACATTCCAAACAATCCACGTGCCTCTACCTCACTCATACTCAGCGCACTTTGCAGTCTTCCGAGAACGATGCTGTTGTCAATAACAACCATTATAGACATAAATGAAGCACTCAGTGTTATTGGTATGCTGACCTTCATCACCTTTGCAAGTACACTTAATTTAGTATGACGGGCCGTGTCTGTGTTTACTTCATCATTACTGTCATAAAGCTGCTTATCAAGCCTTCGCTTTTGAAGAAACAAGAGCGGGATGCATAAACCAAGTCCGATTGTTACACCCACAATAGCGCCTGCTGACACTATAGGTGAATCATACCCTAAGTTAACCAGTAATAATGCCGCAGTAATGCCAAAGATTGTTTTACTCATGACTTCGACAATTTGTGATATTGCCGTTGGAATCATATTTTGATAACCCTGTGCATAACCTCTATACACTGCTATTATACATGCAAAAAACACTGCGGGTGCAAGTACCCGAATACCGGGTGCCGCTTTAGTATTATTCATAACCGATGCAAAGCTATCAGCAAACAGGAGCATTAAAAGCATTGCAAAAAACCCCAAAAGAGCAAATGCCGGCATTGCTGTTTTGAAATAGCTCTTTACGAGATTTTTCTCATCCTTTGCTTTTGCCGCAGAAACCAGACGTGACATAGCGGCAGGAACACCTGCTGTTGATATAGTCAAAATGAGTGTATATACACTATAGGTTACCTGGAAATCTCCGGCACCTTCATCACCCAAAACTCCGTCCTGAAACAACGGGATTTTATATACAGCACCGATAATCTTAACAAAAATCGAGGCTGCTGCAAGGATTGCAGCGCCTTTTAGATATTTTATCTTTCCTTTTTCCTGCTGCAAGCTCTGCCTCCGTCACATTATATACCTACCATTTTACTTGTGAAACGTTACGGTTCACTTGTGAAACGTTACGGTCAAAAAAATTAACTAATAATAGTCTTACTGAATAATCATTTCATGTATGTTGACATAAGTAATGTGTAAAACCATGTGGATAATGTGCAAAACCCTTGATATTCGTGAGGTGTTCTATAAGGTCAACATTTTATTGTCAACTACTAATATTCATTTTTAATGAATAGACGTCAGATGAACACAATATATACTCTTAATGACTATTTATTCTTCTTAAAAGTTGATTCTCCAAATCGTATCAGGCGGATTATCACAGGGCTGAAGACAAGGCATATACTCAGCTCAATCAAGAAGTTAATTGTTATCATTACAGAAAAAGCATAAGAAGCTATGTTGGCTAATCCTTCTATTCCAAACGATTCGAGTACCGGAAGGAAAAATGCATATGCTCCGACTACAAATATACCCGTATTTGTTATTGCACAGACAACCGCTGCGATAATCACTGCCGTTAGCTTACCTTTATCTTCAAGCATTTTATATATTATTCCTGCAAAATATCCCGATAATGCTCCCCGGATTAAAACTACAAGAACAGTCATTAAGGGATTGTGCGTCCAGAAGAAAATAATTACCGGATCTGCGAGGAGAACAACGGTTCCGAATACAATTCCTAGCCAACAAGCTGCAAGAGGTGATATCATAGCCGCAGCAATGACTATTGGTATTAATGCCAGATTATAGTTAAACGGATAAGTAGGCACCAACACAGCCAAAACCTGCAAGGTTATAACGATCGCTGTCAGAATTGCCAGCAGCACGAGTTTTTGTGTATTATAGATTGTTTTGCTTTGCATTATTTATATACCCTTCATATAACCAGTATTTTATATTCACGTCCTTTGTCACGGACGCTCTTACACTCTTTAATTGTATATCCGTAATTATATAGAAATTCGACTAATACATCAAGTTTTGTTTGTGGTTGTAAGATTAATTTCAAACTTTTGGATTTTACTTTGTCCTCAACCCATGGAGCATCCTTAAGTATTCCCAGTATTGTCTCTGCGCCTACTCCGGCGATTACTATTGTATCAACATCGGTTGGTTTCAGTGCGCTGAGCCCTGCTGCGCATATAAGCTCTATCTTATCGGTAAGGTTGTGTTTTGCCGCCAATGTGCGCGCTGCATTTAATGAGCCTCCGCTTATGTCAGATGCAATTATACGCCTTGCAGTGCCTGTCAGTGCAAGATAAACAGGCAGCTTGCCATGGTCTGTTCCTATATCTGCAACAGCTGCGCCGTTTTTGATACAGTCAGCTATCGCCTGTAGTCTTTCCGGAAGTTTTTTCATTTGCTATATATTGCGTTCCCACACAAGTATACAGGGGTGTGAAATCACACCCCTATACATGGCGGCCGATGACCGCCTTTTTACTCTTGCTACTTTGTAAATTCTGTTAGCTTTGAAAGTAAATCGTCTACGTCTACGCCATGTGCAGAGCAAGCCTGCTCTAGAGTCTCTCCGGATGCCATAGCGCATCCCAGACAGTTCATTCCGATTGATCGAAACAAGGGTGCACAGTCAGGTGCTATGCGGAGTATATCAGCAATAATCGTATCTTTTGATATCTGCGACATCGTAGAGCCTTACTCCTTCTCTTCCTTTGCTTTTGCAAAGCATTCGCTGCATAAAACAGGTCTGTCTGTTTTCTCGGGTTTGAATGGTATTCTTGCTTCTCCGCCACATTCGGCGCATTCGGTTGTGAAGAATTCCCTTGGCCCTTTTGCAGCAGCTTTTCTCTTCTCGCGACAAGCTTTACAACGTTGCGGCTCGTTTTGAAATCCACGCTCGGCAAAAAATTCCTGCTCGCCTGCTGTGAACTCAAACTCTTCGTTACATTCCTTACATACCAGTGTTTTGTCTTCGTACATTTTGAACCTCTCTCTTTTTGACTTTTAGATGTACCCTTTCGCCATGCTGTTCATGACTTTTGGGGTGTATTTGCGTTCAGCTTTCACTGATTATCGCCTGATTAATTGTCACTCTTTGTTAAAATCTGTGACAGCTTTCTCCTGATTCGTTGTATAGCATTGTCTATTGATTTGTCCGGTTTGCCCAGTTTAACTGCCATATCTTTATATGACATACCATCTAAAAATAACTCAAGCACTTCGGTTTCGAATCGAGACAGTGCACCGTATAGTAGTTTCTCAAGGTTAAAGGCTTGCTCTTGTGCTATAACAAGTTCTTCGGGAGTACGCAAAAATGATACACTTTTAGTACTGTTTTCGTGAGGTCCGGGAGATTCTAATGATATATAGCTGTTGAGCGGTGTATGCTTATTTCCTGATGCGGACTTTATAGCGCTGTAAATTCGTCTGCGGATACAGAACTCGGCATATGTGTGAAACTTAGCGCCTTTTTCCGGATTATAGGTTCTGATTGCGGATAACAATCCGAGCATTCCTTCTTGAATGAGGTCTTCGCTGTCGCCACCTGCCAGAAAATAGGGGCGCGCACAAGCTCTGACGAGCCTGGCATACTCGGATACAAGAGCCTCCTCTGCAGCAGGGTCTCCTTTTGCTGCTTTTATTGCTGATTCCCGACTCTTGTCGTCATGAGTACTATCCATTGCTGTGTCAGTATATTTACAAAAATCAGTAAAGTCAATACTTTTTCGTTAAAATATGTGTAAATTACTAAGGTTTTTCATAATAATCTACAATTTTTCCATTAATTTGAGTATTTTGGCAGCAATTTTACCGGATAACTCTTCGGTTTTGGCTTCTACCAACACACGGATAATTGGCTCTGTACCCGAAACACGAATGTGGATACGTCCGTCTCCGTTAATTACTGTTTCTTGCTTTTTTATTTCATTGATGAAATCCGGATGGGATAAGATTCTTTCACATTGCTCTGCGCCGCCTGTAAGCTTAAAGCTGGGCATAACCTGAGGAAGACGTGGTATGTCGCTAATAAGCTCGGAAACAGTTTTCCCGGATGCTATGACTGCGTTTAAGAACATAACCGCTGTCAGCTGACCGTCACCGGTTGTTGAAATGTCCGAATAGATGACATGCCCCGATGATTCACCACCTAGATTGCAATCAAGCTCCTTCATCATTTCCAAAACATTTCTGTCACCAACTTCACTGCGGTGGAATGTATAACCATTCTTTTTTGCGAATATATCCATTCCTGCATTTGAAACCACTGTCCCGACAAATGCATTGTTTTTTAACTTTCCCGCTTGCTTTAAATCCTTTGCAAGAACAGCAAGTATCATATCTCCGTCAACAATATTGCCTTTTTCATCTACTATAAGACATCTGTCGGCATCACCATCAAAAGCAATACCAATTCCAAAGCGGCCTGTTCTCATCATGTCCTGCAGATAATTTAAATGCATTGACCCGCAATCATGATTTATGTTTATACCGTCAGGCTCGTCTGCCATGATTTCAAACTCTGCATGAAGCTGTCTGAAAAGCAATCTTGCAGTTTCCGAAGCAGCGCCGTTAGAACAGTCAATAGCGAGCCTGCCATTATATCTGCCGCCTTTTGAAGCCCCTGCAAGGTACTTTACGTATTCATTCGTTCTGGCACCGTGGTCTAAAGTAATTATACCAAGATCGCTGCCTGTCATTTTATTAACACCGGCACTGTTATCAATGAGCTGCTCTATACGTTCTTCTAATGCATCACTAAGTTTATAACCGTCTCCGCCAAACATTTTTATGCCGTTATGCTCATAGGTGTTGTGCGAAGCTGATATAACAATACCCATGTCCGCTTGTGAAACGATGGATAAATATGCAACTGCAGGAGTAGGAAGAACTCCGAGCAATGTCACATTGGCTCCTGCCGAGCATAGACCTGCACACAGTGCCGATTCCAGCATATCACATGATATGCGGGTGTCACGGCCTATCATAACTCTTGGTTTTAAGCCGGCTTCGGGTGGCATCTCCTGTCTGCCTGCAAGAGTTAATACTGTTGCGGCGGCTTTTCCTACTTTAAAAGCAAACTCAGCATCAAGCTCCCTGCCTGCAACACCCCGTATTCCGTCGGTACCAAAATATTTTCCCATGCTATAACTCCTTGTATGTTAACCACCCCGGCACTACGTGTCACCCCTCCGTGGAGGGGAATTCACACTAAAATGTCATTTGCTCGTTGCCTTGGAATAGTATGTTTAAGTGCTCATATGCCCTTCGTGTGACGCAGCGGCCGCGCGGGGTCCTTGTCAGGTAGCCCTGCTGCATCAAAAACGGCTCATAAACATCTTCTATTGTAATAGCTTCTTCATTTATTGTAGCGGCTATTGTCTCAAGGCCTACAGGCCCGCCGTCATAATTTTCGATAATGCTTTGCAGCAGACGCCTGTCATTTGCATCCAGACCTGTTTTATCAATTTCGAGCCTTGTCAGTGCATCATTTGCCACTTTATATGTTATCACACCGTCACCGGTTACCTCTGCAAAGTCGCGCACACGGCGGAGCAAACGATTTGCCACCCGCGGAGTTCCGCGGCTGCGCGATGCTATTTCATCGGAGCCTTCCTGCTCTATTGGTATGGAAAGTATTCCGGCAGAACGCTTGACTATCGTCCCAAGCTCCTGTGCGGTATACATTTCCAGCTTCAAATCTATACCAAATCTGTCCCGAAGCGGAGAGGAAAGCTGCCCGGAGCGTGTAGTAGCTCCAACCAGTGTAAAGCTTTTTAGTTCAAGACATATTGAGGTCGCTGCAGGCCCTTGGCCAATTATTATGTCAATATGCTTATCTTCCATGGCAGGGTATAGGATTTCCTCAACACTGCGATTCATTCTATGTATTTCATCGATAAAAAGTACATCATTTTCCTGTAGATTAGTAAGTAGTGCCGCAAGGTCTTTTGGTTTCTCAATTGCCGGTCCGGATGTCTTGCGAAGAGTTGTTCCCATTTCATTTGCAATTATTGCTGCAAGAGTGGTTTTTCCAAGCCCGGGCGGACCGTGAAGCAGCACATGGTCGAGCGGTTCGCTACGACGGCGCGCACCTTCTAAGAAAATCGAGAGGTTATCCTTAGCTTTTGCCTGTCCAACATACTCCTCAAGGGTTTGCGGCCGAAGTCTTGCTTCGCCTGCATCCTCATTTATGTAGCCTGTCGACATCAAAACAGCTTCAGACTCTTCCTCTAAAATTTCATCACTAAAATTTATACTCATTATCCAACCTTTTTCTCTTGTTGTGAGATTCTAATATAATTGTTATATTATGCTAAAAATCCTTGTAATATTGTTTCTTCTGCTTCGGTTTCTGTCAGTCCGAGGCACATCAGCTTTGTGAGCTGCTCAGATGCTATTCTGCCGATTGCGGCTTCGTGGACAAGCTCGGCGCCTTCGCTGAGTGCTGTTATTTCAGGTATTGATGATACCTGTGCGTTGTGCATTATTATTGAGTCGCATTGTATATGTCCCTTGCACTCACAGTAGCCTCGCATATTAAGATTAAATATTTGCTTTGAGTCGTTTTGAGCGACACTTCGTGAGATAACCTGAGCGGTCGAAGCCTCGCCGATAAGCTCTACTGTGATAATTGACTCAGCTTCTTGCTCAAGATATGTCAGTAGTCTCTCGGAAACTATGAGCCTTGCATTTTTTTGCAGCTTTACCAGAGTATCACGTTTTGTTTTGTCAACACCTTTTATTTGTATCATTTCGAGCTCGGCAACACCGTCTTCTTCAACCTCGATTATTGTGGTCGGATTTAATATACGCTTTCCGGTTCCGTCTCCGTCACCGTAATGCTTCTCGATATACTTCATTTTTGCGCCTCTGCGAATAAAAAACTCGTGGATGCCGTCATGTCCGGAATCTTTTGATGTATGATTGTGAATACCGCAGCCTGCCACTATTGTAACATCACTGTTTTCTCCGATTTCAAATGTATTATATACTAAATCCTCCATGCTTTCGGATAAAATAACAGGTATGTGTACACTTTCGTTTTTTGTGCCCGGCTTAATGATAATATCAATGCCCGGTTTGTCATTTTTCGTCATTATGTCTATGTTTGCAGTAGTGTTTCGCGAGAGTTTTTCGCCGTTTTTACGTATGTTGTATGCTCCTTGCGGAATTTCATGAAGATCGGCCACCTCGCGCAGCAGCCTTTTGTCGATGTCGTTTAGCATTGAGTGTTCCTCCTGCTGAAGCAATGCGGGCAAAAGCATCCCGGCTCATCAGACATATTTACATTTCCAAGAATTTTTTCAGGAGTTGTAATGTCGGAAACTTTTCCTCCGCAGATTAGTATAACCTCATCAGCGAGTCTTAGTATACGTTCCTGATGTGAGATAATCACAATCGTTTTATTAGATTTTTCGTTAAGCTGTTTGAACGTATCGGTCAATTTTTGGAAACTCCAAAGGTCTATGCCTGCTTCCGGCTCATCAAACAGTGCTACACGCAAATCACGTGCTAAGATTGTTGCAATCTCCACACGTTTTAACTCACCACCGGAAAAGCTTGCATTCAGCTCACGGTCTATATAGTCTTGCGCACATAATCCGACATCTGCCAGTAGCGAAAATAGTGTCTTCTCATTAGCCTCTTGTGTATTATTACGTGAGCTTTGAATAGCAAGAGTCAGTATATCACGTACTTTAAGCCCCTTAAAACGGGGCGGTGTTTGAAAGGCATAACCTAAACCAAGATTTGCCCGCTCGGTTATTGATTTATTTGTAATCTCTTTCCCGTCGAGAGTGATGCTACCGGTAGAAACGGGATAAATGCCCATGACAGCTTTGGCAAGAGATGTTTTACCTCCGCCGTTCGGGCCTGTTATGACATAAATCTTCTTGTCTTCCAAAGAAAGGTTAACATCTCTTACTATCTCAACACTACTATCTTCTTTTGCAGTAATAGATACGTTTGTTAGTTTTAACATATTCAGTCCAGTCTTTTAAATACCCTGAAAGCGGTAAGCTCTTGGGCTACGCGAGTGTCCCTGCAAGCGGTAAGCTCTGTGTTTTGTCGCGCAGACAGGGCTACGCGAGTGTCCCTGCAAGCGACAAAACACAGAGCTTACCGCTTGCTTAAAACTACATATAAGAGTATAATTAGATTAGCCTCTATTGTCAAGGAGATTGAAGCATTGGTTATACTTGGAATCGACCCCGGAGTTGCAACTGTAGGATTTGGAATAATCGAGGAAAAAGGAGGTAGTTCCAAGCTTATACGTTATGGAGTTATCTCCACACCCGGCCGTTTGAGGCTTGCGCTGCGGCTCAAGCAAATCAATGATGACGTCAAGCAGTTAATAGAGATTTTTAAACCCGGCGCAATAGCCGTTGAAGAGCTTTTTTGGGGCACTAATCAAAAAACTGCAGTAACCGTTGCTCAAGGGCGCGCTGCAATAATTCTCGCAGGAGAAGAGTTTAACATACCCATGTTTGAGTACACACCACTCCAGGTAAAAAAGGCTGTCTCGGGCTATGGCAGGGCTACAAAAAAACAGGTTATGGAAATGGTCAGGCGGCTTTTAAATATGGACAATGTACCAAAACCGGATGATGCTGCCGATGCACTTGCTATTGCCATATGCCATGCCAGGGTTTCAAGTTCACTTCTTAATATCAAAGGAGGAAATGTATGTTCTACTATTTAGACGGAACAGTTACAGTTTTAGAGCAAAATCTTGCAGTTATCGACATTGGAGGGGTAGGGTACTCCTGTATGACTACTCTTTACACACTTTCAAAGCTCGAAACAGGCAAAAAAGCAAAACTATATATATACAGTAATATCAAAGAAGATGCATTTGACCTGTACGGTTTTTATGACCAGAGTGAAAAGCGGTGTTTCCAGCAGCTTCTTAGTGTTTCCGGTGTCGGACCAAAAGCGGCACTATCCATATTATCATCCACATCTCCCGAGTCGCTTGCTCTTGCTATAATAAATGATGATGAAACTGCACTTACAATAGCCCCGGGTATAGGCAAAAAACTTGCTCAAAGAATTATGCTTGAGCTAAAAGATAAGGTCAGCAAGGAAATGCCCGCTCGGGGGGCAACAGGATATGTACCACCCTCTGACTCTATCGGTCAGCAAGGGTCTGTTTTACGTGATGCAACTGCTGCGCTTGCTGTTCTCGGCTACTCACAAGGTGAGATTTCCGCTGCCATGCGTAGCATCGATGCCACCTCGATGAGTGTAGAGGAGATAATAAGGGAAGTTTTAAAGACATAACACAAAAATGCCGCTGATAAGCGGCATTTTTAATGCTGATAATATTAAATTATACTGAGACATCGACGTTTGAGCCGACCCCCGTCGCTGCTGCCATTGTGCTGATGAGCTCATTTGCTGCGTTTTCAAACTGTCTGTTTGCCATATCCATCACTTGGGTGGAAACCTCGGCACTTAAATTTACTGAATCAGCTCCTACAGCTTGTGTCTGAGCCTGGCTTTGTACAGGTGCCGGTGACTCTTGGGCTTGTGTATTCGGCAGCACCGGGGCTGTCTGTGTTATACCTGATATGTTCATAATACCGCCATCCTTTCTGCGAGCTTACTGACGGAAAAATCCTTTTTCCATCTGCTGTAACAGTCATTTTACCACACAACATCAACTATTGCAAGCTTTTTATTTATATCTCTGTAACTGTTGTGAGAATCATTGGTTTTCGTTTTGTATTTTTATATAAATACTCCGAAAGCTCTGAACGGATAGAGCGTTTAAGTGCGCTGCGGTCTGCCATTTTGCCGTTTCTGCTGTTCTCTATAGTACTGATAACAACGGTTTTTAACTCCTGTAATAGCTCTTCCGACTCTTTTACATAGACAAAGCCTCTTGTAATTATATCAGGCTCCGAAATTAAGCTGCCGTCTTCGCTCGAAAGATTTACAATTACAACTATCATACCGTCTTGCGCCAAATGTTTTCTGTCACGCAAAACGACAGATGCAATGTCAAAATCACCTGTGCCGTCAACAAGCACCTTGCCGGAAGGAACTGTTCCGTTTTTTGATATTCTCTTTCCTGAAAGTTCAATAACCTGCCCTATATCGGCTATGACAATATTTCGTGACATAATACCCATAGATTCGGCTAACTTTGCATGAATACACAGATGTCTGTGCTCACCGTGGATTGGCATAAAGAATCTTGGCTTGGTAAGTGCAATCATCATTTTCAGTTCTTCCTGATAGGCATGTCCCGATACATGGAGGTCTGAAACCTTGTCATATATAACCTCGGCACCCCTGCGGAAGAGCTCATCAATAACACGGCTGACAGTTCTCTCATTGCCGGGGACAGCAGATGCCGAGATAATTACCCTGTCTCCCGTCTTAATTTCTATCTGCCTGTGACCCGAAAATGCTATCCGGTAAAGAGCGCTCATCGGCTCTCCCTGACTGCCTGTTGTTATTATAACAATTTTATCGGGAGGAAGATTGGTAATTTTGCTCAGGTCCATAAGTAAACCGTCGGGAATAGTAACACATCCCAGCTCTGTGGAAACCCGAAGTGCGTTCTCCATGCTTCTGCCTGTTATTGCAACACGCCTTCCGTATTTAGCAGCGCAGTCTATTACCTGCTGAACACGATGAACGTTTGAAGCGAAGGTTGTCACAATAATACGTTGCGTGCAACCCTGGAAAAGCTCGTCAAAGCGCTGGCCAACCTTACTCTCCGAGGTGGAGTAACCCGGTTTTTCAACATTTGTGGAGTCTGACAATAATGCCAGCACACCTTTTTTTCCAAGCTCGCCAAGGCGTGCAAGGTCTATCATTTCGCCCGAAACAGGGGTTGTGTCAACTTTAAAGTCGCCTGTATGAAGTATGATGCCAACAGGTGTTCTGATTGAAAGCATTACAGTATCGTGAATGCTGTGATTTACATGTATAAACTCAATCTTAAAACACCCGAGCTTTATAACATCTCCCGGTTTTTTGACCTCTATTACGGTAGTTTCTTTTAGGTTGCTTTCGGCGAGTTTTAACTCTGTAAGACCTGCCGTAAGCGCAGTTGCATATATAGGTACATTAATTTCCTTCATAACATACGGCAGCGCGCCGATATGGTCCTCGTGTCCGTGTGTTAAAACTATGCCGCGGATTTTTTGCTTGTTCTCCACAAGATAGTCTGTATTTGGTATAACAATATCTACACCATACATGTCATCGTCGGGGAAGCCGAGCCCGCAGTCTATTATCACTATATCGTCTTCGTACTCATATACAGTGAGATTCTTGCCAATCTCGTTGAGACCGCCAAGAGATATAATTTTCAGTTTATCTGCCATTTGGTTGCTAATTCTCCTTTTCCTTGCGCTGCAAAGAGCGCTTTACATTGTGCCTCTTACGGCACTGTTTACATTTCCATTCTGCCTTCTATGGCGCGCATGAGTGTGGCATCGTCTACAAATTCCAAGCTGCCACCCATTGGTATGCCATAAGCAAGTCTTGTTACCTTCACACCAAAAGGTTGAAGCAATCGTGATAAATATCTCGCTGTTGCCTCACCCTCCGTGTCCGGATTTGTTGCCATAATAACCTCGTCAATATCACCGTCTGCAACACGTTCTATGAGTTCTTTAATCCTGATGTCGTCAGGACCGACGTTATTTAGCGGTGAAATAACACCATGAAGGACATGATACAGACCGTCATATTCATGAGAACGTTCTATTGCAAGCACACCCTTCGGGTCAGGTACTACGCACAGGATTTTTGTGTTTCGCCTTGTATCTTTGCAGACAATGCACATTTCACTGTCTGTCAAGTTCAAACAAACGGTGCAAAAATCGACACTGTTTTTTGCATCGGTTATAGCATCAGCAAATGAGGCGGCTTCTTCGTCAGAAAGTGCAATCATAAAAAAAGCCAGCCTTTGTGCAGTTTTTCTTCCTATTCCGGGAAGTGATGCAAATTTGTCTATCAGGTTTTCAAGTGCGGACGGAAAAAAATCCATGTCATAAGTTCCTTAGCTGCTCAATATGTGCAGCTCTGTCTGTGGTGTTAAAAACGTCTATACCGGCGACAAGCACAGTCGCACCGGCATCAACACAAAGCCTTGCTGTCTCCAGATTTATCCCGCCATCTACCTCAAGCTCACAGCCGGGTTTATATTTATCAATTAAACTCCGTAATTCTCTTACCTTTAAGAGCATCTCCGGTATAAATTCCTGCCCTCCGTAGCCGGGCTCAACAGTCATTACAAGTACAATATCCAGTAATTCAATATATGGTTTTACCGCACAGCTCGGAGTCTCGGGCTTTAGTGAAAGACCTGCTTTTTTACCTTTTTTGTGAATATCGTTAATTGTTTCACGCAGCTTCCCGGTAGTCTCTGCCTCGACGTGAAACGTAATAATGTCCCCACCTGCGTCCACAAATCGTGATACGTAACGAGAGGGGGATTCAATCATCAGATGAATGTCGAGAGTTTTATCTGTTATGGCTCTAACGGATTCGAGTACCGGAAATCCAAACGAGATATTTTGGACAAACACACCGTCCATTACATCAAAATGAATATAGTCTGCGTTTTTTACACTTTCAATCTCGCTGCCCAGTTTTGAAAAGTCTGCTGCAAGAATTGACGGGGAAATTCTGTTCATGTATGGATTATAACATAAAAACGTGATATAATCAAGCCACCCTATTGTTAAAACCATATAGTATGATATGAAAGGATAAAAATAATGCAAGAGATGGAAGCTATGGAGTATGTACCCACCTTGACACTCACCCCCGACGAGAGCAAAACCGCGGATGTTTTAGATGCAGACCCGGATGTTGTTCCCGAGGCTGTTATTGCTATACCCGGCGAAGACGATGCTGCCTTACAGCTCGATATGAGCCGTCTTTCTGAGGAGGATCAGGAGCAGGTTCGTGAATTTGCCAAGCAAATTGACATTACAGACACAAGTGCTGTTTTAACTTACGGAGCAGCTTCTCAGCGAAATATCGCAAACTTTTCGGAAAACACACTAAAAAAAGTCCGCACAAAAGACATGGGAGAGGTCGGACAAATGCTGTCGGGTCTGGTTGTCGAGCTGCGCGGGTTTTCAGATGCCGGCGAAGAGAAAAAGGGTTTTCTCGGCTTGAGAAAGAAAATCCGAAATAAGTTTGAAACCATGAAAGCAGAATATGCCAAGGTTTCTTCAAATGTCGATAAAATTACCGATATGCTGGAGAAGCATCAGGTAACACTTCTTAAGGATGCTGCTATGCTTGATAAGATGTATGATATGAATCAGGCATATTTTAAGGAACTGACCATGTACATACTTGCAGGAAAAGAGAAGCTTGAAGAGTGTAAAAATACCGTCCTGCCTGAGCTTCGTGCAAAAGCTGAAGAAAGCGGCCAGGCAGAGGATGCACAGGCTGTTAACGATTATGTCAATATGATCAACCGCTTCGAGAAAAAACTCCATGATCTGGAGCTGACCCGTCTGATTTCCATTCAAATGGCACCGCAAATTAGGCTCGTTCAAAATAACGATACCCTCATGGTTGAAAAAATCCAAACATCTATTGTTAATACTATTCCGCTTTGGAAGAGCCAGATGGTGCTTGCACTTGGAATGCATAATGCACAAAAAGCTATGGAAGCACAACGCGAGGTTACAAATGTAACAAACGAGCTGCTGACCAAAAATGCCGAAAAGCTTAAGATGAGTAGTGTTGAAATAGCAAAAGAATCCGAGCGGGGAATTGTTGATGTCGAAACCCTTGTGACAACTAATCAACATCTCATAGAAACATTAGAGGAAGTCCGCAATATTCAGACAGAAGGCTCGCAGCGCCGCCGTGATGCCGAGGTTGAACTCTCGCGTATAGAAACCGAGCTTAAAACCAAGCTTTTGGAGCTTAAAAATAAGTAGTACCAAGACTATTATTACTGCCGGCAGGAAAATTTGTAAAACAGTGAGCTAAAGCTTTGCAAAGTTCTGTTGCGGATGAGAAACGGTCGTCCGGAGTTGCTTGCATAGAGCGCTTAATAATATGCCCCAAATCACTATCATCCAAGCTTAAGGCTATTGTCTTCTCGTCCGCCAGCTCCGGCGGGCGTTTTCCTGTTACCAAATGAAACATAGTTGCACCCAAACTGTAAATGTCTGAGAGCTTCCAGTCTATTGGCGCTGCTCTTATATATGCACCGTTATAGACCCTCTGAGGCTCGGCAACATATGATGTTTTTCCACTATGGAAATCCACACAAAGCTCAAAATACATGTATTGCTCCGGTGAAGCATAACCCAAGCTGCGATTAACAACCTTTGTATTGTTATCGCTCACAAATGCACTGTTAAAGTCAATGAGGCATGCATCTTCATCTTGTGTGAGCATAATATTTGAGGGTTTTATGTCACGATGACAAACATCGTGTCTGTGAATAACTTGCAGAGCGCATGCCAGCTGGTAATACCACTTGATTAATTGTTTTTTTGAAAACATTCTACCGGCTTTGAGCAGCTTGTCAAAACTGTCACCATCAATATACTCCATAACGGTAAAACTGCTGCTTTCTTCCATCAAAAAATCAAAAACCTGTGGTATGTACATACTTTTTATGTTCTTAAGTGCTTCTATCTCATTACGATGGGCTTCAACTTCTTTTGTAGTCCCGTCCTTTTGCTCTTTTATTACAAGATGTTTTCTAAGTCTCTTGTGCCATGCTTTGTAAACAGCTCCGCTACCTCCCGCGCCAAGCTGAGATTCTATCTCATATGTTTGTGTCAGTTCGTTTCCCATATATAATCAGCTCCTAAATTGCCAAACGATACACGGCTGCCGGCAGTTAACTCAAATGGTGTATTTGGTGGTATTTTTTTATCATTTATAAAGGTTCCGGCACTTGACGACAGGTCGACAATCCTATATATCACACCCTCCCGCTCAACTACACAATGACGGCGGCTTACTGCCTTAGTTGCTCTTTCAAACTCAAAACTTGATTGCTTCTTGCCGACACTTGCATCAAAACGCCCGATAGAAAATATCCCACCTTCTTCAACACAAACTTCTATTATTTGCGGCAAATGAGTTTTTCCTATACAGCGAAATCCTGCTCCACTCATAATGATTTTTGTTTCTTGTGTTACATCGATTATTTTTGGTATTTTTTGATGCTCTACCCCCGGTAAGCTTACAGGTACGGTATTTCTATATCCGTTTCGTTTAGATTCAGTTTTTTTCTTAGTTTTTCCGCTAAAAACTCTAAAACCGCCATTTTCGACACTTGGTTTTTCGGGAGGATGCACTGTCTGTGAGTTTTCCTCAATAAACATTTTATCGATCTCTTTTAGCACTTCGTCTTTTGCAAGCTCTCCGACTGTGGGGACGGTATCTTGTTTTGCTTCATTTTCACGGTGCTGCATCAGCATTTCTAAAAATTCTCCCGGATTAAAGTCATTTACTATTGAACGCAACACCTTGTTTTCCAATCCCGGACTTGAAACTGTTATGTTCTTTGCTATTGCTATTGCCATTGAGTTAAAAGCACCATGTTCCGAGTATCCGCTGATTGACGGAACATATACATATGCAACAGTCTTGTTATTTTTGTCATAGTACAGGTAATCTATATCCAGTACAAAAGAGTATGGAGTCATATACCAGTCACCGCACTCAAGCAAGGGTTTAAGTAAGCTCCTCCAAATTTCTATATACTCACCATGAGGTATATCGCCATAAAAATATTGCAGCTTGCATAAAGAACCGACTTTGTATGTAAACTCCACCTGACAGTTACTAATCTTATAGTTAAACGGCAGTATAAAATCCGGGCAATCTGTTTGGATTGTATGAAGTGCATTTAGATCTAAATCACTTTCAGGTATACTTACAACCAGATATGCTCCTGTCAAAAAATCATTTTTACTTTCGATTGTATAATTGTTTTCTTTTCTCATAATGTTGCTCCTTTCTTATATTCAATCAGAGTGATAAACTGCCAACCGCGCTCGGTCAATACCGGTGCGCTGCCGCCGGAAAAACTCTTTGCTTCTACAAATACCGTGTCAATCACAAGACGACCGTTTATGTTTATATATCCCCACATCTGACCTATTTTTACCCCTGCAAGATGCTCTCCGAATGACAGTGCATCATCATAAAAGTAATCTATTTTAATATTACCCTCGGTATCGATAAAACCCCACTTATTATCCTTTTTTACAGCTGCATAACCCTCATCTGAGAAAGGGCGGGCATCCTGATATGTATTATTTAAACGTATGCCTTTTAAATAAAGATAAACCTCATCACCACTACGCGCAAAGACTGCATCTTGTGCATAACACCGCCCTAACTCATCCGATATAATCTCGTCATACTGAGCAGGGATAAGCCAGTTTGTTATTATGTCGATAACACCCCACCTGCCATTTATTTTTGCAGCAGTGTAACCATCATGATACATACCCAAATCTTCAAAAGCGTTTTCGCCAATATCAAAAGCTCCTGTAGCGCGGTACCATTTATCATCAATAAGCACAGGAACTCTGTTTTCGGAAAGATTCTTAAAATCTACTACCATACCTGAAGCTAGTGCAATCCTGTTATTATTTCCGTCTACAGCATAAATAATGCCTGATTTTTCTACTATGACCCTGTTTTGAGAAAATGTGCTGGTTTTATCGTACAAACAGGGTATTAGAATTGTTCCGTCTGTATTTGCTATACCCCAGCTATCATTTTGCCTGACCACGGCGGTTTGATTATATATTGCTGTTACATAGTCATATGCTGTGCGGTTTATCTCATAGGCATACCTGTAGCTTTCATACATATCAGCAGCCTCGCTATTTCCTGTGCGGGCAATTGCATTTCTCAAAATTTCAAATGCAGTTTGTTTTGCATTAGTGCTAATGTAATACTCTGCTGCTTCCATAAAAATATCAGCCGTGCAGTCTTTCCGGCTCATCTGCTTGTCGAGCAGATTTGTATACCTGCGGGCGTACCCCCTGTTATCTATTAAATACAGATAAACCTCTTTAAGTTTGTTTTCTGCATTTAAAGTATGCAGGGAGTTATATCCGGCAGCTTCCTCGAGCAGCGGGACAGCATAAATGTATATACCATCATTAATCAGCTCCTGTGCTTTAGCGATGAGACTAAGCTGCCTTTCGGCTGCTCCGGTTGTGCTTATAGCAGAAGCCCAAGCTATAATAACCAGCACTATACATCCTATTAAAATAATTATGCGTTTTTTATCTTTCATGTCAGTAATATTGTTATAGCTATGCCTGCAAGTAAAAACGGGCACAGAGGCATTTTATCCTTTCGTGTTACTTTCCTTAAGATCATTAATGTGATTGCTGCAAGTGCTGCTAATACTGTCCCGTAAAGTATCGAGCTCAAAGTTCCTTGCAGACCCATATAAAGTCCTGCAGCTGCCATAAACTTAACATCTCCTCCGCCGAGCCCTCTATGGCTGATAATATAAACTGTCATAAATATCCCCCCGCCAAGCAGCGAGCCAAATACACAGTCCAGTAGTTTAGGAATTGCCATGCTTGTATCGATACAAAGCAAAGTGACCATTATAAGCAACCAAATCCCAAACATATAAATAATAAGAGCATTTGGTACTATACGATGTTTAATATCAAAAACTGCTGCCATAATTGCAAATATCAAAATTATCACGTCCATCATTTTCGATACCCTTCTCCGCTACCGCCAAGCCATGCTTTTGTAACCACACTTTGTGTTATACGTAGTGTCGGAGTAAAAGGCAATCTTAATGCTCCAAATGTATATTCAACCTCATAATCGGCAGTCAGCTTTACATTACCGTTTTTGTCAATCAAGACACAGTCTGTCAGGCTAAAATCTGCCACCCTTACTCTTTTAAGATACTCATGCGCAGAGATATCACCGTTTGCTAAGTAAGTCATAATGAGCGGAGCGGCAAGCTCTGACACAGCGCCCTTTCTTAATTCATTTAGTCCGAAATCAAGCAGGCCCTGAAATATACCGTCACTACTACCCGATAATGAATTAATGCCGTCATTAACCGACCTGAGAGATTTCGAAAACTCATCTGCTTTTGCGTCAAGCAGTGCCATATCATCGGCCAGATCTAAAACTTCGAGTACATAACAGTACATTGACATAGTTAGTGCTGTTTGTGTCAGTGCATGGTGTATCCGGGACTGTAAAGTGATTATATTTACCAGGCTTAATATTGAAACTATAACCAGCACAAACGGGATGAATGCACCAACTGTCTCAACAACGATATATCCTCTCTCGTCATCTTGCATTTTAGTAACCTCTTTAATAACCTCTGTGGTCTGTTACAACTACAGGCATAGTGTTTGGTATACCAAGACCTCTTGAGTCGGAAAAATTCTGTGCAAAAACCATTGATAAGAACAACATTCTCATATCAACTGTTGTTGTAATACTAAAATCTGTTTTCATATCCTCTAATCTAAATCTGTCTGCGGATGCTAAAGCCTCGGTCATTTTTTCTTCGTCGCAAAATATATTATTACTGTAATTAATAACATTCCATTCTATAAGATTCGCTGTTCTTTCTATAAGCTCCGCAGAGCCGGAAAAACCTGTAACCCCTTTAGTTATAAAGAAAAACATAAGATAATTTGAATATGTTATCCCTTCGTCATTTGTTTTATCATTTGCACTAACCGTATCGGTCAAAGCATTCGTCAATGCTTTCGTTACACCACTCGGGCCGCATACCCATTGACTTTTACTTTTTATGAGCGGCACCTTGTAGCCTGCACGAAGATTTGCAAGGTCAATAGCCGACTCGGCCGCAACAAATGCAGCTCGTGCCAGCTCCCCTAAAACAAGCCCTAATGCAGGGCACCATGCAAACCCCAGACGGATAGCATTTACTATAAGTGTGACCCCTGTGACACTAAAAACTGTTATATAATTACATACTACACGTACTAAATAAATAAGCCTTGAAACTGCGCTTAAATTCTTTCCTGCATTTTCGTTGCCGTTGTACAGATATTCCCATTCCGATTGGAAAAAGTAATTTACCTCCGGACTTATCGGCACACCTGAAACAGACTTTGGAAAGCTGATCCCATAAATATCTTCCATTGTTTTTCCGGTTATTTCCGGTCTTGCTGTTGTATAGTTTGAAAACATTGATGTGCAATATGTCAGCAAGAGCAAATAATCTCCGGCCGCAGCTACATGGTTGTATGGATTTGATATAACGTCCGATACAGGATGATTTTGTGCCTGTGATACAGACTCGGATATATCGATCCCGCTTTTATTATCGTCTCCTGATAAGCTGTCTAAGGAGCTGTTGTCTATATAATTTGCACCAAGCGGATCGTTTAACATGCCGGAGTATGCGGTGTCAACAAGACCTGTAAGCTCGCTAATCATACTGCGCTGCTTTGCTTCCGAGTCCCCGCCGCCGGCTTCTTCCTGCCCGTCAAACAAGGAAACCGGCGGCACATCGGGTTGATTTGCTATTTGCTTAAGCTCTTCGTAAAAATCTTTATTTCTGCCTTGATAATCTCCGAATTTTATAAACCCCGCAGGGACTTTGTAAGTCACATTATCGGTGGTATACCCGCCGAGTGTTGCTACGGGACTATTTTCTGCCGATACTCCCTGAGAGAGTGCAAGGAGAACATTCGTTTGTGCGTTTTCCAGTTGCGTTCTTGTAAGGCTTGTATCCGAAAGCTTGTTTCTGTTTCTGTATATAACACCTTCAAGTAAATCCTTTACCGTAACATCTATATAGCTATAACCACCATCTCTAAAAGTTTTTGCCATAGCCTCAATATTATCCCATTTTAAGATGTCCCGGTATGTTTCAATAAGTGATTTATCTGAGCCCTCCGGTATTCCGGTAAGTGCTTCTTTAAGCTCAAGATTACAATCTCCGTCTCTGACACGGGTTTCCAAGGCATCGATTTTTCGGGATAATTCGGCTTTCATCGAGTCTATTTGCCGTGCCACTCTTACTACATCATCAAAGTGCACTTTAAACCGGTCTACATTTATTTTTGCATTTGCTATAGTCTTGTTTAAACCCTGACGTGATGATGAGCCTGTCCACCTGCCGTTATTCCAATTAGTTCCAACACTGCCACCAACTGTACAAGATTTTATGTTTACTAAAATAGCCCGGTACTTGGCGGCATAATCATCTTTTCTTTCTCCTGTGCCTGCCCTTTCCCAGTCCTCATAACATTTTTTTAAGTCAGCAAACTGCACTCTCAGACGGTCGAGGTCAGCAGACACGGTGCCGACTGTGTACCCGGCAATTCCGCTGCCGACCTGATCACAGCGGTCAGCGATTGAAATCAAATCAAACAGTTCCTTATATTTTTCATGGATTCTTGCAATAGTATCATCAATATCCAGCTTATTATCTATCACTCCCGTATCTTCCTTAAACGAACTTGAACCCAATAAATCAAGTAACTGTTCAACAATTATCACAGGCCCCCGGAATTTCATATATTCCTCAATTTGCCGGCTTAGCACATCCGGATTGCGAAGATTTTTCCCCTCAGAAAACCTGAGCTCTTCAATATAAATATCACTTCCGTAAAATAATTGGAGTGTTCCCATAGACTTGTCTTGATTATCTTCTCCAAAAACAGACACACGTATGTACTCGTCAAGCAGCTGCGCTAATATGGGATCATTTTTTGCGATGCCAAAAATGCCATAAAGGTTTTGGAGTAAGGCATTATATTGAGTGAGTATGCTGTTTGCTGCAAGCTGATTTGCATCTTGTATTATACTGCGTGCCGTGTGAATCCTTGCAATGTCTACTGCTGTTCCACTGATAAGTATTGCAGGCACCAAAAGCAGTGTCACAAACACAGTTACTGCACCTTTTGTATTTCTCAAAAAATTTTTCATTTAAAGCTACCAACCAAGAATTGTTTTTGTTCTGCTTCCAAACGAACTGATTGTGTTTCCAACATCATTTAATCCAAAATTACTGCTAATAAACTCTGCAAAATCTATTGCCATATCCATACTTCGAATGAATTCATCCGCGTTTTGAACAGCAGCTTTGGAGCTCGCTGTTACAGTAATTACTGTTGGAAACCCGATAAAAGACAGATCTACAGGCATCGGATACTCACGTGAGGCCGTTACAACAACCTCTTTATAAAGTAAATTGCTGTTAAAGCTACACTCGACAGTAAGAGTGCCGGCTTTTGAGCTTATGCTCTGACCTTCCAGTCTTGTTACTATGTCTTCACCTTTGCTTTGAACATCATATTGTGCCATAAACAAGCCGGCATAAACGTTTTTTAGTCTGTTTTTATTATTCTGGTGATAATACTGCATCGAGCTCTCATCATAAAATAACCAGGTATCACTTATCTCTGTGGCAATAGCATATGCTGCATATTGTGTTGCCCGCTGGAGAACTGCTCCCGAAGGAAGGTATAATGACAACATCACAAGTGCGGCAAACACCATCGTCATTACCGGAAAAAGTATTGTTGCTTCAACTACAGCATCGCCGCTTTCGTTACGTATGGTGTCTTTTATACATAACCTTATTTGGTTATGTAACCTTATGAGATTGCTCCTGCGTTTCCTGTGATTTGCGCCCAAAGCTCTTCCAGCCAGTCGCTTAAAAATACCCATATTATTACTATTGCAAGAACAGCAACAAGTATCAGCAGTATTGCCACAACCACACCGGAAAGACCGCGTTCGTCCTTTTTGAGGCCTTGGAAAAAGCCCTTTATTTTGTTCCACATTAACATTTCCTCCTTTCTAAATAGTCTTTTAATTGCTTGTTTGTTTTAGTAATTCACTATAGAATTTTTATAGTAATTGTAAATAACACTTAAAATCGCAAAATATTTACAATCCTGAAAAATTCATTGCAATCGGAACCATAAGCATGACGAGAATTGCCAGAAACAACAGCATTGTCGGTATCATAAGTTTTGAATTTGCTTTTTCTGCGTCTCTTTTTGCGATGTGGCGACGTTCCATCCATGCTTCATGTGCCATGTCCTTTAAAAGTCTGCCTATTTCTTTGTTACCCTTTGACAGGTTTTGCATAATAGCAGAGGCAAGCTTTGCGCTTTCTTTTGTGTTGCAGCGATTTATAAAATTGCTGTATGCCGATTCCGGACTGACTAAGTTGTCGAGTTCCTTAGATGTCTTTCGCATTTCTATATAAAGCTCTGTTTCTTGTGAGTATGCTGTTTCCTTCCATGCTCTTTCCATAATCATGCCGGATGTTACGAGCAAAGCCAGCTTTGACACCACGTTCGGGAATTGTCTGACAATAGCATTTTGACGTTTTCTCACTAAATCACCAAGCTCGTCATAGATGGCATATACCAAAACAAGAATCAAACCTGTACCGATACATAATACTGCCATACCTGCCGAAGTACTGCCTGCTGAAAATAATAAAACAGCAACTAAAAATGTAAGCGCAACACCAATTAACGGGTATGACAAAAGCCTTGCTAAAACTTGCTTTGTTTTATATGGACAATGCTTCTTTCCGTAAAGCTCAAAGCATTTAGAGAGTATTACTTTGTGAATGTTGCTTTTACCTATTGCTTCTATTTCCCGCTGCAGCACATACCCCGGCATAGTCAGCATATTAATACCTTTAAGGTCGCCTCCGAGCAGGAGTTGTGTTTGTTGTTTTAGCTTCTCCTGTTTTTTATCTGCATTATTTCTAAAAAGAAACTTCATAAAGACAAGGGTAACTCCTTTATATACCGATAGCTTCTTGTTTATATCCTTGCTTTTATTTTGCAGCTTTCGTGTTTCGATACGGTTATCAAGGATTTTTGCATTTGCAGCTTGTTTTATATCCTCGCTGTTTGCTCTGCCGAGGAGTATAAGCCATGCTGTAAAAAGCAGTGTTGCGATTGATAAAATGGTTATAATCATATTTATGCCTACTCCTCTCCGCCATATTCCAAGTCAAAAAATTACAGTTTCACATTGCTATATTTTCGCGCCAGAATATAACTGAGTACAAAAACAATTAGCCCTCCCGTCGATACTATACGGCCGGATGCGGTTGTGTAGATGGCATCCATAAATCCGGCACCTGCCCAGCCTATGATACCGAGTATGACAAGTGGCATAAAAAGCATAATATTTACTTCGGCTTTTGCCGCTGTCATCATAGTATCGATTTCCATCTCTATTTCCATTTTGTCGGCAATTATTTGCTGTGTCTCGCGGACAATTTCATCTGCTCTGCCGGATTTTCCTTCAATAGTTACGTATATAGCAGAAAAGCCGGCAATATCTTCAAGACCACTACGTTTTGCCAGGTCTGAAAATGACTCGGATAAAGGTACTGCATTATTAAACCTGCCTATCATAATATTAAGCTCTGTTATGATATCGCTGTCCCCGGGGTACATTAAGCTTAAATCCTCTTTTGCACTTATTAGCGCTTTTAGCACCGGATTGCCTGCTCTCATGGCGACCGCCATCGCTTCAAGCATGTCAAAAAACTGCATACGGAGCTTAACTATCCGCTTTGCCGTGGCAGTGTGTGCAGAGACAAACATATTTACGGTACCAAGTAGTATTCCTCCGATTAATGCAAAAATTAACAGCTTATAAAAAATGTAAAAAACTGTAAAACCCGCTGCCAAACCAATAGCAAATGCTATAACATAATCTGCAGATGTTGACGGACTTATATTATAATCCGGTGTTTTTACTTGCTTTTCGTTATTGTTCATTACGCCTGTCCCCGATACTTTTAAACAATTTTATCTATTCCCGCAGCAGTGAGCTTGCCGGTGTTTTTCATTGGGTTTTTTGTTCGCTCCAAAGAGCCTGTCACTTTATTTTTTGAACTTAGATTTGTTTCTTTAAACTCATATAGCTTGTTTAGTCCGATTTGTCCTGTATTTGAGTCGTAACCTAAAACCTCAACGATTTCCATGGTTTTACGGCTTTTGTCTCTCAGGCGCGAAAGGTGAATAATAATATCTATCGCCGATGCAATTTGCTGGCGTATCGCCTCGAGCGGTAGTCCTTGCGCGCCCTGGAGTACCATAGTTTCAAGCCGGCTGAGCATGTCGCTTGTGGAGTTGGCATGTCCTGTTGAAAGAGAACCGTCATGACCTGTGTTCATTGCTTGCAGCATGTCAAGTGCTTCCGCTCCTCGTACCTCTCCTACCACTATACGTTCAGGTCTCATTCGGAGTGCAGATTTTATAAGATCGCGTATAGTTATAGATCCTTTTCCATCCGCTCCGGCATTTCGGGTTTCAAGCCTTACAAGATTGTCAATATTTTTAATTTGAAGCTCTGCAGAGTCTTCAATTGTAATGATGCGCTCGTCACGTGGAATAAAATTTGAAAGAGCATTTAAAAAAGTAGTTTTGCCGCTGCCTGTCCCTCCGCAAACAAAGATGTTATATTTTGCTGTTACAAGAGCTCTCAGGACATCGGCAACATCAGCGGTGATTGAACCAAATTCTATGAGTTTATGAGCTGTCATAGCTTCCTCGGGAAACCTTCGCATTGTAACAATGGGTCCGTTTAGTGCAACGGGCTGCATAACAACATTAACACGCGATCCGTCTTCCAAACGGAAATCTACTATCGGTTCACTTTCGTTTACTGCCCGCCCGGCTCTCGATACAAACTTTGTAATAATAATCTCAAGTTCGCGTTTGCTTTCAAACTGACTGTCGATTTTATAGATTTTACCTTCCTTCTCAATAAATATATCCTTATAACCGTTAATCATAATTTCGCTCACGAGAGGGTCAACTATGATACCACCTAAAACTCCGAGTCCTCGTATAGCTTCATACACTGCTGCTGCAATGAGTTTTTTTTCTTTGAAGTTCAAGTTAGACAAATGAGGATTTAATTTCAAAGGGTTTTCTCTTGCATCTTTAATCCTGTCTGACAGTTCTTCGGTTATTAACTTTTGAAGCTGGTCATTACTGAGATTTGTCAAATCCGCGTGGCTTTGCATCTCTTGTTTTATCTGACCTATAAGCTCGTTTTTACTTTGTTCTGTCACTACTTCACTCATCCTTTTATACCCTTGTGTTTGCGCGCTCGGCCATGTGCATTGCAAGCGCTTTATATACAAATGCCGAGTCCATAGAGTCAATATGAGGCAACGATACAAGCTCCCCGGCTATCTCTGCTGTTTTTGTAGCGCCTTTGTTTGTTACCATAACTATCTTATCCTTGTTACTTTCATAAACATTACTTTGTGATATAAATTGTGTCATTTTATGCTGCGCGGCATCTGTTTTGTCAGTGACCAAAAGTATATTATCCGCCAGTTCAAAGACCTTTCTTGTTTTCACATCACAAGCACAAGATAAATCAACTATCAGGTTGTCAGTTATATCGGCACAGCATGTTACAAGCTCGCTTATGTTATCTGCGGATAATATACACATGTCATCAAAATTTTCGGGTGAATAAAGGTATTTAATGCCATTATCCATGCCGCATATACTTTGTATAAACATTCTTATATTTCCGTCGCCCGATTCAAGCATTTCCAGCACCGCACTGATGCTCCTTGAAGGCTCGGTGAAATATACCGGGGTGCCGGAGAAGGACTCGAGATTGAGGTAAAAAACATCTCTTTGCTTCATTACTGCTGCCATAGCGCATGCCAAAGCTACGGCAGTTTTTCCGACACCCCCGGCGGGCGACCAAACTGCAGTAATTTCTCCTGCTCTTTCGCCCGGAAGGTGGATATCACTTGAAACTGTTGCGTATTTCTCCAGTACATCCGAAACTGTCTTTGAAATACGCCTGTGTTTAATTATATGCTCCGGTACCATAGGAGCTTCCGGTAAATCCTGCTGTGACCATAAAAGCATCGGTAGTGTCACCGTGTTTAAGTCTGCCTCTTTCATAAGCTGTGCATCGATGAGTGCAACATCATACCGTCGTGCTCTTTGCATCTGACGAAGATGCTCCACTGTGTTGCACACACTAATCTCCATAGTGTCTGTGTGAAACTCAGAGATGTAGTGTGAAATGTGATTTGTGTAAGCTGTGTCGCTTGTGGCAATAAGTGTTTTAACTCTCATAATCACCGGCTCCTCACCATTAATTCTTCTCGCTGGGAAAACTGATTTTACACAAGATTTTTTTGTTGTCAACAACAAAATATTGAAAACTCACTTTTTTACATCACAACATATTGTGTATTTTTCTACATTTTTTTCATCACAAAAGTTACAATATTCATAAAATTAAAACTTTACAATACCGTTTTAACATTTGAAATCAAAGCGAAAAATATTTTTTTCAAAACACATATTTTTGTGTTTTTTTACGATTTATGGTATAATAACCTCTGTATGTGTTGTATGTGTACGGAATAGTGACTATTGTTTCACTGTGCTCCGTCACGGAACCGAACCCGCTTACTCGCACAGCAAAACAATAGTCACCATTCTGTACACTAATTTTTATCGGAGGGCCACGTGAGCAAAGAAACTTTTTACATTACAACGCCAATTTATTATTCATCAGGCAACCTCCATATCGGGCATACTTACTGCACGGTGGCTGCTGATGTTATGGCACGGTACAAACGCATGCAGGGCTTTGATGTTATGTTTCTCACCGGCACAGACGAGCATGGGATGAGTGTGGAGCGAAGCGCTAAAAAAGCCGGTGTTACACCGCAGCAGTTTGTAGACGACCTTCTTTATAAAGAAGGTGGTGTTTTCAGTCTTTGGAAGCTGATGAACATATCGTATGACCGTTTTATCCGCACTACAGATGATTATCATAAAAAGTCAATTCAAAAAATATTTCGCACGTTGTACGAAAAAGGTGATATCTATAAAAGTGTTTACAAGGGTCTTTATTGCATTCCATGTGAATCCTTCTGGACGGAAAGCCAGCTTCAGGACGGGAACTGTCCGGATTGCAACCGCCCTGTTGAGCATGCGGAAGAGGAAGCATATTTCTTCCGTCAGTCGAAATATGCCGACACGATAATTTCGCGGATTAGCGACTATCTTGAGCCTTCTACCCGGGTAAACGAAATGATGAATAACTTCCTAAAACCGGGGCTTGAGGATATCTGTGTGACCCGTACCTCTTTTAAGTGGGGTATTCCTGTTGATTTTGATCCCGATCATGTTATATATGTCTGGATTGATGCACTGAGCAATTATATAACCGCTCTTGGTTATGGCAACGACAAATATGATGACTTCGACAAATACTGGCCCTGTGATGTACATTTTGTTGGCAAGGAAATTGTAAGGCTTCATTCAATCTTGTGGCAGTCAATGCTCCTGGCTCTTGATATTCCTCTTCCAAAAAAGGTTTTTGGTCACGGCTGGTTAAATCTTGATGGTGTCAAAATGAGCAAATCAAGAGGAAATGTTATTGACCCGATAGTTCTCGCCGAGCGGTATGGAGTGGATGCTCTACGGTTTTTTATACTACGTGAATACACCTTTGGCACTGACGGGAATTTTACAAACGAGCTGCTTATAAACCGTATCAACAGCGACCTTGCAAACGACCTGGGAAACCTCGTTTCGCGCACTGTTTCAATGGTTTTAAAATACTTTGAGGGTTCCCTGCCCGAAAACCAAAAGAGCAGCCCTGAGGATAATGAACTGATAACCGCGGCGAGGGGACTTTATGCTTTATACGAAAAAAACATGGAGAAATATGCCTATCAGGATGCGCTCGAGGAGATTTTTAAGGTCACTTCACGTGCAAACAAGTATATAGACGAAACAGCACCATGGGTGCTTGCTAAGGATGAAGCAAACAAGCCGCGACTGGCAGCAGTGCTCTGCAACTTACTTGAAGCTATCCGTATATGTACAGTGCTTCTGACTCCGTTTATGCCGGATTCATGCGCCGAAATACTCAGGCAGATTGGAGCAACTGATAATATTTCTACATTTGACAGTACGCACAAATTTGGCGCAATGCCAAAAGCAGCTACAGTCAGCAAAGGCGACATTGTCTTCCCGAGGCTTGATTTGGAAAAGGAACTGGAAAGTCTCGAAAGAACCTAAGAGGTGATGCAACATGCATATATTCATGGCACTTTTTCTCGGCATTGTGCAGGGAATAGCTGAGTTTTTACCGATTTCCAGCTCGGGTCACCTTGCTATCTTGCAAAATCTCGTAAATATTAACTATAACGAAGAGCATCACCTGCTCTTTGATGTACTTTTACATTTTGGTACATTAATATCCATAATTATTGTGTACAGGAAAGACTTAAAAGAAATGATACGCGACGGGCTCGGATATCTGCATATGAAAGCCGACTCCGGCAAAGATGAGCCTGTTGTTCTCAAGCCGCCCGGCAGAGCTCTTTTGTTCGTAATAATAGGCACTGTGCCTTTATTTGTAGCACTCTTGTTTTCAAGCGCAGTATCCAGGTTGTTTTTTAACACTTTCTTTATAGGGTTTGCTCTGATGGTAACAGGTTGCATAATTTTTGTTTCGAGCAGGTTTATTAAGCAAGGAAATAAAACAGATAAAACCATGACAGCAATTGATGCACTTTTTATAGGAATAGCACAGGCTATTGCTGTCTTGCCGGGGCTTTCGCGCTCGGGAACAACAATTTCTGTTGGTTTGGCACGGGGGCTTACCGGTTCTTTTGCGGTCAGATTTTCTTTGATATTATCAATACCCGCTGTTTTGGGCGCCACTCTTGTTACGATTTTCAGAGCAATTGCAAGCGGGGCTGATTTAATGCAGCTTCCTATATATATAATAGGCTTCATTGTCTCAACTACAGTAGGTTATTTTACTATCAGACTTCTCAGACGTATTATGTCAAAGGGTAATTTTGGATTATTCTCCTACTATTGTTGGCTAATAGGAATAATCACAATAATTTGGTCACTATTTAGGTTGTAGTTTGAAAGATATATCTTTCGTATAGAAGAAAGGATAACGAGTTGGCACCAAGAAAAAGAACTACTCAAACAAGCAGCAGGAGTAAGGGTAATACCGGAAGCAGCCGCGCTGCTCCGGCACCGGAGAGAGCAGAAAGACGCCACTTTTCACAGGGTGGGGCAAAGCCGCCGCGCAGGCGCGAGATAGCTGCTCTTATTTGTTTTGTTCTTGGCATATTTTCATTTGTTGGCTATTTTGATGCAGAGCCTGTTTTTATCGGCTTTTTTACGGGATTTATAAAAAGTCTCGTCGGCCACGGTTACTTTGTACTGCCACCTGCGCTTATAATGTGTTCGGTTATATTAGCTTTTCATAAGGGCTATCCCATACTGCTGCGCACTATTAGCACGTTATCACTCACTATAGTTGCAGGTGCGTTAATTCACGTTTTTATTACACCGGATGATAAGTATGAGTGGTCATTTGCAATGATCGGCAGCATGTGGACAGACGGAGCAAATCTTGAGGCAGGCGGGATCATTGGCGGCGGCATATCGGAGCTTTTCCTTATGCTGTTTGGCAAGCTTGCTTCTGTAATCACGTTAATAATTATTGCGGCTCTGCTTCTTATGGTTGCTTTTAATGCGACCCTTGCAGGCTTGTTTGAAGCATTCGGAAGACGCGAAAAACGTCAATATGAACCGCCTGCTGAAGCTATGGTGCCTGATGATAATCATAACTATCCGGACGAAGACGGGCGTACACCCGAGCAAAAAAGAGCTTACAGATATCCTTTGATTCCAATGTGGAAGAAAAAGAAAATAGATATTCCTCTCGACGGTAAAAACGCAGGAAAGCAAAAAAAGGATTATTTCTCCGATGACCCTATGGATACATTTCAAAAAAGAGACAATGATCTTTTCAACGCAACTCCAAACGTTAAAACTCCGGACGAGGTTTTGAGCGCTGTGGCACCTTGGGAAACAATCCCGCCCGGGCAGCAGAACGATGACAGCGGTGGTTTTGGCATAGATGACGTGGACAGGTCAAGCATGAGAGAGGATATGCCACTTGACATCCCGTTTATGGACGGGAGAATGCCCAGGAAGCATCCTGTTGTTCCTCCGATTATTGAGGAAAACTTCATAAATACAGGTAATGAGCCAACGAAGCCTCTCCCGGTCGATGACACTCCTTTGCCGGCTCCAAAACCAAAAAAGCGTACCTTGCCTATTGTTCCGATGCCAATAGATGAAGATGCATCTTATCTGGCGCCGTCTATTGAACTACTATCCCGTGGCGATCCCGGGTCACGTGCAGGTGACAGTGAGGTAAAGCTCAATACAGAGCGGCTTGAGGCAGCCTTTCAAAGCTTCGGAATAAATGTAAATATTTCAAATGCCACCCGCGGTCCTTCCGTCACAAGGTACGAAGCCGAGCTTGAAGCAGGCATAAAGCTCAGCAGACTCACAGGACTTGCTGACGATATCGCTCTGGCTCTGGGAACACTCGGAGTGCGCATAGCCGCAATGCCAAATAAAATTTCCACAGTCGGTATAGAAGTACCAAATAAGCACATAAGCAAGGTTCATCTTCGTGATGTTATTGAGTCATCTGCATTTACAGACTCACCTTCAAAGCTCACCTTTGCAATCGGCATGGATATATCGGGACAGCCTATTGTCGGAGAGATTTCAAAGCTCCCGCACATGCTTGTTGCCGGAACAACAGGTTCCGGTAAGTCTGTCTGTCTTAACTCAATCATTTTAAGTATTTTATATAAAGCAACCCCCGAGGATGTACGTTTTATAATGCTCGATCCGAAGATGGTAGAATTCAGGGTCTATAATGACATTCCGCATCTGCTTGTTCCCGTTGTCACCGATGTCAAAAAAGCAGCAGGAGCATTGCAATGGGCAACATTTGAAATGATGAAAAGATACTCACTCTTTGCCGAGACATCTGCAAGAGACATTGAGGGGTATAATAAAATCGCACGAAAATCAAATGAGGAACGTGAACCGCTCCCGCAGGTTGTTATTGTAATTGACGAGCTTGCCGACCTTATGATGATGGCAGGCAAGGAGGTTGAGGACTCTGTCTGCCGTGTCGCTCAAATGGGCAGGGCAGCAGGTATTCACCTTATAATAGCAACACAAAGTCCTCGCGCAAACGTTATCACAGGACTGATGAAAGCAAACATTCCGTCACGTATTGCGTTTAAGGTTTCAAGCGCACTTGAGTCACAGATAATACTCGACCCCGGTCAAAACGCCGACAAGCTTGTAGGCAACGGCGATATGCTTTACTCACCGACAGGCTCCGGAAAACCGATGCGCTTACAAGGCACATTTGTTACCGACAAGGAGCGAGAGAAGGTTGTAAATTACATCAAAGAAAGTGGCAATTCACAATATTCCGAGGAGGTTATTCACGAAATAGAAAAAGCCGCATCTGAGAGATCCTCAGGCGGCGGCGGTGGCGGAGACTCCGGTGCTGACTCCGATTATGATGAGCTTTTACCACAGGCAGTGGATGTGATTTTTGAATCAAATCAGGCATCCGTGTCCATGCTCCAGCGCAGGCTCAAGCTTGGGTACTCACGCGCTGCGCGTATAATGGATCAAATGGAGGAAATGGGTGTAGTCGGTCCTCATGAAGGTTCAAAACCCCGCGCTATTCTAATTGACAAAAACCAGTGGCGCCAAATGCAATACATCACAGGCACAGGCGTTCCCGATGCTCCGGAGTCCTTTGACGACGAGGACGAATAGAAAACAAATTTTCTAACCGCCGCCAAAAACATGGATTATTTCAACATTATCGCCGGCATTTACTTGTGCGCTTTGCCATTGTTTTTCATCAATTAAAACATCGTTGATTTTTACTATAATTGCAGGAAAATCGTAATTATTCTCAGCCATCAGAGAACTAATGGTCGTCTTGTCCTTGTAAGGATAGGGGCGATTATTTAGATTTATGAAAAGGTCATTCATACATTTCAAACTCCTTGCTGTCGTTAGATTTTATCCGCTCTGTTCCGAAATATATATTGAAGCACGGCTTTGTATGATTCGTGCGGCATCTTCTGCCGTCATTTTGTCGTTAAAATACTCCATAGCACTTTCACTGACGATATTCCACAAAAATTCATCTTCCGGTATAATAGTAAGACTATCTATTAAAGCTTCAATCCTTTCTGCTTCTTTTATTGAAAGCGGATCTACATATAAGTTAACATATCCATATCCTACAACACTTTCTATATACGAAGTGCTTTGTGGGTTTATTGCTTCATAAACCCTTCTTTCAAAAACTTCTTTGCTTACAGGAAATTTTCCATCAAGAAAATTGTATTGAAAATTATCCAAGAGCATAGTGCGGATAAAATCCCATGCTGTACAACCCCCTGGCGCAGTAGCGCATGCCCAAACATTATATGATTCCTCCCGTTATTGTTGTTACTGTGATTTGCAAATACATTTTGTGTTTTGTTCCAACTTTACTTTTTCCATTTTAGACGTTATGCCATCAAATGTTATAAGCCCGTCGCTTGCTGTTTGCTTACCCAAAATAAGCTTTGCAGCTTCGAGAGCTTGCATAGAGCCTAATACTCCGGGCACTGGTCCGATTAATCCTATCGGTATTTTTGACGATTTAGATTTAACCCCATCGGGAAAAAGACAACGCAGGCACGGGCTTTTGCCCGGTATCACAGTCATAAGCTGGCCGTAATATTCATCGACTCCTGCGTGTATAAATGGTTTTCCCACTGCGATACATGCATCGTTTAGTATAAAACGCGTTTCAAAATTGTCCAGGCAATCTACAACAATGTCATAGTCTGATATTATGGATTGTGCCAGCTCCATGTCCATCGTTTGCTGATATACTGCGGTTTTAAGATTTGGGTTAAGTGCTTTTATACGCAAATCTGCCGCCTTCGTTTTTGGTGCGCCTATGTCAGCTGTGGTGAACAGTACTTGTCGGTTGAGATTCGACATTGATACTACATCATTGTCACATAACCCTATATGACCTATTCCCATCGCAGTTAAATAATAAAGCACCGGAGCGCCAAGCCCTCCGCATCCAACCACAAGCACGCGGGCATCTGCAAGCTTTTGCTGCCCTTCCTGACCAATATCTTTTATAATTGTCTGCCGCGAATACAGCACCTCATACATGCTCATTTTGTCCTTGACCTATCATCACTTAATATATACAATATGCTTATACTATATTACTTCGTGGCAAAGGGACTATTCCTCCGATGTGCGAG
>Ga0123356_10000360_pt1 | contig 51711 bp, 45 predicted proteins | sample TergutEmb28metaG_2_FD_92546 | JGI IMG/M metagenome (GOLD analysis project Ga0123356, IMG submission 92546) | Embiratermes neotenicus P3 segment gut microbial communities from Petit-Saut dam, French Guiana - Emb289 P3 | ecosystem: Host-associated > Arthropoda: Insects > Digestive system > Gut ...
ACCAAATTCAAGGAGCTTTGCGTTTCCATCAGGTTTACGGACTGCATTCTGGCGCTTTGTGTCATTCCGCAGATGGCGCTTTTGTGGATTGAAAGCCAGGAGCGTCGCCATACGGGTTTTGTGGTCGGCAGGCTTGTGGACATTCAGAGCAAGGCCGAGGAAATTCAAAAACACATGGACAGCATTATGGAAACCGAGGGTTGTTGCCGTGTTGAGGACGCCGAGCAGCACCGTAAAATGGCGTGGAGAAGGGCCAAACGGCTGATGAAGAGCATGCGTTTGTTTAAAAACACCTAGACCGGTTTTAGGTTGAGACGCGTGCCGTCAGACGCCGCCATGGACGGATGGACGGGGGTGAAGGTATTTTTGCGCCCCGCGCACAAATGCCTTTACCCCCAGCTCGACGACGTTCGGACCTCCTCCCCCACGCCCCCCCCAACTCGACGACATTCAAACCTAGGCCTGCCGAAAATGATGTCAAGAAAACTTGACATTGTGTCAACTTCTAACTTAACACTATGTCAAGTTAACATGACAAATCCACCGAAAAAAACCGGGGGGATGTTAAGAAAGCATGACATGGTGTCAACTTTTAACTTGACACCATGTCAACTGTTCTTGACATACTTCGGGTGGGGGGGGATGTGAGGGAGGATGGGTTGTGTGGGGCCCTTCTCCCTGATCGGTTGGCGTTGGCACAAGCCCCCATTTTGTGCGACCATCTTTGGGTTGGACTCAGAGTTTTCTTCCCAAATGGCTGTTTTTTCTTGAATATGCGAAATAAATGACCAAACCGGCCAAAGTCCAGAGGATGAGGCGAAGCCAGGTGGACCATGGGAGCGACAACATTTGCAGCAGACACAGGAGAACGCCCAACGAGGGAATTAGCCATACCAGGGGTACTTTAAAGGGACGTTTTAATTCAGGGTGTGTTAGGCGTAAAACCATAACGGAAATACATACAATCATAAACGCCATCAATGTCCCTATGGATACCAATTCACTTAATACACTCAAAGGGAAAATGCCGGCAATGACGCCGGTGAGCATGCCCGCAAAAAGGGTGGCATTGGCAGGTACGCCACGCTTGGCGTTGATTTTGGAAAACAACGAGGGCAGCAAACCATCGCTGGAAATGGCATAATAAATGCGTGACTGCCCCAACATCATTACCAAAATGACGGAACTGATGCCGGCTATGGCGCCCAATTTAATCAGCGGATTTAACCACGCCAAACCTGCGCCTATATGATCGATGGCCAAGGCAATGGGCGCATCCACATTCAGTTTGTCATAACTCACAATGCCCGTGAGCACAGCGGTCACCGCTATATAAAGCAATGCACAAATGCTCAGAGAAATGAGGATGCCTTTGGGCATGTCCCGTTGAGGGTTTCGCGTTTCCTGAGCCGCCGTCGAAAGCGCGTCAAAACCCAAATAGGCAAAAAATACCACCGCGGCGCCCCTCAAAATGCCGCTCCACCCAAAATGCCCAAATTCCCCCGTGTTTTCTGGAATATAAGGGACCCAATTCGAGGTGTCGACATAGGATAAACCAAAACCTATAAACAATAAAATAACCGCTAGTTTTATGGCTACAATAATGTTGTTAACCCATGCCGATTGACGGATGCCGCCCAACAGCAAGGCGGTTACCATGGCAACAATACATATGGCGGGAAAGTTGAAGAGGCTGCCCGTCAACACCCATTCCCCATGGCTATATTCAAATGTAGGTTGGGTTAAATGGTGTGGCAATTCCACCCCCCACCCTCCCAATAAACTTTGCATATAGCCTGACCAGCCGACGGCAACGGTTGCACAGGCAAACAAATATTCCAAAATTAAGTCCCAGCCTATAAACCACGCCAGAAATTCACCCATCGTCGCATAGCTATAGGAATAGACGCTGCCCGAAACGGGGATCATCGCCGCAAATTCGGCATAGCAAAGGCCCGCAAAAACACATCCAAACGCTGAAATAACAAAGGAAATGGTGAGCGCGGGGCCCGCATATTGGGCGGCGGCCTGGCCCGTAATCACAAAAATCCCCGTGCCGATGATGGCCCCTATCCCCAAAGCCACCAAATTCGACGCGGTTAAGCTTCGCTTCAGCCCACTGTTGCCCGCCTCGGTTTCGCGCAACAGGGCAACAATGTCTTTTTTTCGGAACAGCTGCTGAAAGGCTCTGAAAGACATGATGGGAAGTGTAGTCTTGCAAAATTAAGAGATGATTTAAAGATATTTTATAGCGACAGGAGGCCTCTTCGCCGCCTCAACGGTTTTATGTCGAAAATTTCTTATTCTATTTCAAAATTCTCCGAATGAAAATTGCTATAATACCGTCCATTCTCCGCTGTAAATTTTAATATTATAAAATCCCCACCGTTTGCCCCGCCTGTATAATATTTTTCATAATCATCGTTCCATAAGGCTTCTTTTGTTTTTTTATCGTCCAAAACTTCCATCGTGCCTTGGAGCATAACGCCACGGAAAAACCTTCTGTCACAAAAATAAATGCAGGCCTTAGGGTTATTTCTATAGTGTTTTATCCTCATGGATGGGCTGTTGGTATGCCAATAAAATGTCTTTATCCCTAGCCTCTTACATGGGGCTAACATGGCTTTGGTGTTGGGATAGCCCTTTTCATCCACGGAACTTATGAAGCTGACACTCTGTTTTTCAATGAGGTTTCCGATGGTTTCTTCTGGATTTCTCATCATTGCGTTGTCCTCGAAAAAGGGTGGGTTGAATGGCAAAGCGACTCAACAATGAATCATCCGAATCAACGCTTCCTTGTTGGTGATTTCTATTTTCTTTTTTCTCGCAACAATGAGGCCGTCTTGTTGCATCACACTCAACTCCCGCTCCAGCGAGGGGCGTGAAACGCCGAAATATTCTGCCAATGCGCTTTTGGTTTTGTCCAACTCTACCCTATTGGACTGCGTTTCTTTTGACAATTTGAGGAGATATGTCGCCAGCTTTTGTTTTATGGTGCGAAACGACATGAAATGCAGTTTTTGACTGAGTCGCGAAGCAAATTCGGCAGAAGTATCCAAATAGTTTTTCAAGAGAGTTGAATTCAAGCCCAACATTTTGAGGACAGAAGCTTTGGAAATAACCAAAGCCTCCACCTCTTCACGCGCCGTTATTTGTATGGGGAAACGGTTGTTTTGCCCAAACAGAAACAAAATGGCCAAGGGGTTGGGCGCTGAAATGTCCTCCACCCGAATCACCCGTCCCGAAGGGTCCGTCATTTCAGCTTTGACGCTTCCCTTCAGCAAAACGATCAGACGATCGCAGGGCTCGTCCTGCAAAGCCAGCAGCGCATCCTTCTCGAAATGGGCTTCATAAATGTTTAATTCCGCAAAAATTCTCGTTAATTCACCCTCTTCTAGGGCGTGGAAAAGAGGAATTTTAGAGAGCGTAGAAGCATCCATAATGGAAGGTTTCATGCAATGAAAAAATAAATTGTTTCAAACGTCACATCTGTGACGGACCATCCTAGGGCGCTGCCCTAAATTTAACAAGAAACAATCTCAACCACAGAGTCCAAACCATGAAAATGTTCTGCTATCAATGCCAGGAAGCCACCCAAGGAATAGGCTGCACCGCCATAGGTGTGTGCGGAAAAGAGCCCAACACCGCAGCGTTAATGGATTTATTGCTATATGCTACACGCGGTACAGCCATGCTCCATCGCTCCTTGCGTGAAAAAGGAATGGCCCAAGCGCATATCAGCCACGCCATATTGGATGCGCTTTTTTGCACCATTACCAATGCCAATTTTGACGATGAGGCCATTAAAGAGCGCATTGAAAACCTGTTGACACTCAAAAGCGAGCTGCTGGAAATGGCTCAAAAACACAAGCTTGCCTTGCCCGAGTGCGACGAGGCGCATTTTTTCGTCACCCCTTCGGACTATGGGAAAAAAGCTGCTGAAGTCGGCATATTGACGGAAAGCAACGAGGACCTACGCTCGCTCAAACAATTGGTTGTCTATGGGGCCAAGGGGGCGGCGGCCTATGCGGAACATGCCTTAAATTTGGGTTTTGAGGACGAGACCATTTATGCGGCCATTGAAAATGCCTTGGCCGAAGTCAGTCTCAAGGACATTTCAGCCGACGCCTTGACGGCACTTGCCCTGGGAATAGGGGAATGTGGGGTGAAGGCCATGGCCCTGCTTGACAAAGCCCACACCTCCTCCTTTGGAAACCCTGAAATAACAAAAATAAATATTGGGGTTGGCCAAAACCCGGGCATCCTCGTCAGCGGGCATGACTTGAAGGACATGGAGGAGTTGCTTGAGCAAACCGCTGGTACAGGCGTCGACGTTTATACACACAGTGAAATGCTGCCGGCCCATTCTTATCCAGCCTTTAAAAAATATCCGCATTTGGTTGGCAATTATGGGAATGCATGGTGGAGGCAACGTGAGGAGTTTGAAAGTTTTAACGGCCCTATCCTCTTTACGACCAACTGTATTGTTCCTCCTTTAAAATCCGCCAGCTATACAGAGCGTATTTATACCACCGGTTCAGCGGGACTTGCGGGCGCCCCACATATTCCGGCCCGCCAAGACGGAACCCCCAAGGACTTTTCGGCCATTATTCAGCATGCCCAAAAATGCCTCCCCCCAAAAGAAATTGAAAAAGGGGAGGTGCTGGGAGGGTTTGCCCACAACCAGGTGTTGACTTTGGCCGAAAAAGTGGTGGGGGCCGTCAAATCAGGCGCTATAAAAAAGTTTATTGTTATGGCCGGTTGTGACGGACGTATGAAGTCACGCGAATATTATACGGCCTTTGCTTCGGCTTTGCCCAAGGACAACGTCATTCTGACGGCCGGGTGTGCCAAATATCGCTATAACAAACTCCCTTTGGGGGACATTGGCGGCATTCCGCGCGTGTTGGACGCCGGGCAATGCAATGACTGCTATTCGCTGGTGGTGGTGGCATTGGCGCTCAAAGAGGCTTTTGGGCTCCAAAACCTCAACGAGCTTCCCATCGTCTATAACATTGCATGGTATGAGCAAAAGGCAGCGGTGGTGTTGCTGGCTTTGCTGAGCCTCGGCGTTAAAAACATACACTTAGGGCCTAGCCTGCCGGCTTTTCTCTCCCCTAACATAACCAAAGTATTGGTAGAGAATTTTGGCATTGGCGCTATTTCCAGTGTTGAAGAGGATATGAAACGGTTTCAAATTCAATAGTACCCTCCCCTTCTCCTCCTCTTTTCTCTGATATGGCGGACGGCTAACCCCCGTCCGCTTTTTATGCCTACATTAAAAGCTTTATTGGCTAAACAGTCCCCTAGCCTAGCCGTTTATAGAAACAGTTTATAAACGGCTATTCTCTAAAATACGAGAATATGCTAAGTCAGGTTTTATGATTAAAGTTGCCGCCTGTACCCAATATGGCCCACCCGAAAATGTAAAAATAGAGCAGAGACCCAAACCCATCCCCAAAGACAACGAAATTCTGGTTCGCGTGCATGCAGCAACGGTGAGTTCCGGCGACTGCCGCGTCCGTTCCGCCAATGTGCCGCCGCTCTATAAGCCGATGTTGATGCTTGCCGTTGGCTTCAAAAAGCCGCGGCAACCGGTGTTGGGCGCCGAGTTGTCCGGACAGGTGGAAGCCGTTGGGAAAAATGTCAAAAAATTTAGGGAAGGGGAGGCTGTTTTCAGCATGCTGGGGATGAAAATGGGCGCGCATGCCGAATATGTTGTCCTGCCTGAAAATGGGAAAATTGTGCCCAAACCGCAAAACCTCAGCTATGTGCAGGCGGCTGCCATGTGTTTCGGTGGAACTTCCGCGCTGCATTTCCTGCGCAAAGGAAATGTGCAAAAAGGCAAAAAGCTGCTCGTCTATGGCGCGTCCGGTTCGGTAGGCACGAGCGCGGTTCAGCTTGGCAAACATTTTGGCGCCGAGGTGACAGGCGTATGCAGCGGCGAGAATGCGAAGCTGGTTCAGTCCTTGGGGGCCGACCACGTTTTGGACTATTCCGTTGAGGATTTTAGGCAGCAAAGCCGACAATATGACATTGTCTTCGACGCCGTAGGGAAACTCAGCAAGTCCTCTTGCAAAAACACACTCTCTCCGGGTGGAACATTCGTGACGGTGAATGGCCCCATGGCCAGCGTGCGTTTGGAAGACTTGCAGTTGCTCAAGCAACTTGCAGAAGATGGCCAATTTATGCCCGTCATCGACAGGACTTATCCCCTGGAGCATATTGTCGACGCCTATGCCTATGTCGACATCGGCCATAAAAAAGGGAATGTCGTTATCACCCTTTTATGAGCTTTATTCTATGTTGCCCACCTGGTTACGGCCGTTGGTTTTAGCCGTATAGAGCGATCTGTCTGCCCTGAAGATCATCTCTTCAGGATTTGTGTCTGTCTCTTGAATGGCAGTCACACCAATGCTGGTTGAAAAAGAAATTTTTCCCTGCTCCGTTGGAATTTGAAGCTGGCTGATGACTTTGCAAATCCGTTCGGCCAACTGCTTGGCTGCCTCCATGCCTGTTTGCGGCAACAAAACCACAAACTCTTCCCCTCCAAAACGTGCAAAAAAGTCGATACTTCTCAAATTTTTGGTGACGGTATTCGAAAAAGTAACGAGGATTTTATCCCCCATTTGATGTCCATAGGTGTCGTTGATTTGCTTGAAATAATCCAAATCAAGCATCAACAATGACAAGGGGGTTTCATAGCGGCGCGATCGCGCAAACTCATGTTCCATAAGTTCAATAAAACGTCGGCGATTCAAAACTCCAGTGAGCGGATCAATGGCTGCCATACGTAAAATTTCAGCATTCAGTGTGGCGTGCTCCGCCAGCAAACGTATGTGTTGCCTTCCAGCCAACAAAATGGCCACAGTTGCAACAGAAAACCAAACAACAATGATCCACAAGTCTCCCCAGACATTTTCCAAGATGTCACGATAAGGAACGGAAACCATGATGGCCAATGGAAACTCTTTCAAGGGCATATAACTCGTCAATTGCGTTGTGTTGTCAAATATGGATTTTGAAAACACAATCGTTTCATTTTTCGAGTTTTGAAATGATTTTTCAATGTTTGCAGCATAGGTTTTGCCAAGAAATTCCGGCTGCCAAGGTGTTTTTGTCAACAATACCCCATCTTTTCGAAACAAAAAAACACTTCCATTGGGTTTCAACCGTTGTCTCTCATAGAGTCTATTCAATACATTCACCTTCATCGCTATCACCAACATGCGCATTTCATGTCGTGGAACGGACAAAGGCAAAACAAAAGGAATCACCCAACTTTCAGAAACACGACTTTTGATAGGAGACGAAATATGAATGTCTGTTTCATAAGAAATGTTGAAATATTCTCTGTCATGAACGAAGGCCAATGCTTCTTTGTTGCTGGAGACAAAATTATAAAGTTTGCCTTGAGAATCAATAGCATAAATACCTATAAACAAACCGGTTTCTTTTTGGAATTTTGGAAAAAAGTCCTTCAAAAATGCTTCATCAAGCACATCGGCTTCCGGGTGTCCCGTCAACCATTCGTCCGCAGCTATCAAAAACATTTCAGCAAGACGAAATTGATTGCGTGTCATATCTTCTATCGCGAAACTCGTTTGCATCAAAACTTGCCTCAGGTTGTTCACTTGGGCGCGATAGATCAGAATTCCTCGGACAAGCAGCATGCCCCAAAGGCAGCATAGAAAAAACCCAATCAGCCACTTGAGGCGGTAGGCGATTTTGAGCTCGGCCTGATCGTTGGAGCCTCTCATAGATTTTGCCGCAAGCATGATCACATGGGGGATGCGAAAGGAGAAGAAAAGCTTCCTTAGCTTACAAGTATATTCTGACAGCGATAGATGCTAAAATAAATGAGAATGGAATTCAATAAGAACATTCTTTTTTTTGAAAAGAACATATCCGCGAGGTTTACCTACATGGTTAAAAAGGTCGTCTAGGAAGACCAACGTACCATTTTCAATGCATAGAGGTGGCCCTGGTTGGACAAAACATAAACGTGGTTGTTCCAAACCGCAGGGGTGGCCGACACACCCTGCCCCGGGTTCCAATAACCCATGGGTTTGCCTGAAACCATGTCGAAAAATCCCAAATCCCCCGAAGTAGGCACCATCAGCCAACGGCCATAAATGGCTGGAAGCCTCCCAGAGTTGGCCGAATCTCCTATGGGCTTGCGGCGCGTGGCCGTGGGAGGCCGCGGCGTCAGCACCGAGGTGTTCCATAGGCGTGTCCCATCCTCCGCAGAATGAGCGGAAATCCCAAAACCCCCCGCCGTCAACAGCAAATTGCCGCGCAACCCCACATAGGTGGCCGCATGCATACGCTGTGTCCATAGGAAGTCGCCCGTTGCGGTAGCTATCGCAAATAGGCCGTCTTTATAGCTGGCTACGTACATGAGGGCGCCGTCCTCGCTGAATGCAGCCCCCGAGTCCAAATCCAAAAACGCCGTCCCCCCCGAGGGGCTTGTGTTTTTCTCCCAAAGCACCTCCCCGTCCTCCAAATTCAAAGCCAACAAACTGCCATCCGAAAAACCTTGGTAAACCGTGGAGCCCAAAACCGCCGGCAAAAAAGCGCCTCGCACCGTAAACCCCGCAGGCTGCTTCCTCTTGTATTGCCAAAGCCTCTGCCCTGTCTCAGTTTCCAATACAAACAGGCCGTCTGTCTGCGAAACCACCAATAACTTGCCCCCCACTACCACCGGCCGCGTTAGCCACTCCTCCCCCATGTCTACCGCCCACTTCTCCTGCCCCGCCTGCCACCCCTCCCCTGCCCCCCTGTCCCCATCCTCCGCATAAAGCGCCCTCAATATGCCGTCCCCACCGGGTATAAACACCAGCTTCCCCTCCGCCGCTACCCCTGCAAAGGACTTCCCCATGGGCTTGGAAGCCCATAGCACCTTCCCATCCTCCGCAGAAAGGGCTCGTACTACCCCGTCCCGCGTATAGGTATAAATACGGCCCCGCTCCGTGTCTATCCATGGCGTCGCAAACTCCAGCGGCTCGTATTCAAAAAACCCCGGCGCTACCAAGGGCGTGGCCCACACTATGGAAAACAGGTTGGCAGCGTCGGCTTCACCCGGAGAAAGCTCACTCAAAGGCAAGCTCCGGCAGGCCATCCCTCCCACCCATAACAGCAAAAGTGCAGTCTTCAGTTCAACTGGCTTCATGGTTCGCTTTTTCGTTCGCTGCATTGCCTGCTTCACTGTTGGCTGAGGGTTGGGTCGCTTTTGCCAAAGAGAGCTCTTGCACGCGTTTCTTGGCAAGCAAAACGGCTTCGTTTTTGGGCGCGTCCAGCGCAGCTACCTTCTCAAACAAAGCCAATGCCTCCTCTTTCTGCCCCTTCAAAAGCAACATGCGCGCCTGGTGGTATTCCCCTTTGCCCTTGGAGTCTTCCAGCGTGTTGCCGGCCTCCAGTTCTCCAAACGCCGCATAGGCCAAGTCATATTGTTTGCTTTGCTCCAAAGCATAACCCTTGGCCTCCAGCGCGGAAAGGCGCAAAGGGGCCCCCAAGGGGGCTTTGTCCAAAAAACGATCCGCAGCCCCAAGGGCTTCTTCGGGTTGCCCCATTTGTAAATGTATATAGGCCAACAACAGGCTGGCATTGCGGGCAGCGGGCGTCTTGCCTCCCGTTTGCGCCTCAAATGCCTTCAAGTTTTCCAACAACTCGGCATTGAGTTCCGCAGGGGTTTTGTCGCTTGCTTCCCCAGAGGATAGAGACGGCATGAGGGGCAGCAAGGCATTCGAAAAAGCCTCTGCCTCCTGAAGCTCGGCGCGTTGCCCAAAATAGGCCCATAAACCGACGACTCCTCCGGCTAGGGCCAATAAAACAACCCCTACCAATAACCTTACCTGGTGTTGTACCAACCAGGGAATGGCCTCTTGCCCTGCTTTCTGGAAAGCGTCGGGCGCTCGTAATTTTTTCTGTTTCTGTTTGTAGGTAGACATCGAGCGGCAATTTGTGCGCTAAGTCGCCCTCTGTCAACAGGCTTCTGCAAAAGGGCGCTTTAGCGGCGTTTCAGGGCTTTCATTCTCGCTACGTGCTCTTTGCGTTGGCGTTGCCCGGAGCGCTCCCTAAACCACATGTTGAAGGGTACTTGCAGCCCTAATGTCTCCCTTAAACTGTTGGAGAGGTAGCGACGGTAAGTTTCAGGAAGCCTCTGCGGAAAGTTGCATGTAAATTGGAAGGAAAGCGGTGAAACCCCCACCTGGGAGCAATAATAAGTCCTAAAGGCCCTGTCCCCTACCCGGGGCGTGGAATGCTCTGTCGTGGCATGCTCCAGCCAACGGTTCAACGCAGGCGTGGGGAAACGCTGCCGGGTTTGCGTGTGGAGGTGCTTGGCTATCTCTAAAAGCTTCTCCACCTTATCCCCCTTCTTGGCACTCAAAAAAACAATGGGTACCCAACTCAACCAACGCATGGAAGTCTTCAGCCACTTGCGAAAGGCCTCTTCGTCCGAAGCCTTGCCATGCAAGTCCCATTTGTTGACCACAAAAACCATGGCTTTGCCGCGGCGCTCGGCAAGTTCTGCCAACCTCATGTCCTGTTGGACGCTGAGTTCTGTCACGTCCATTACCATGCAGCATATGTCGCAGGCCTCCATGGCCTTGAGGCTGCGCAAAATGGACTGCTGCTCCAGTTGCTCAACAATGGTGGACTTTCGGCGTATGCCCGCGGTGTCCGTCAGTATGTAGCGCTGGCCTTCGTGCTCGAAGCTTTCATTCAAAGCATCCCGCGTCGTTCCAGGAATGGGGCTTGTCAAAAAACGTTCCGTTTTTAGCAGTGCGTTGGCCAAGGTGCTTTTGCCGACATTGGGCCTTCCCAACAGCGCAATGCGAATGGCATTGGCCTCTTCGAGAGTGGCCGGTGCAAAAGGCGTGTCCGGCAAGTGTTGGAGAATGGCCAAACGCAGCGACTCTATGCCTAAGTTATGTTCCGCGGAAATGGGGTGGGGTTCCTTCAAACCCAGTTGGAAAAACGCGCTGGCAAGCACGTCCGCCGTCTGTGGCGTGTCGGCTTTGTTCACCACCAACAGCACAGGCTTGGGTTGCTTTCGCAGCAGTTTGGCCAACTCCAAGTCGTCAACATTCAGGCCTTGCTTCCCGTCTACAACCAACAAAATCAGCTCGCACTCCTCCATGGCCAGCTGTGCTTGCAAGCGCATCTGCTTCAGCAGCACATCCCCGGAGTTTGAAGCGCTAAACCCGCCGGTGTCTATCAACGTAATGGGTCGTCCATCCCATTCGCAATCCGCATAGTGGCGATCTCGGGTAAGGCCTGCAACGTCTTGCACCAAGGCCTGGCGGTAGCCCAATAGCCGGTTAAACAAGGTGGACTTGCCTACGTTAGGGCGGCCCACTATGGCCAGCATTGCATGTCTAGTCCCCCGAGACATAGCCCATCCTCTTTAGCCCCTCTGCCCTATCGCTCCAGCGCGGCTCTACCTTCACCCTTAGGCCTAAATAGACACGCGCATTCAGCATACGCTCCATGGCCAGGCGGGCCGCTGTGCCAATTTTTTTCAGCATCTCCCCTCGCTTCCCAATCACAATGGCCTTCTGCCCTTCACGCTCTACATAAATGCTCGCCTCTATGCGTATGAGGCCCTGTATCCCCTCCTTTTGCGAGTTGGAAACAAAACGGTTGCTTTCGTCAAAGTGCTCTATGCGTACGGCGGTGGAATAGGGTATCTCTTGACGGCATAAACGTAGGGCCTGCTCCCTTATAAATTCCTCCGCTAACTGTAACTCGGTTTGGTCTGCAAACCTGTCCGCAGGAAACAGGGCCTCCCCCTCGGGACATAGGGGAACTAAGGTATCCCAAAAATCCTCTATCCCCTCCCCCGTACGCGCAGAAATAGGAATCATCCCCGCAAAGGGGTGCAGCTGAGCGCATTCCTCCATCAACGGCAAAAGCGGAGGCTTGGCTACCAAGTCCGTCTTGTTTATCAGCAACAGTGCTGGCTTCGCCAACAAGCGCATTCGAGCCAATACCTGCTTCGTCTTCGCCAAAGAAGGGTTGCTTGCATCCAAAATAAACACCACCACGTCACACTCTTCAAGGCTACGCAAAGCCGTCCTCAACATATAGCGCGTCAACTCGTCGCTGGGTTCGTGTATGCCCGGCGTGTCCCAAAAAGCAACTTGGGCCTCGCTGCGTGTCACAATCCCGAGAATGCGGTTTCGCGTCGTCTGCGCACGACGCGAAACAATCGCAATTTTCTCGCCTACAAGTTTGTTGAGAAGCGTGCTTTTGCCAACGTTGGGCTGCCCAATCAATGCAGCAAATCCACTTCTCATCTTCACAAAGCGCTCCAAATTCAAAATGCCGGTTCTTCAACGGATAGCACAATGGCGTCCACGCGCACATCCGTTTTTGGCCTGTCGTTGGGGCCCTTGGGAAGGACGTTCGCAATTTTGTCGACAACTTCATAGCCACGAATGACTTCTCCAAAAATGGTGTGGCGGTTGTTCAGGTGCGGCGTCGGCACTACCGTAATGAAAAACTGCGAGCCATTTGTGCTGGGGCCTGCATTGGCCATGGCCAACAACCCAGGCTTGTCAAAACGACGGCCACTTTGGAATTCATCCTCAAAACGGTAGCCGGGCCCCCCCGTCCCCCTCCCCAAGGGGTCCCCCCCCTGAATCATAAAACCGGCAATAACCCGGTGGAAAATCGTCCCCTCATAGAGCGGTTTGCCCTCCTCTAGTTTCCCTGTCGCCGGGTTCGTCCACTTCCTCTCCCCAGTGGCCAAGCCTACAAAATTCTCCACCGTTTTGGGCGCATCCTTGCAAAACAGGCGCAAGCCTATGTCCCCTTCGGAAGTCTTCATAACGGCATAGAGATATTCGTTCTCGCGGACAGCATTCATCATTCCCATGTTTTTTTCTTTCTCAATTTGCGGGTGGAGTTTGCGACAGTTTGAGTTCAATAATGCGAATTTCTTCTTGGGGCCTATCTGCATTGTCACGGGGCGCATTGGCAATTTTTTGGACAAGCTCAAATCCCTGTACCACTTCTCCAAAAATGGTGTGGCGGTTGTTGAGGTGCGGCGTTAGCGCTACCGTAATGAAAAACTGGGAGCCATTCGTGTTGGGGCCTGCATTCGCCATGGCCAACAGCCCAAGCTTGTCAAACTTGCGGCCACTTTGGAATTCATCCTCGAAACGGTAGCCGGGGCCCCCTATCCCCCTCCCCAAGGGGTCCCCCCCCTGAATCATAAAACCGGGAATAACCCGGTGGAATACCGTCCCATCATAGAGCGGCTTGCCCTCCTCCTCCTGCCCCGTCGCCGGGTTCGTCCACCTCTTCTCCCCACTGGCCAACCCTACGAAATTCTCCACCGTCTTCGGCGCATCCTTGGAAAATAACTTCAATATAATGTCGCCTAGGCTGGTTTTCATGTGGACATAAATCTCTTCGCCTTTGGCGGCTCTCTGCGTCCAACTAAGCTTGCTCTCCTCGCTTGGCCCCGGAGCATTTTTGACAGCCGTCTTTTTCTCTGAACACGCTGCGCTAAGCAGTGTTAAAAACGTCGCAACCACTCCCACAAAAACCCAACGAAACTTCAAATTCCATCTCCTCGTCAACATGACGGCTCCTCCATTTGTGTTTGCAAGCAACCCTCTTTAGGGGTGGCCACCTGAGACAAAAAACACCTAACAACCATGATAGGATTTTTCGAATTTATATGAATAGGATTGCACATGAGTCCTTCAACCAAAACAGAAAATCTCCCTTTGAGCGTGTTTTGTAGCTGCCCTGACGCCACATCCACTTTTCGTTTGGCGCATGCTCTCGTGGAAGAAAAATGCGCCGCATGTGTGCAGATACTCGCCAACATGCATTCTGTCTATCGCTGGGAAAACAAAATTGAACAAGCAGAAGAACATATGTTGATCATCAAAACCGATGCGCTTCACTTTGAAGCTCTCCGAAAGCGTATTCGTGAGTTGCACCCCTATGTGACACCTGAAATTATTGCTCACCCCATTCTTCATGCTGACCCGTCATATCTTCACTGGCTCTCGGCTCAGCTTGCTTGAGTTCAGCATTCATGAACGCTTCCAAGGCCGCTTTGGCGGCTTGTTGCTCGGCTTCTTTCTTGTTGCGCCCTCGGGCATAGGCGAGCGTGCGGCTTTCTAAAAAGACTTCAACAAAAAAATTCTTTTCGTGGGACGGCCCATTTTCTGAAACCAGACGGTATTGCGGTGTTTCACGAAACAACTTCAAAACCTTTTCTTGCAGGCGCGTCTTGTAGTCAAAATTCATCCGTCCCTCCACTACCGCCTGAAACTCCGGCTCAAAAAGCTTGCTGACAACCTCTAGGACATCATTCCAGTTTGCAGATAAATAGACGGCCCCTAAAACCGCTTCCAATGCATCGGCTAAAACAGAATTCTTCTCCCGGCCTCCCGACGAATCCTCCCCCTTCCCTAGCAAAAGCAACTCCCCTAGTCCAATACGTCTGGCAATATTGGCCAATACTTCTTCACTCGCGAGTATCGATCTCAGTTTTGAAAGTTCCCCCTCCCTCGCCAAAGGCAAGGTCTCCATGAGACGATGACGAATGACCAAATCCAACACCGCATCCCCTAAAAATTCCAGACGCTCATTGTTTTCAAGCGTTTCTTTTCGACGTTCGTTCGCATAGCTTCTGTGGGTCAGCGCTTGCTTGGCAAGCTCAAAACTTGCAAACGCTGCCTGCAATTGCTTTTCAAGGAATGCAACACTGTCCTGCAAGCTCTTTTTTGAATAACTCACTCGCTCAGTCTTATGGCTCTTATGGGTTTAAAATGAAAATATAGCTGAATTAAACCATCTCGCATGCCGCTTGCACAGAGGCCAGACGGCGCCCGGGTTTGGCAACAAAGGGGTTCCTTTCGTCCCAAGCATAACCGGCCAGGACGGAGGAGATCATACATTCAATCTCCTCATTTTTCCCGGCATGGAAAATAATGTCCTGCAAGCGCCTGTCATACCATGAAGTCACAAAGGCACGGAAGGTTTCGACACCCACCATAAGTGGCTTCGCATATTCCTTGTCCCAATCAACCTTTTCGCCCTTGAGTTGTTTCAGCAGCGCTTTGACGGCCAAGTCAGAGGATTTGAAGGCAATGGTGACGCCTGAAGAGAATACCGGATCGAGAAACTCGGTGGTATTCCCGAGTAGAGCAAAGTGAGGGCCATATAAAGCTTTAACATTAGCGGAATAACCGACAATGTTACGCACAGGTGTATCCCATACTGCATTTTTCAGCAGCTTGGCCAAGTTCGGCGTACGGGCAACACGATCAAGCAACTGCGCCTTGTTGTCGCGGGCGTCAAATTGCTCGCGTCGCCCCACAACGCCAAACGAGGAACGCCCATTGGAGAAAGGAATCAACCAAAACCAGATATCGGTTTCATCGGGCGGCACGGAAATGAGAATTTTGTCGCGATCAAAAGCCTCACCGGGGTTTTGCGCAATACGGTCTTCGATATGGGTGAAAATCGCCTGTCGTACTGGCAGCATGGAAGGCAATTCCCAGTCGAGCAGTTTGGGCAAAACCCGCCCATAGCCGCTGGCATCCAGCAGGAAGCTTCCCTCCAACCGATAGGTTTCACCGTCTGCGGAACGTACGGTGACAACGGGTTTGGCGCCCTCCAGCTCAACGGCAGTCACTTCGTGGCAATAGCGAATGTCTGCGCCCATACGGGAGGCAGCATCGGCAAGCACCTTGTCGAAAGGCCCGCGCTGCACTTGATAAGTCGTCCCCCAGCCTTCAGAAAACTTTTTGCGAAAATCAAAATGGGCGCGTTTGTCGCCGCATGCGAAGGCCGCACCGTTCTTGAATTGAAAACCAGCCTCCACCACGTCTTGCAACATTCCGGCGGCTTCAATGTATTCCATGCTCTGCGGCAAAAGGCTCTCGCCGATGATGAAGCGCGGAAAAGTTTCTTTTTCAAGAACCGTTACAGCACGCCCCGCGCGCCGCAAAAGCCCCGCGGCTACCGCTCCGGAAGGCCCCGCACCTATAATAACAACATCGCTTTTTTCCTGACGCATGACGTGTTCTCCTTTGTGCGATAACATGGGGTATAAACCATAGAAAACTGTGTTTCATCAAATATAAGTAGGGAAATAGGTTATCCGTTTAACCTACACAAGCTTGAGGGGAATTCTAGACCGGTTTAAGGTTGACTTGAGCTGCTGCAACACACAGATGGAAATGCGAGCTGGGGGAGAGGGGGTTTCTTCTGGCAGCCCCCCCCTCTCCTCCGTCCAATGGGGCATGGAGACGTTCGTTCAACATAAAACCGGTTTGGCATTCAGCACCGTGCGGCGTTTGAAAGTTTTTGAGCATTGTCCCTTCCTCGTTTTTTTTGCTGAGACGCTGTAACTGTTTTCCAATAAGGAGATAAAAATGAGATTGCTGCACAGCATGCTGCGCGTCGGTGAGCTTTCGCGTTCACTCAAGTTTTATACCGAAGTCCTCGGAATGCGTCTTTTGCGGCGCGAGGAATATCCTGAAGGACGGTTTACGCTCGCTTTTGTAGGCTATGGTGACGAGACGGAAACGACAGTGCTTGAGCTGACCCATAACTGGGATACCGAGTGCTATGAGCAGGGAAATGCCTTCGGCCACATCGCCGTGGGGGTTTCCGACGCCAGGGCGGCTTGCGACGAAATCCGCCGCCGCGGCGGAAAAGTGATACGTGAAGCGGGGCCCATGAAGCATGGGACAACCGTCATCGCTTTCGTTGAAGATCCGGATGGTTATAAGGTGGAATTGATAGAAACGGCCTAAACCCTTAGGGCCTAGAATAAAATGAAAATTAAAACCCCTCTGTTTTTAGCCGTAATATGGCTGGCTGCCTTTGCTGGCTCAAGGCCCTATGCTCAAAATTTTGAAGGACTTCGAGAGGGCGACATCCTCTTCCAAACCTCCCTCTCTTCGCAAAGCCAAGCCATTCAACTCGCAACAAATTCCCGTTATTCCCACTGCGGCATCGTTTTTCGAGTGGACGGCAAACTCTATGTCTATGAGGCGGTGCAAACGGTGAGGTTTACGCCACTCAAGGAGTGGATTCGGCGCGGAAAAAACGGGCATTATGTTGTTAAACGTCTCAAAAACGCCCACGCATTGCTTTCCAAAAATGCCTTGAAGAAATTAAAAAAGACAGGCGAGCGCTTTAGGGGCAAAGCCTATGATCTCGTCTTCTCTTGGACGGACGAAAAAATCTATTGCTCCGAGCTTATTTATAAAATGTACAACGAGAGCCTGAATATCCAACTGGGCGAATTGCAGACACTGGGTGATTTTGACTTGAGCCATCCTCTGGTTAAAGAAAAGCTGGAAGAGCGCTATGGAAAACAGCTCCCCTTGTCTGAAACCGTTATTTCACCGGAAGCCATTTTTCAAAGCCCCCTGTTGGTGAGTGTTTTAAGCAACTAAACATGGGCTCCCCCACCACAAGGAACAAAGGCTGGGCCGATAAGCATCTCATCGCTTTTGTTGAAGATCCGAACGGCTATAAGGTGGAATTGATAGAAATGGCCTGAACCCGCTTTCCCACTTTCCAAGCATTCGTTGGAACTCCAGGATACACCGACAATAAATTATTTCGACATTGGAATATCCCGAGATAATGGCATGCATTGTTCAAAATCAACGGAACAATGGCGACGCAAAGGAATGCTTCAGGATGAGAATGAATACGGTTGAGGTTGTGAACCTTAGAAAATCTTTTGGCAGCCTGAGGGCGGTCAATGATGTGAGTTTTGAGGTTAGGCAAGGAGAAATTTTGGGGGTTCTCGGCCCCAACGGGGCGGGAAAAACAACTCTGCTTGAGCTCATCACTCAAAGGCTTCCAAAAGATGCAGGAGACATCCAAATATTCGAAAAACCCATTCAGGGCAATCCTTCAGCCTTGCACAACATCGGCGTATGCTCGCAGGACTTGCAGCTTTGGCCTCTGCTAACTTGCGAGGAACAGCTTCATTTTATAGGAAAAATCAATGGGATGGAAAACAAGAAGGCCCAAAAAAGAACGGCGGCGTTGCTGGAAAGGGTGGGACTTCAAGAAAAAAAGAAAACGCTGGCCCAAAAGCTTTCGGGAGGAATGAAGCGGCGTCTGCATTTGATTATGTCCATGGTTCATGATCCCGACCTTCTGATAATGGATGAGCCGGAAGCGGGATTGGATCCACAAAGCAGGATGCTTGTGCGAGAATTCATCAAATCCTTAACGCCTGCCAAAACCATTATTTTGACAACCCACAATATGGATGAAGCCGAACGGCTTTCCGACAGGGTTGCCATCATGGACAAAGGAAGTATTTTGGAACTGGATACGCCGGATGCATTGAAAAGAAAACTGGTTCCTGAAGATACTTTGGATATTGTTTTCGACAAAAAAATAAATGCACCTTGGGGGCTGGATAATGAAAAATACAATATACAAGTTAAGGATAAAATATTAACCGTTGTTGGTGAAAACTTAATAAGCTTAGTCCCCGAAATCCTCGATAAGATTTTGACGCAAATGGGAAACCCTATCTTATTTGATTTTCGACGAAGTTCTCTTGAAGACGCCTTTATAAAATTAACTGGAAGGAGGTTGAGAGAATGAGTGTTTTTCAGGTTTATAAAAAGAGTATTTTAGAACAAATAAGGGATTATAAAGCCTTGTTGCTTACCCTATTGTCTCCCATCATGTTTATTGTCATTTTTGGTTTGGCCTTTGGTCAGGGATTTTATACTTATGATATCGCTATCACCAACGCGGACAAAGGAGGATTGGGGAAAGAATTTCTTCATGGGATTAAAACTATTGAATATTCCAACGGAAACAAATTCTTTGTTGTCAAAGAGGTTCCTGAAAACCCAGATCAAATTCTGCATGACTTGAAAAGCCGGAAATATGCCGCTCATGTATATATCTCCGAAGATTTTTCAGACAAAATTATCAACAACGACAGCGCCGCACCGAGTGAGCTGAGGATTAGTGGAGATCCTGCCTATTCTCTATATGGTTTTACAAAGATGGCTCTGGAGAAGTGCATCGACAATTTTCTCAAGGAAACAAGCGGCTTGCCTTCTCCTTTGTCAATAAAAACAAATAAAATAAACGAATTGGAGGTGAAGTCCGAATTTGATGCCATGGCTCCTGGCCTCATTGTTATGTCGGTTTATTTTTTGCTTATCCTCAGCGCCATGGTGCTGGCCAAAGAAGTGGAAAACAAAACCTTGCAACGCATATTGAGCTCTCGATTGAAAGCATGGCAACTCTATGGTGGTATCACTTTGTCACAATTGACATTGGCAATGGTTATGCTGCCCATGGTGATTGCTTCAACCTTCATGCTGGGGTTTCGCAGCGGTGGTTCTCTTCCCCTAAGCTTTTTTATAGGATGCTTTGCATCTCTTTCGGCGATTGGTGTGGGAATGATGATTGCCGCGTTTTCCCGTAACGCCATGGATGCCTTCATTATTGGGAATGTGGTGCTTTTCCCGATGAGTTTTTTGACAGGTATTTTTCTCCCTGCTCCGGATTTAACCTTGTTTTCGATAGCAGGTTTGGATCTGAGCGTACTTTCTTTGCTGCCGCTTCGTCCGGCAGTTATGGCCGCGAACAAAGCCTTGCTAAGCAGTGGGGGATTTTCCGATATTGTTCCTGATATGGCTTTGCTGGGCATCCTCACATTGTTGTATTGGTTTGCGGGAGTTTTGTTGTTTGACAGGAAATATATGCGCAAAAGCATGACGACACGTCGAGCCAGAGTTTTGCCTCAAGATCCTGCCAAGTTCACAAGCTCTTGAATAGGTGCCTAGCGATGACAATGCGCAAAATCTCGCTCGTGCCTTCGCCAATCTCACAAAGCTTGGCGTCACGCAGCGCTCGCTCAACCACAAAAGCATTCGTATAGCCGTTGCCGCCCAAAATTTGAATCGCATCCAAACAAGCCATTGTCGCCGCTTCAGAAGCATAGAGTTTGGCAATGGCCGCTTCCTGTGAAAAGGGCTTTCCATGATCGGCCAACTGCGCCGCCCTCCAAACAAGCCCCCACGCCGCATCCAGACGGACTCTCATGTCCGCAAGCTTAAACCGCGTGGCCTGACACTCGGAAATGGGTTTGCCAAACGCAATACGTTGGCCGGAATATTCAATGGACTCCTCCAATGCGCAGCGGATGAGCCCTGTGGCCAGAGAGCCAATAACAATGCGCCCCCTGTCCAACACCTTCATCGTATGAATGAAACCCTCATTCAACTCGCCAATGAGTGCATCATCGCCCACCTTCACATCCTCCAAAATGAGTTCCGCCGTGTCCGAAGAGCGCATGCCCATTTTGCCGTGAATCTGTTTGGCCCAAAGCCCTTCTGTGCCCTTGTCTACCAAAAAAGCGCTGATGCCTTTTTGTTTCTTCTGTGGATCCGTCAGCGCCAAAACCACAAATACGTCCGCTTGAGTCCCCTGCGTAATAAACATTTTATTGCCGTTGAGCACCCACCCTCCGCCTTCCCCGCGCACAGCCGTCGTCTTCATCGCAGCTGAGTCGGAGCCGCTGCCCGCCTCCGTCAAAGCCCAGGCGCCCAAAAACTTCGCAACAGCAAGTTTGGGCAAATATTTCTTCTTCTGCTCCGCATTGCCAAACAGACGAATGTGGTTGCTGCACAAACCATTGTGCGCAGCTACCGTCAAGGCAAGGGAACCGTCCCAACGCGCAATCTCTTCAACAGCAACCGCCAGGGCGCTTATACCCAGGCCGGAGCCGTTGTATTCCTCGGCGATGCATACCCCCATCAGCCCTAAATGCCCTAGTTCCTCTAAAACAGCTTTGGGACAACTCTCCTTTATGTCCCAGTCCCGTGCGAAAGGTTTTACGTTCTTTTCACAAAACTGACGCACACTGTTTCTTAATGTCCTGTAGTCTTCCGGTATCTCAAAATCCATAAGCCACAACTTATATACCCGAAAAAATGGCTGTCCGCACCTATTTTGAATGACGCTGTGCGTAACGCCTTGCGTTAAAATTGAGAAAGTTCAAAAATCCTTGAACTTTCTTAAACAGGAAGTACGCCGTGCTTTCGTCTGTTGGGCGCTTCATAGGCGGCCATATAGGCCTCAAAGCGTTTTATAAGTTCTTCTCGAAGCTTGCCGCCGGCAACCACTTCGTCGACAATCGCTTTGGAAGCCAAACGGAAAATGTCCACGTCCTGACGGTATTCTTCTCTGAGTTCCTGCACATATTGTGCACGCTCGGCCTCGGGCTTCTCTTGAATTTTGTTGAAGAAGACGGCGTTGACGGCGGCTTCGGGCCCCATGACGGCAATCATCGCTTGAGGCAAGGCCAAGGTGCAATTCGGCGCGAAACCCGGGCCACTCATCGCATAGAGTCCTGCGCCATAGGCCTTGCGAATGACAACGCATATTTTGGGGACGCTCGCCTCTGAAACGGCTGAAATCATTTTCGCGCCTGCACGAATAATCCCCGCCTTCTCTACCTTTGTTCCAATCATAAATCCGGGGACGTCTGCTAAATAAAGCAAAGGAATGTTGAAAGCATCACAAAGCCAAATGAAGCGCGCCGCTTTGTCGGCGGAGTCTACAAACAATACGCCACCTTTGTATTTGGGTTGGTTGGCGAGAATGCCGACGCTCTTGCCGTTGATGCGTGCAAAACCAACAATCAGCTCCTGCGCAAAAAGCCTCTTTATTTCGAAGAAACTGCCCTCGTCTATCAACTCCGCAATCAGCGCATGCATGTCAAAGAGTTTGTTCTGATCGCTCGGCACAATCTCTTCAACAGACTTCCCTGAATGTTTAGGGGGGCAAACAGGGTATTGGGGGGGCAGCTTAAAACAATTGTCCGGCAAAAAACTCAAATAGCGCTTGGCAACTTCAATGGCCTCCTCCTCCGTCTTCACGAGTATGTCGCCGCAGCCGGAAATGGAGCAGTGCATCCTCGCCCCACCCATCTCCTCTAAAGTCACCTTCTCGCCTATGACCATTTCCGCCATGCGGGGGGAGCCCAAATACATGGAGGCGTTTTTGTCTACCATCACCACAATGTCGCAAAACGCCGGAATATAGGCGCCGCCTGCCGCGGAGGGGCCAAACAACAGACAAATTTGCGGCACAAGCCCGGAGAGGTGGACTTCATTATAAAAAATATGCCCCGCGCCCCGCCGCCCCGGAAACATGTCCACTTGGTCCGTAATGCGGGCTCCCGCAGAGTCTACCAAATAAATAAGGGGGCATTTGAGGGAGGCGGCTACCTCCTGTATGCGGAGAATTTTTTCAACCGTTAGCGCACCCCAACTCCCCGCTTTCACCGTTGAGTCGTTGGCCATGAGGGCTATGGTACGGCCGTTTATTTTGGCTAAGCCTGTTATTACCCCGTCTGAGGGTAAGTCCTTATCCTCACAATTGGCTAACTTCCCCTCTTCTATAAATGAGGCTTCGTCTACCAATAGGGCGATACGCTCCCGCGCAAACAGCTTCCCTATGCTTTTGTTCTTCTCATGGTATTTCTTGAGGCCACCCTCTTCAACTTTTGCCTGCCGTTCTTCGAGTCGTTTGTCCAAGCTCATGGTGAGACTGCTCTAACAAAAACTTCGTCAGCGCCCAACAAAACGCGGCGGCCTTTTTTCAGCAAAAGCTTTCAACCCCTCCAGCCGGTCCTCACTTGCCAGCGTTTGTTCATAAAATTGCAGCTCCAACTCCAAGGCCTCCTCCAACGGCAAATGCGCACCCTGGGCAATGGCTTGCTTGGCGGCCGCAACCGCTATGGGCGCATTCTCGGCAATCTCCAACGCTATGGCGCGCGCGTCGGCTGCCTCCCCTATCCCCTCCACAAGCCCTATGCGCAAAGCTTCTTCTGCACCTAGCCTGCGGCCACGAAAAATCAGCTCCTTGGCTTTGCCCGCCCCTATCAGCCTCGCTAAACGCTGTGTCCCCCCTCCCCCGGGGATAATTCCCAAACATACTTCTGTTAAACCCATTTGCGCATGCTTAGAGGCGATACGAATGTCGCAGGCTAAGGCCAATTCGGTCCCGCCACCCAAAGCGGCACCGTTTATAAAAGCAATAAATACACAGCGGGAGCGCTCTAGGGACACCAACAGCGCCCTTAAGTCCTGCAAAAACTTCCTCACCTCAGCGGCCCCCATGCCCTGCCGTTCCTTTAGGTCAGCCCCCGCGCAAAAGGCTTTATCGCCGGCCCCCCTTATTAGCACGGCCCTTACCCCACTTGCCGCCTCGCTAACACGGGCTATGTGCTGCCCCAACTCCTCTAGCAAACCCCTCGAAAGCGCATTCCTCATGGACTCTCTGTCGAGCGTCCATTGCTCCACAGCACCCTCTGCGTCTGTTTTGAGTGTCGTCATGTTTTGCCTCTGTTGTTTTGGAAACCTAAAAAATGGGCCTGGTTTATACAATGCGAGAGTCGCATGAAATGTGGTTGTTGGTCGCCATAGGGGCAGAGCTCGTGTCGCTCATTTCACGCACATTCTGGTTCACTTTCTGTTGAAGGCTTGCCTTTTGGCTGAATTTTGGTTTTTAGCAGCGCATCTTTTCTAGTCCATGCTAGGGAATAACCAAGCCGTTTTTCAAGAGAAGGCCGTTTTTCAGGAGAAACATATGCAAACTGCAAAATTGACTTTGGGAGAGCAAACCTTTGAGCTCCCCACCCTTGAGGGAACAGAGCAAGAATTGGCCATCGACATCTCCGCTCTGCGGGCCAAGACGGGCTATATCACTTTAGATCCGGGTTATGGCAATACGGGCTCCTGCAAAAGTGAAATTACCTTCATCGACGGAGAGCGCGGTATTCTCCGCTACCGGGGCTATGACATTGAAGAATTGGCCTCCAAGGCCACCTTCCCCGAAGTCTGCTATCTGCTCATTTATGACAAGCTGCCCAACCTCCAGGAAAGAGAAGTCTGGCGCAGGCAACTGACTCAACACAGCCTCGTCCATGAAAGCATGCTGAATTTCTTCCAGCACTTCCCCCCCACCGCCCACCCTATGGACGTCTTGTCCGCTATGGTGGCCGCCCTGCCCGCCTTCTATCCCGACGAGAATGACATTCATCTGGACATCATTCGCCTCCTCGCCAAAACCAAAACCCTCGTCGCCATCGCCTATAAAAAATCCATCGGCGAGCACATCGTCTATCCCAAAAGAGACTATAGCTATATGGCCAACTTCTTGAGGATGATGTTTGCCACCCCCGCAGAGCCCTATGTGTTTTCCAAAACCATGGAAGACGCCCTCAACCTGCTGCTCATCATCCACGCGGACCATGAGCAGAATTGCTCTACGTCGACGGTGCGTATGGTGGGCTCCAGCCACGCCAGCGTCTATGCTTCCATCAGCGCCGGCATCTCCGCCCTCTCCGGGCCCCTCCATGGAGGCGCCAACCAGGAAGTCCTCGAAATGTTGGAAGCCATCCGCAAAGAAGGAAGCGCTACCCAAAAATACATCGCCAAGGCCAAAGACAAAAACGATGGCTTCAGGCTCATGGGCTTCGGCCACCGCGTCTATAAAAATTTTGATCCGCGCGCCAAACTGCTCAAAAAGTCTTGTGACGCCGTTTTGGCAGAGTTGAAAATCGACGATCCGCTGCTGAACATCGCCAAAGAGTTGGAAGAGGCCGCCCTTCAGGACAGCTATTTCGTTGAGCGCAAACTCTTCCCCAATGTGGACTTCTATAGCGGCATTCTCTATAGGGCACTGGGCATTCCTACCAATATGTTTACGGTGATGTTTGCTCTGGGACGTATGCCGGGGTGGATTGCCCATTGGAAAGAAATGCGCGATAACCCCCAGGAGCGTATCCACCGGCCTCGACAACTTTATGTCGGTAACCCACGACGGCCTTTCCCCCCTATGACGGAACGTAAATAGCTTAGGGTAAAATAATCAGATCGAATAAATGGGTGATAACAGCGCTTCTTTGGGCCGCTGGAATCAACTCCATGTCAATCAGTTGAATGTGCTCATCCGCATGGCGCAAAGCACCCATCTGCGTAAGTTCGAGTCTCTTCTGCATTTGAAGCGGTGTTTCTTGAGTGAGGATTCCAGGCACCATCACCCTCTGCATCCACGCCCCTTCAGCGTTTTTATATAAAAACGTTAGACTCATGGGTACGCCTGTATAAATCTTTGAAAAATGAAAGTCCTCTGCAAAAGGAAACCCCACCCCCTCGGGACTTAGCTTGCCATAGCCCGTCTTCTGGGTTTGGCGAACACCTTCTTCCGTCGTTTCTATCCACTCCCAATAGACCAAACCCTCTTGGGCTTCCGGCGCTAAATTCGGAAATGCCGAAGGCATGGGGGCCCCCGGGTAGATGCCCAGCAAAATGGGCGTGGTTTTTTCCTCAATAATGGCAGTTCTAAGCTCCGCTTCCTGGGCAACAATACGCTCCTCCAGGCTCATCGGCTGCTTTGGCGAATGCGCGCAGGAAAACAGCAAACAACCGCTCAACAAGACAACAAACCTTTGTTTCGCATGCATAAACCACCCCTGGTTGAACCCTTATATAACAACACTCCCCAATGACTTTTGAAGCAGAAAACGCCCGGCGCCGCTCAACGGTGTTTCAAAAAACCAAGCAGCTGCTGCGCTGCGACGGTGGGCGAAAGACGCCCGTCGGCCACAAGCTCGCTCAGCCTGGGCAACTCGGCCTCCACCGAGGGGTGCTCATGAAAGCGCTGACGCAAACCCGCGTCAATGAGGTTCCACATCCAACGCACCGCCTGGGCCTTGCGTTTGGCGGCAAACTCCCCTGAAGCCTCCAAGGTGGTTTTGAAATGCGTCACCTCTCTCCAAAAAGCTTCTAGCCCCTCCTTTTTGGCGGCAGATACCGTCAATACAGGGGGGGTCCAATGGGGGGAGAGGGGGCGCAACATTTTGAGTGCATTCTTCCACTGCGTACAGGCAAATGCCGCGGCTTGGGGGTTGAGGTCGGCTTTGTTGATGAGGATGAAATCCGCTACCTCTACAATACCCTTCTTGATTGCCTGTAAGTCATCCCCCGCGTTGGGTAGCTGTAGGAGGATAAACATGTCTACCATATCGGCTACGGTGGTTTCACTTTGGCCTACGCCTACGGTCTCCACCACCACCACGTTAAACCCCGCCGCCTCCGCAAGCAACATCGCCTCCCTTGTCTTCTCCGCTACCCCCCCCAGGGAGCCCGCCGACGGGGAGGGGCGTATGAACGCTTCGGGGCGTGTGGCCAAAAGCTCCATGCGTGTTTTGTCGCCCAAAATGGAGCCGCCGGAAATGGAGGAGGAAGGATCGACGGCAAGGACGGCCAGGCGGGCCCCACCCTCTACCAACCATACCCCTAGGGTTTCGATGAAGGTGGACTTGCCCACCCCCGGCACGCCTGAAATACCCAGGCGTATGGAATTTCCCGTGTGCGGCAACAGGGCTTTTAACAACGCGTTGGCTCGGTTGCGGTGATCTGCACGCGAGGACTCTATGAGTGTAATGGCCTTTGCCAGCGCCCGCCTTTCTTTGGCGAGCACCCCTTCCATCAGCGCTCTGTCTTCAGGCAAAAGAGGCGAATGCGTCGCTTCCTGCTCCTTTGGGGGCATGCTCAACCCTTTGCTGCTTGCGTGTGGTGTTCAGCGTGCCTTGCGAATCTCCGTGAGGACGGATTTTGCAGAATCCTCTATGCGCGTCCCGGGGCCAAAAACCGCCTTGGCGCCCGCTGCAAACAAAAAGTCATAGTCCTGAGGAGGAATGACGCCGCCCACAAACACGACAATGTCGCCGGCGCCCTGCGCCTTCAAGGCATTCAACAAACTGGGGACCAGGGTTTTGTGGCCCGCAGCCAAAGTGGAAACACCAATGGCGTGCACGTCATTCTCTATGGCTTGGCGCGCGGCTTCTTCGGGCGTTTGGAAAAGGGGACCCACGTCAATGTCAAAACCCAAGTCCGCAAAAGCCGTCGCCACCACTTTCGCGCCGCGATCGTGACCGTCTTGCCCCAGTTTGGCTATCATCAACCTCGGCCGCCGCCCTTCTTCCTTGGCAAAACTTTCAATGTCGGCCTTCAATTCTTCCCAACTGGTTTTTCCACTCACAACCGAAGCGTATACACCGGAAATGGTTTGCTGGGTTGCGCGGAAACGGCCCCATACTTGGGCCAAGGCCTCGGAAACTTCTCCCAAGGTGGCCCGCACGCGCATGGCTTGTATGCTCAACTCCAGGGTGTTGCCTTCGCCTGTTTGGGCTGCTTGGGTGAGTGCCGCCAAGGCCGCTTGGACTTGGGCGTTGTCACGTTTGCCGCGCACTTCTTTGAGACGCGCAATTTGGGCTTCGCGTACGGCGTTGTTGTCAATCTCCAAAGTCTCCACAGCGTCTTCTTTGGCGAGTTTGTATTTGTTGACGCCCACAATGGTGTCTTGCCCGGAGTCAATGCGCGCTTGTTTTTGGGCGGCGCACTGTTCCACCTGCATTTTGGCCCACCCACTCTCCACCGCCTTCGTCATCCCACCCATGGCCTCTACCTCCTCAATAATCCCCCACGCTTTGTCGGCCAATTCTTGCGTGAGTTTCTCCATCATATAGGAGCCCGCCCAGGGATCGACGACGTTGCAAATGTGGGTTTCTTCCTGAATGATCAGCTGCGTGTTCCGCGCTATGCGCGCCGAAAACTCCGTGGGCAGCGCAATGGCTTCATCCAAAGCATTCGTGTGCAGCGACTGAGTTCCGCCGAATACGGCGGCCATGGCTTCTATGGCGGTGCGTACGACGTTGTTGTAGGGATCTTGCTCGGTGAGGGACCAGCCCGAAGTCTGACAGTGCGTGCGCAACATCATCGACTTCGCATTCTTCGGGCCAAACTCGCGCATAATCCTCCACCACAACAGACGCGCGGCACGCAGCTTGGCCACCTCCAAATAGAAATTCATGCCTATGCCGAAAAAGAAGGAAAGTCGGCCTGCAAAAAAGTCGATGTCCATGCCCTTGCGCAAAGCCGTTTTCACATATTCCTTGCCGTCGGCCAAAGTGAAGGCCAACTCCAAAGCCTGCGTCGCGCCGGCCTCTTGGATGTGGTAGCCGGAAATGGAAATGGAGTTGAATTTGGGCATGTGCTTGGCGGTGTATTCCATAATGTCGGCAATCACCCGCATGGACGGCTTGGGAGGGTAGATATAGGTGTTGCGGACCATAAACTCTTTGAGGATGTCATTCTGTATGGTCCCCGAGAGTTTTTCCTGGCTAACACCCTGCTCCTCTGCCGCTACGACATAACCTGCTAATACCGGTAATACCGCGCCGTTCATCGTCATGGAAACCGACACTTTGTCGAGCGGAATGCCGTTGAAGAGAATTTTCATGTCCTCCACAGAGTCGATGGCCACACCGGCTTTGCCGACGTCGCCGGGCACGCGCTCATGATCCGAGTCATAGCCGCGGTGCGTGGCCAAGTCGAAGGCCACAGAAACGCCCTGGCCGCCCGCTGCCAGCGCCTTGCGATAGAAAGCGTTGGACGCCTCTGCCGTGGAAAAGCCCGCATATTGACGAATGGTCCAAGGGCGTACGGCATACATGGTGGCTTGGGGGCCGCGTATGAAAGGCTCAAACCCCGGCAGCGTGTCCGCATGGGGCAAGTCCGCGACGTCCTGCTTCGTATAGAGAGGTTTGACAACAACTCCCTCGGGCGTCGTCCAGTTGAGTTTTTGCAAGTCCCCTTCCGGAGCTGACTTGGCGGCGGCTTTTTCCCAGGCATTCAAATTTTGAGAGTCATTCAGGGTATTTTTTTCGCTGGACATCGTTCACCTTTGTGGAGTCTGGCGCAAGCTGCACGCCAAAGGGGAAGAGAGTAAACCGGGTGGGCTATAGCAGTAGAGGACTGGGGTGCTAAAACAAGGGGCCTAAGCATAGCCATTTAGCTTTATAAGCGCAAGCAAACTCAAACGCTTGGCTTGGCTTTCTTCGTGTCTCTCCACTTCTTCCAAAACCTAAAACCCAGCCATAGCATAAGCACGGAGGCTACCCCGCCTAGGGCCCAACCCTTCCCCTCCTTTATGGCGTGGAGGAGTTCCTCCAATTCCCCACCCAAATACCAACCGAGGAAGACAAAAATGGGGGCCGAAGCCAGCGCGGCTATGCTGTCATAGAGGACAAAACGCCTGTATTTGAGGCGTACGGAGCCGGCAATAAAATAGGTGACGGCCCTCAGCCCCGGCATAAAACGCGCCACCATCACCACCCGGTCGCCATATTTCGCAAAAATCTGCTCCACCCGCGCACGCCTTTGCGGGGTTATCAGCCGCCCCCAAAAACCCTTCTTCGGCTTTGTCCCTACCTTGGAGCCCAAACGGCGGCCTATGAAATAGACGATGCTGTCCCCCACAATAATTCCTATGTAGCCTACCACCATCATCCCCCATAACGTCGCCCTGTGTTGGTGCGCTAAAAAACCCCCCAATATCAGCGAGAGGTCCTCCGGAATGGGTACACCTAAACCGCAAACGACCAAAACGAAAAAAATCAACCCATAGGCATGAATGCCTTCTACACCCTCAACCAAAGCTAAAAGAAAGGACTCCACCTTGTTCGCTCACATGTTGGCGCTGCTGGAAGAAAGGGGTTCATGACACGCCTGCACAACAGGCACAATACCCAAACGCCGCCCCAACAGAGCACTCGCGCCGGCACGAAGGACTTGCACTTGAATTAACTCACCTATTTGGGCTTCTCCTTCAAAATTCACCGTTCGGTTTTGGGGCGTCTTCCCATGCATGCGCCCCGGGTTTTGCTTGGATATTCCCTCTACCAATACCTCTGTGGCCTGCCCTACTTGGCTTTGAAAAAGCGCCGCGCTCACCTGCTTCTGCAGGGCTTGCAAACGCTCCAGACGCGCTGTCTTCGTCTCGTGGGGCACCCTGCCCCATTCCTCCTCTTTCATGGCGGCCAGGGTTTTGGGCCGCGCAGAAAACACAAAGGAAAACTGCCCGTCAAAACGCGCCTTCGCCGTCAGTTCCAAAGTTTGCTCAAAATCGGCTTCTGTCTCGCCGGGGAAACCCACTATCATATCCGTCGTCACGGCAATGTCGGGACGCGCAGCGCGCAATTGCGTCAGACGCTCCCTATATTCAGCAACGGTATAATTCCTGCGCATGCGCTTCAGCACAGCGTCGGAACCGCTTTGCACAGGCAAATGAATGTGGGGGGCTATTTTGGGCTCTACCCTAAAGGCCTCTATGAGTGCAGCCGACAAGTCCTGCGGGTGGCTCGTCGTAAACCTCAAACGCTCAAGCCCCGGAAGCTGGGCTACCCTCAACAACAACTCTGCAAACCCAATCCCCCCCGCATAGGAATTTACATTCTGCCCAAGCAAAGTCACTTCCTTCACCCCCACACTCAGCAGGGTTTGGGCTTGCTCCAAAATTTCTTCGTGGGGGCGGCTTACTTCGCGGCCCCGCGTGTGGGGGACGACGCAATAGGCGCATACGTTGTCGCAGCCCTTCATGATGGTGATAAACTCAGAGGCTTTCCCGCGGGAAGTCTCTTGGGAGGCCTTTAAAAATACATAATTTTCGGTATCCTCCCAGGACGTCTCCACCACCTGCCCTCCCCTCTCCTCTAAGGTTTTCAAAATATCCGGCAGCTTGCCCACCGCGTCGGTCCCAAATATAAAATCCACGAAGGGCGCCTTCTTCAAAAGCCGCTCCTTCTCCTGTTGGGCGATACAGCCGCCTATGCCTATCCACGTGCCGCGCATATGCTTCATCAACCTATAACGCCCAAGCGCAGAAAGAAGTTTGTCTTCTGCTTTCTCGCGTATGGAACAGGTATTCAGCAAAATAAGGTCGGCCTCCTCAGGGCTAGGGGTGGGGCGGTAGCCCAGGGGCCAAAGCAGCTCTCCCATACGCAGGCTGTCATAGACGTTCATTTGGCAGCCGAAGGTGTGGATGAAATAGCGCTTCATGCGGGAATCTCTTAGCATGCCGCTTCCCTTGTGCCAGTTTCTTTGTGTTAAGGGGGGGGGCTAGGGTGTTGAGGGGGTAGGGGGTCCTTCGTTTTTGCGAAAACCATCAGCGACTCGGCATGGTGGGTCTGCGGAAAAAAATCAAACAACTGAAGACGCAGAGGGGCAAACCCCTCGCGTTGAAGCTCGGCGGCATCTCTGGCCAGGCTGGAGGGGTTGCAGGAAATATAAAAAACATATTGGACGCCCAACTGTTGGGCCCAACGGCCTATGCCCGGGGCCCCCTGCCGGGGCGGGTCCGCCACCATACAGTTAAAACGCTTGGCCTCTTTTATAAGCCCCTGCACTACCCGGGCTACGTCGCCTACAATAAAACGCATGGCGGCATTAGGGGGGGGGTGGCCGGGGGCGTTCAGGGACTGGAGGGTACGGGCCTTCTCTGCCCCCATTTTTTGGGCGAGGTGAATGGCCAGGGGGTTGGCCTCTATGGCCCATAACTCGCGTACCAGCCGGGAAATGGCCCACGTAAAATTCCCATTGCCGCAAAACAATTCCAAAACGGACGCATGGCCGATGTCCTCTACCAAAGCCTGCATCCACGCCCTGAGGGTACGCAAAAGCTGTATGTTCATCGCCCCGTTGGACTGCGCGAAAACCGCGGGGTGCATATAGGCAAAACCCCAGTCCCTTAAATAGACCCTGCCCTCCTCCTTGCCGACAGCCCCCCCTCGCCCCTGTAGCCATAGCCCTGCTATGTTTAAACCCCTCCTCACCCTCTGCGCTAACCGCATGTGCCTGTCCTGGAGTTTGCAGTTTAAACGCAGCCCTAGGGCTACCTCCCCTTGGCCTTCCAACAACTCTAACTCTTCCAGCTCCCCCATGGCCCCCTCCCCCCAGGCTTCACAAAAAGCCCCAGGTAAATGTTGTAGGGCCGGTACCAATAGGGGGCAAAATTCCAGGGGGGTACAGGCCGCGCTGCTGCGCAGGCGAAAACCCAGGCGCCTGCCGGCCCTCCCTAACCGGGCCCTACGACGGTAGCCCCATAGGTTTTGGTTAAAGGCCATGGGGTATAAGGCATAGCTGCCTTCGGGAATACCCCCCATACGCTCTAAATTGGAAACCATGAGGCTTTGTTTGAATTCGCGTTGCTGCGCCTCCTCCAGGGCCATCCAATCGCACCCGCCACAATGCTCAAAATGCGGACACGGCGGCGCGCGGCGCGCAGGGGAGGCTTCGCGTATTTGCACAAGCTCGGCGCGCTGCGGGTGGCTTGTCCGGCGCGCCAAAATACGCTCGCCGGGGAATACGCCGGGAATAAACAAGGCTCGGCCTTCCCATAAGGCGATGCCTTCTCCGGATTGTGCCAACCTCAACACTTCACAAACCCATTCCTTTGCAACGTCCACGGCGCTTCCCACCTCTAGGCCCGGCCTCAAAATACACTCAAACAAAACTTAGGGGGCCAGGCAACTCAAACCAAAAATGACTCCCCTCCCCTGGAGCGCTTTCAACACCAATACGCCCTCCGTGCAACTCTACAATAGAGCGCGCTATGGCTAAACCTAAACCCGCCCCCCCCCCGGTTTGGGCATTCCGGTTGCCCAACTGAGAGAAGCGTTGAAACAACTTTCCAATCTGCTCCGGCGGAATGCCGGGGCCTTTGTCTTCTACTTGAAAACGCAAATTGGCCTGCGGCGTCAACGCCGTGCCCACACGCACTTCGGTATTTTCGGGAGCAAAGCTGATGGCGTTGGCAACCAAATTGGTCAACGTTTGCACAATCCTGTCCTTGTCACACCAAACATAAACCCCCTCAACGGCATGCTGCGCCAGCAACTTCACCTTTCGGGCCGTCGCCATGGGACGCAGCAAAATGAGAATGCCTTCCACCAACTTGGCAACGGGCTCCAATTTGGGCTGCAGTTGAATATGGCCTATTTCCAGACGCTCCATTTCGAGAATGTCATTCACCAAACGCACAAGCCTGTCGGTATTTTCTTGGGCAATGCCCAGCAACTCCTTCACCTCTGTCTCAGGCAAACCTGCATCAAACAAAGAAAGTGCGCCGCGCAGCACCGTCAATGGGGTGCGCAATTCATGTGAAATGGTGGCAATAAACTCGTCCTTCATCTTCTCAATGCGCTTGCGTTCTGAAGCGTCGCGCACCATCAACGTAAAAGTCCTTGCGCCTCGCCGCCACAGCCGCCCTGCGCGTACGTCCACCGTTATGAGTTCGCCGGAAGCCTTCTTCGCCGTCATCTCCATGGTTTCGAGAATGGCGAGCAAGTTGGAAGTCGCATAGGGGTTGTGCAGGCTGCTGGCGCCTCCAGAAAACAAATTTGGCAAAAACCGGGTAATGGGTTGGCCAATCACTTGAGTGCTGTCAATCTCAAACAGTTTTTCAACCGTATGGTTCGCGCTTGAAATGGCCCCGGAAGCGTCCACCGTCAAAACAACATCCGTCAGAGAATTGAAAACGGCCAACAAGAAGGAATCATCTTCATTGGAGCTTTCTGGAATATGGGAGTGCAGCCTGTCTTCAAGCGCCTCCATCAACATTCCTGCAATGCTGGAGAATGCCAAAAGCAAATGCGGCGGCAACAGTCGCGCTTGCAAGTCCAACACACAGAGCATTCCAATGGCCTCACCTTGGCTTGTTCGCAGCGGAATGCCTGCATAGGCCTTCATTTTTGTGGCTTTGCTAAATGCCAAATGTGCATAGCGTGCGTCTGTGCTTAAATCCGGAATAAGTGTGGGTTGTGTGCTTAAAATGGCCTTCGTGCAGACAGAGTTTTCTCTCTCAAACTCGCATTCAGCCATTCCAATGGCCGCAACAAAACGCTGCATGTTTTCTCCAACAACGGAAACAGCAGCTATGGGAAACCCTGTCAACTTGCAGGTCATTTCCAGAGTTTTCTGGAGCAAATTTCGCGGCAAATGGCGGGTAGGCAAAAGACGTTCCAAGGAGCGCAGTCGGCCGGTTTCATTGGGAGGCTTTGTTGTTGGCTCCATTTTATTCCTTTGTGAGAATTTCCTTTATGTGGAGGTTAAGCTCAATGGGGTTGAAGGGTTTTTCAAGAATACGTTTCACACCCCACACTTCTAAATCCTTTGGCAAGCTGGAAGAAGCATGGGCCGTCAAAAGAATGACAGGGACTTTTTGCATGTTCGGCATCTGCTGCAATGCACGAAGTGTCATCTCCCCATCCATGTCGGGCATACACATGTCCAAAATAACGGCCTTAAACCGCCTCTTCTGAATCACCTCCAGCGCCTCCTCCCCACTGGCTACGTCTATGACATGAAATCCCCCCAAACGTGTCAGTGTAAGCTTGACGATTTTTCGAATGTCCTTATCGTCATCAATCACCAATAAAGCGGGTATATCCGTCTCTGACAATGACGCCTCCTCCTTCCCCATAACAGCATTCTGAGAACAACATGACGTCTGCTAAAGTATTTATCATCGGGAAAGAAACTGCTTCCTGTAGGCCTTTAAAAGAAGGGTTGGATGGATATGGCATTGAAACCGTTTTTCTTCGAAAAATGCAAGAGCTGAGGACAACTGCCCACAAACAAACCGCGGATGCTCTCGTATTTTTGGAAACCCTACAGGCCCAAGAATGGATGGACTTGGGCCACCGCTTCCCGCCTGCCCTCTTGCTCCCTGAATGTTTCCCCCCCCCTCTTCCCTTCCAAAACCTGGCCGAGGCCAATATAGGCCTCATGCCCAGAGAAACGGACGGCCCTGTTTTGGCAAAACGGCTCTTCTTGGGCATAGAGCTTCATCGTTTTCAAAAATCCATTGCGGATTTGAACGCGGAAAACCAAAAAGCCCTGTTGTCCATTTTTGAAGAATTTCGGCATACGTTCAGCGGGGTGTGTCTTCAAATCCATGGGCTGATGAACAAGCTGGAGGAATATCCCCCAACCCTCTTGGAACTGCGGGCTGTCGTCCATCGCTTGGCAGGAAGCTTGGGCAGCTATGGGTTTATGGCGCTGTCCCATACAGCTAAAGCCATTGAGTCGGCCATTGCAAACAAAGCCTCCCTTCAAATCCAAACCCTCACCCACAACTTTCTGGAAATGCTCTCCTGGCTCCTGCCCCCTCCCTCCCCTCCCTGTGGGGTACCCCCGCTGGTACTTATATATAACCCTGGACAACAAAACCTTAGCCAATACCTCTATGCCCTCCAAAACCGGGGGCTCCATAGCGTGTGGGGAATGGATTGGGTGGAATGTTGGAAATGGATACAAACTTATACGTTCAGCGAAGCCCTGTTCCATATGGAAAACCTTCCGCTGGCCTCCTGGCCCCCCCTCTTCGAGGCACTCAACAGCTCCGCTGCATTTGCTGCTCTCCCCAAACGCCTCCTCAAACAAAATGCCAATGAGGCCGAAAAGGCTTGCGCAGCCCTCCTCCACTGCCTTGGACCTAACCCTCTCCCCGCAACTGCTGAAGCCTTTGCTCAAATGCTTCAATCTCCATAGGAGAAACCATACTGAAAATTTTTAACCAGCGTTTGCTCGCGCCAACATGGAATGCCATGCGTTTCTTCATCCTGCTTGCCTCCTCTGTGTACCTTGCCTCTGCATTCGCTGCCGGAAACACCACGAATGATTCCTTCCAACGCGCCAAGCGTAGGCTTGCAGAGAAAGTTTATTTTGATAACCGAGTCACCTTCTATTGTTCTGCCCCCTATGACAAACAAGGCAACATTCGCCTCCCGGAGGGCTTTGTCGCTGCAAAACACCCAAGCCGCGCCTCCAAAATAGAATGGGAACACATCGTCCCCGCCGAAAACTTCGGCCGCAACTTTGTGGAATGGCGCGAGGGCGCCCCCTCCTGTGTGGACAGACACGGCAAGGCATTCAAAACCCGCAACTGCGCAGAAAAAGCCAACCTGGAATACCGCTATATGCAGGCCGATATGCATAACCTGGCCCCCGCTATTGGTGCGGTTAACGCCGCCCGCCAAAATTATAACTTTGCCCCCCTGCCCCATGCCCCCAGCGCCTTCGGCACCTGCCCTATGAAAATAGAGGGCAAGCGCGTGGAGCCGCCCGAAGCTGTACGGGGGATGATTGCCAGGACTTATCTCTATATGGAGGCGGAATACCCGCGCTATAAAATGGGAAAACCCCAAAAACAACTCATGAAAGCTTGGAACAAAACCCATCCCCCCACCCCCTGGGAATGTACCCGAGCACGACGTATTGCGAAAATCCAGGGCAACGTGAATCAAATCACCGAAGCGCGCTGCAAAGAAATCGGGCGATGAGTTGTCCAAAAAAAAGCGGAGCCCCAAAGAAGGCTCCGCTTTTGCTTTCAAAGCTTCAATAGAAGTTTAGCGCCGAAGCTTGCTCGCCATCACATCGCCCAGACGAGCGCGGGAATTTTCAGCCTGGCGACGCAAATATTCTTGGTAGTCATCCTCACCTTCATGCTGCAAGGCTTTGATGGAGAGGGCTATCTTCCGGTCCTGCGTGTTAATATCGATGATTTTGACTTCCACTTCCTGGCTTTCGCTGAGGACTTCTCTGGGGTTTTCGACACGCTCATCCTTTATCTCTGAAACGTGCACCAAACCCTCAATGCCCGACTCAATCTCAACAAAAGCGCCAAAGTCCGTCACCTTGGTGACTTTGCCCATAATGCGGCTGCCCACAGGCATACGCTCGGACAAAGTGTCCCAGGGGTCCTCAATCAATTGCTTAATGCCCAGAGAGAAACGCTCGTTCTCAACGTCAATGTTGAGGACCACCGCCTCCACTTCGTCCCCCTTCTTGAAAAGTTCGCCCGGGTGCTTAATCCTTTGCGTCCATGAAATATCCGAGACGTGAACCAAGCCGTCTACCCCTTCTTCTACGCCTACGAATGCGCCAAAGTCGGTGACGTTGCGAATTTGTCCCTTAATGACAGAGCCTACAGGATATTTTTGCTCCAACATCGTCCATGGGTTGATTTCTGTCTGCTTCATCCCCAAGGCAATGCGTTTGGCTTTTGGATCTATATCCAAAACCACAGCCTCCACATCCTTGCCCACTTCCAACATTTTCGACGGGTGCTTCACACGTTTGGTCCACGACATCTCCGAAACGTGCACCAAGCCCTCAACGCCTTGCTCTATCTCAATGAAGGCGCCATAGTCCGTCAGGCTGACAACCTTGCCTTGCACGCGCGCGCCCACAGGGTATTTCTCGTCGGCGCGATGCCATGGATCTTCTTGAATCTGCTTCAAGCCGAGGCTGACGCGCTCCTGTGAAGGATCAAACTTCAAAACCACCACCTTCACCTCATCCCCAACATTGAATTTCTCGGAAGGATGCCCTACGCGCCCCCAGGACATGTCCGTAATGTGCAATAAACCGTCAATCCCCCCTAAGTCGATAAAGGCGCCATAGTCGGTTAGGTTCTTCACCTGGCCTACCATTACGGCCCCCTCCTTCAAATTCTTCAGCGTCTCCTTCTTGTGCTCCTCACGCTGACGCTCCAGCAATACGCGGCGGGAAACCACAATGTTGCCACGCTTTTTGTTAAATTTAATAACCTTAAACTCAAACTCCTTGCTCAAATATTGATCCAAATTGCGAACGGGCCGAATGTCGACTTGGGAGCCCGGCAAAAAAGCTTTGACGCCAATGTCGACTTGTAAACCGCCCTTAACTCGGCCGGTAATAACCCCCTTCACAATCTCATCCCGTTCACAGGCTGCGCTGATTTCATCCCAAATGCGCATCTTGTCGGCTTTCTCCTTGGAAAGCACCACCATGCCTGTGTCATTCTCTCGGCTCTCCAGCAATACCTCCACCTTGTCGCCTTCTTTGAGCGCAACCTCCCCCTTCGCATCGGTAAACTCCGAAATGGGAATCTGCCCCTCGGATTTATAGCCGATGTCAATGACAGCGAAATCCTTCGTCAACTGAACAATGGTGCCCGTAACAACTTCACCCTCTTTGAGGAGACCATCGCCCCCACGCTCTTTCAGGGATTCTTCGAAAAGTGAGGCGAAATCTTCATCGGGCTCTATGGAAATGTTGGATGTGTCCTGCATGAAAAAGCTACCTTTGACAACGCTGTCATACAACACCTCTGGGAAAATGGCTTGGCTCGTCGCGAGGTCTACGAAAAGCCAGCAGCAGCGCTGCCACAGCACAGCCGCTTGGCGGTATAGGCTGCTTTGTCAGTGAAAGTCAAACAGGCTTCTGCTCCAGGAAAAGACAAGGGCACGCCTCACAGCTGCACTCAACTCATCTTCTCAAGCTTGGCAACAATGGGGGCAAAGCTTGGGTGCTCAACATGGCTTTCATAGCACTCAACCCCCAACTCATAGAGCGCATCCTCAAACTCCAATTCAGCATTGTGCAAATCTTCTTCTAACATCCCCACTTCTTTGCTGAGTTCTTCTATTCGCTCGTCGACTTTCTGTTTAAGCTCCTCCTGCTCATCCTCCATTTCTAAAAGCCGCTTGTAGGCTAAAATACCTTGAGCCCCTATTTGTCCCGGCTTGGGTGTCAGAATGTTTTTGAATAGACGCTCCATCTCATCAATGTCCCTCGTTTTTTTCATGAGCTGAAGCCGCATTTTCTTCAAATTCTCTTTTGAAAGCGCTACCTTGCGATCGTCGTGCGCTTGTGTAAGCTCTAGGTCTGCATGCTTGGTTTCAGCCGCTTTGAGGTTGTTACGCTCATAACGCAAAGTAGTCTTAGCAGAAGCAATCTTCTGTTTGAGCTCGCGACTTCGACTTTCAACCCCTTGGACAGCTTTCTTCCATTTCTTCGCAATCTCTTCATTTTCGGCTTTTTCAGCCAAATGACGCTCTAGAAAGTCTTGATATTCTCCATCTTCTTCGTTGATAGATTGATTCAGAGATTCGATTTCTTCTTCCAAAGCAATCATTTGCTCTTCTACTGCCAACACGCCAGGCATTGCTTTGAGCTTTTTTCCACGCCCCTCCAGCAAATGCTCCCGCGCCAAATCCCCCAGCTGAATAAACAATTCATCCAAGTTTTTTCGGCTCATGCCACCTCTCTCTTGGTTTGTTCGACAAAAAATTTAACCCAAAGGCAACACAAAACAGACTCAAAATATCCAAGTCTTATTAAATGTTTTATAGGTTTGTATGTCTTGTTGGGCGGATTCATAGCCCGGGCGCCCCAACAAACAGCAAGTATAGCGTTTGCCGGCCTCTACCCCTGGTTGATCGAAGGGGTCTATTTCATAGAGAAAACCGGAAAAAGCCGTCGCAATCTGCCAAAGCATCATCAATTCCCCCATGGCAAAAGGCCTCAGGTTGGGCATTCGAATGCACAAAGAAGGCCTCCCCTGGGCTGCCAAAGCCGTTGCTGTCGCTTGCCTTTCCGCCGACAACAATTCGTGAAAGCCATGTCCGCCGAGATAGCTCACATCCGACAAGTCAAAAACTTTCTCAGGAATTTTCAAGTCTTCTTTGGGTTCATCCACGGCAATAAAAAGGGTCAGCTTGTCTTCGGGGCCTTCCATGAGCAATTGGAGCAAAGAGTGCTGATCCGTCGCGCCCACTGCGCGCAAAGGCGTGGGGCCCACAAATCCATCCCCTTTTCTCTTGCCCAGGCTTTCTCCCCACAGTTGAACAAACCAATCTCCGGTTTCACGCAGCGCATCTGCATAGGGCATAAGCACATGCGTGGAGCGCTTTTTCTGCGTATCAAAAAGATAGAGCGTTGTTGCGAGCATATAGGCGGGGTTTTCAAAAACATTTCCCTTTTCGCAACGCTCTACCATGCTTTGAGCACCACTCATCAGTTCTGCTATGTCAATGCCAGCGGCGGCGGCCGGCAACAAACCCACAGGGGAGAATACAGAAAACCGCCCGCCTACGGCGGGAGGAATCTCCAAAGCTTGCCAACCTTCTGCGCGAGCTGTGGCTCGCAAGGAACCTTTTTCCGGATCTGTCAAAGCCACCAGTTGGCGTCGAGCAGCGTCTTTGCCCAAACGGTCCACCACCCAAAGCAACTGAGCCCAAGTCTCTGCAGTGCCGCCACTTTTGGTAATGGCCGCGAAGGCTGTGCGCTCCAACCCCAGAATGCTCATGAGCCCTGCAAAGGTGGATGCGTCGGAATTATCAGGGAAAAACAGTCGCATCCCCTTTTGTTGTGGGGGGCGGAGAAAATTATGGAAGGGGTGGCACAAGGCCGTAAACAAGGCCTTGGGGCCCAAACTGCTCCCACCTATCCCCAAAACAACAAGGTTTTCATATGCCCCCGACAGCTTCTTCGCAACGCTGAGCGTTTCTTGGAGAACGGTCTGCTGTTTTGGCAAATCCATAAAAGCCATTTTCCCGGCTTTTCTCCTGGAGCTGAGCACCTCATGGGCTTGCTGGAGTTGCGGCGATAATCGTTCATAATCCGCTTTTGACAGGCCAGCAGATTTCAAATGTTGATCTACAGCAAGGTTGAGATCTAAGGACAAAGGGGTCATGTTCCTCAATCTATCACGTGCATAGGGAGTCGCACGTAAAATAGACTTCATATAGACGCTGTATGCCCATTTAAACCCCTAGCAAGCATGAAACCCCCGCACGATTTTGAGCCTTTAAACATACTGCTCTCCCAATGGTTGAACCGGCGAGAGCAAAACCCAAAGCAAGACGCTCATTTCTTGCCTCAAAACCTCAGTGCCGTTTGGGCACACATTGTCGGCCAAACCGTCGCACGCTATGCCCACCCCGTCCAACTTGTGGGCCACACCTTAGGCGTTGAAGTCTCCTCGGAAGCTTGGAGCCAAGCACTCATAGAGCAACGGCCTTTCTTGCTTCACCAACTCAAAGCACAACTTCCTCAACTTTCTATTCGCGACATTCAATTTTTTGCCCAAAGCCGATCCTAAACTTCGTTCTCGGGGTTTTGAAAGTCTCCCTTTGAGGCGTTTCTTTGAAACTTTCATTTCCTGACAACAGGCACTATGGCATATGCTATGGAGCGTTTCGGAAGAATTTTGATCCATTGGGCCTTTGGCGTTCATGAGCGTTCGATATAAAATCCTTGGGGTTGTTCCCCTACGTGCAGAACAAAACCCTATTGCACGAGCTTTCAGTCAAGCAGACTGTCTTTATCGCTTCATCGTTGAGCCAACCAAACTCCTCTCGGCCGTCGCCTTGTTTCAACCGGATGCGCTCATCGTGCATGGCGATATTTCCTCGGAGCTTCTCAGCGATACCCTTGACACCCTCTATAGTAACCCTTCTTTCACCCACCTCCCCATTCTCCTCCTAAGCACCGATGTTGAGGATGAAGTCTTCGTCCAAGGTTTTAAAACAGGTGTCGTCGCTCTGCTTCGCGAACCTTTTGTTGAAAACCATGTCCCTCGTATGATCCAACTCTTGGATGAACTCCCCTCCAGGCCAGGAATCAGCTCGGGAATCAGCGACTCGCGCTCCTTGGCCCGGCTTGCCGAACATTTGCGCAAAACACGCCGCAGCAGCTCCCTTACGGTGAGCGACGACAAAGGCACTGTCGCCAGTGCCGAGTTTGAAGTCGGCAAACTGAGCATCGCCCAATACCATGAATTGCGTGGCCTGGAGGCCTTAATCAACCTTGTTACCTTGCCCAAAGCAACCTGGGTTGTCAGAGAACGCCCTCATACCCAAACAACCACTCCCCCTGAGCCTAAAACTGTTTCGGAAAATATAGAATCCAATCTTGATGCCAATGAGTTTGCAAATCTGCGAGCCACAGAGAGGGCTTCGATCGAAGAACCCGAGTCCTTTGATCTGCCCATTCATGTTTTGTTGGCCGACAACAATCCACTCTTTATTCAAAAGTTTGCTCTGGCTTTCCAAAAACATTCCGTTCGAATTACCCCAGCCAACAACGGCGTTGAAGTCTATCAACTCGCACTGACGGGGAAGTTTGACATCGCCTTGTGCAGTCTTACCCTCGGGGGGGTGGATGGGTGGGGGGCCCTTGGACTTATCCGCGATGACTTTCGAACCAAGGAACTTCCCGTGGTTCTCATCGCTGACGACGAAGAAACCTGTGAATGGCTGCAGACTTCTGAAGTAGAAGCCAATGCCTATGTTTCTCGCCTCATAGAACAAGAGCCTTTGCTTCACCTCCTCTATAGGACATTGCGCTCACGCCACCAATTGAGAAAACGCCTCGAACGCAAGGAGGATCTCCTCATCTCTTTGGGAGAAGTGGGGCCTCAATGGCTCATCCGTACGCTTAAAACCTTGCAATTCTCCGGCTGCATTGAAGCAAATACCGAAACCATGCAATTGCAGATTTTCTTTTCTCAAGGCGAAGCTGTCTATGCCGCAGCCCAAGCAGGCAAACACTCTGCAGAAGCGGAGGTTGCCTTCAACGCCTTTGTCAGCTTGGAGAAAACCGAAGTCAAATTGTTTTTCGATGCTGTTTTCCCCGCGACAAACCTGTCTTTGAGCACCGAAGTGATGATGGTGCGCGCAGCTTTGACACTCAACGAAAACGAAATCCGAAAACGCGAAAAAGCATTCACCAAAGCCAGGCGCGTCGAAGTCAGGCCCAACCTCTATGCCCTCTTCCAAAAATTCGGCCCTAAATCCCACCTCCCGTGGATTTCCCTCATTTGCGAAAGCAAGCTGACCCCCAAGGAGGTGCTCTCCCGCGCTAACATCTCCCCCCTCCAATTGGATGAGATTGTAAGCGACTTGGTCCGCCGAAAGGTGATTCGCCTCAGCACCTAGAATGGAAATTCTTCCAGCGGCTTTTCTTCCAATACCTCTTCTTCGGGTTTTTGAGCTTTCTGGTGCCGCAACAAGCCGTCCACCACAATGGCTTTGTAGGGAGTGACGGGGCAGGCATATTCGCAGGCGCCACAGCCTATGCAAATGTCAGGGTTGGTTTCGGGGATGGTTAACTCGCCTTGGTAGGGAACCATTTTGACGGCTTTGGTGGGGCAATGCTCCGAGCACGCGCCGCACGAAGTCTCTTCGGAGGCAACAACACAATTCTCTTTTTCAAAGCGCACAACGCCGATTTGGGTGGTTTGTTTTTCTTCTACGCTCAGCGGCATAATGGCGCCGCTGGGGCATATTTCGCTGCACTTTGTGCACTCATAATTGCAGAAATTTGCGCTGTAGTCCATGAAGGGTTGGAGCATTCCCGAAAGGCCATATTCCAAAAAGGAGGGCTTCAGCACGCCCGTTGGACAAGCGCTGACACACAAATGACAGGCGGTGCACGAGCCTGAAAAATGCCCTCGTGCGAGGGAGCCCGGGGGGGCGGGGAGGTGGGTGGGGAGGACTTTAAGTTTACTATGCCCTTTCTGTGGAGTTTCGTCTTTCTTAGGAAGGTGGTTTTGTGCAAAGGACTTGAAGGAGAGCCCCCCCAACACGGCAAGCAGGCGTGTACCTCCGAGGACAAAACGCCGTTTGAGTGTGTCAGCCGGCGCGTCTTTGGCCAAACCCCCACCCCCTTGTGCCCCTTCCCCTCCCCTCTCCTTTGACTTGAATGAAAACGCCAAGGAATAGCCTATGCCGCTCTTGTCACAGGCCCCCAGGCAATTGCAGCAGGCCACACACCGGCTGAAGTCCACCTCCCGCTTGCGTATGTCAATGCATTGGGACTTGCAGACGAACACACAATTTCCGCAGCGGTTGCACTCTGCGGTGTTGAAGCGGATTTTATAGAGCGACACTTTGGCCAAAAGCCCCAGCAGCGTCCCCACGGGGCAAACGGTATTGCAATAGAGGCGGCCCTTTTTCACCGCAAGCCAGACAACCAATGTCAGCATGAGCAGGGGGACAAGCAGGGCAAGGGGGTTGGTTTTAGCAAGGGTGACGGGGTAGAGGAGGTAGGCTTCAAAGCTCTCAAATATTTTGGCGAGCAGGTTGTTGCCCAGCATATAAACCGGGCGGAACAAGTCCGAAACAAAGCGACCAAAGTTGCTGTAGGGGTCCAAAAGATTCACCAGAAAAAAGCTGTCGGTGAACAGAGAGAGGCAGACAACAACCAACAGGGAATAACGCAGCCATGTTTTGGGTGGGGAAAAACGGAAGCGCGTTTTTTTTCTGCGCAGCTTGGCCGAAACCCAGCCCAGCACATCCTTCAACGCCCCCAAGGGGCAAAGGAAGGAGCAATAGACGCGCCCAAAAAGCAAAGTGAGGACGAGCACGACGACAAAACCATAGGCCGTCACGGCCAACCCATGCATGAGCGTTTGATAGAAGTGGCTCAACGAGGGCACAAACTGCAGCCACGTGAGGCTGCGAAACCACGCCGAGGGAATGGCGCCGCCAAAATCCAAAAACAAAAAACCCACGGCCAGAAAAACCAGCACCGAAACGAGCAGCCGGAACGCTTTGAGGTGTTTTTGCAAGCTAAACTTTCATTCGGCTGATGTTGAGTTTGGAAAGATCCATAACACCCAAACCCATTTCGCTGGCTATTTTGATGTGTCCAATGCTTTCGGGCTCCGCGCCGAAAATTTTTGCAGCAGCGGCGTCGGCAGCAACAATGTCGGCGCAGAGAATTTGCGCCTTCTCAAGGGACACGTCGGCCAGCGACACGCCTTTGGGGCCGTTTTTCTTCATGACGCGGTAGGCGTCAATAATGTTTAAGTCGGGTTTGCGATAGGACACCATGTCGGCGATGCATTGCTGGAGATCGTTCCTGTGCCAATAGCGGCGATCCCACACAATCCCCATAAGGTTTTTCATCGCAAAAGTCACCTGCGCCCCGTTGTGGTGTTTCAATATGGGCACATTAATAAACACATCGCACTCAATGATTTTCTCGTGCACCTTGGCCGTCTTCAGGGACTTGCCTTGGGGGAGTGTCACCTCTTTATAGTTGCTTTCGCTGTTGCCCGTCAGCACCTTGGCCCCCGCCTCCTTGGCCGCTTTTTCAATGCCGCTGGTGGCATAGGCCTTTTGCCAGTTGTCGCAGGTGTTGTCGAAGACGAATACCTCTTTGGCCCCCGCCGCCAAACACTCCTTCACCACCCTGCCCACCAATTTGGGGTTGGTATTGGCTGCCAACTCGGGGGCTTTGTCCCAACCGATGTTGGGTTTGACGACCACCTTTTGGCCGGCCTTCACAAATTTTTTCATGCCCCCCAAGGCAGCAATTCCCTTCTCAAACATGACGTCGGGCTCTCCGCCCATGACGGCCACCAAGTCAGCGGTCGCTTGAGGGCCGGCGAGGGGATTGCCCCAAGCCTCCTCCAAGGACAAGAACGAGAAACCCGCAAAGCCTGCGCCTATGCTCTTCAAAAAATCTCGTCTCTTCATAGGTGGCGTTTTAGCTCAAAATGGGGAAGGGGGCAAATTTGGTGGGGGCGTTGTGTCAGGGTAATTTTGCGCTATGTTCAAGTGGTAAATATGGTCTATAGTGTTACAACTCAATCAGCGCGTTTTTGTAGTTGGCTTGGGGGGAGCTTGGTGTGTTTCATCGTATTTTCTCTTTATGTACTTGGCCGTATTATCATAGTCGCCATAAATAAATTTCTCGTTTATATCTATTGAATCCAAGTCGTTCAAAATAATATTCTTATTTTCAATAACGACGATTACATTTGGCGACACACATTGTCGAGACAAGACGTGATAATTATATACACTATCATCAAACGACAAATATGCTTGGTAAACAAACAGCCCTTTTTGATTGCGCCCTCTTTCAAATGAAAGCATCGGAGTGTATATAAAATTCGGAATGCAATCTATCCAAAAAACTGGACATCCGTTGTATCTATATTCGGATATAGTTTTCAAGTAGTCTTGGAGTTTCAAGGTATACTCCAGCACGCAAGTATCAGCATCATCATGATCTTTTTTTATCTTCTCTAGTAACGGAATATTTTTTTGCACATATTTGTAATTTATTCTGCCTTCATATTGACCATTATTATACGCTAGAAACCTTGTGCTTTTTCTCGTACGCCTCGAATGCAATAATTTGGAATTATTTTCAAGCTGCTTGAAGTAATGGTGAAATTTTTGAGGGCACCTTTTCTTGTAATCAGAAAAAAATCTATAAAAATCAATGATCATATTGTTTTTTCCCTGAACAAATAGATCTAAGATGTTTTCATCCCCGACTTTTTCCAAAAGGCGTGTTATGTCTATCAAATCGTTTTCCAGCAGATAAACGAAACCTTTTTCTTTATTCATACGGCCATCAGCTCCCTTGTAAGGCTGACAAGCAAAAAACAATGCGACCAAATAAGAACGTGTAAAATCTATTAGATTTGTTGGTATGCCATGATGTTGAGCAAATGCCAGAAAATCATTGCGTTCATCAGATGTGAGCCTATGAAAAATTTCTCTTTTGAATTCATTTTTCATTTGAAAAAATGGGTATTCAATTGTCTGGTTGACAAATGGGCGTTTCCCATTTCTTTCTCTGAAAGCTGATGATGTGATGCTATAATAATTTAAAATACTATAATAATCTGTGTTTTCTCCACGAAATATATGATTCTTAAACTGATTAGAAGAAAACAACTTGATGTAATCGGCTAAACTCTTAACTGTCTTTTCTATAGGTGTCAGAAACCCTTTGGTTCTTTTGTAATAGCTCACTTTATTTATCTCCTTACAAACAACTTCCCAACACCAGGCATTGCAAAAGCGTGCAGCAAAGCTCCGCAACACCTTCTGCCCCGTTGACATTGCCCCAAGTTTTTCTTGCTGCACTTGTTCCGTCCCACTCAATTGCTTTGTTCGTATTCTAGCAAAAATATGATGCTGTGCGCCAGCGCAGAACAGCAAGGTTCAACGACAGCCTTAGGCGGTTTTATGTCTGGTGAGCATGGCCGGTTTCATGTGTCTATAACCTCCCAATGCCCCCCCTTGTCGGGACCGATGCGACGAATCTGCCCTTGAGCCTTGAGTTTTTCTATTTGTTCAATAATGGAACTGCGCGCCATCCCCAATGCAGCGGAAATGGCTGTAATTGAAATGTCCGGCCTTTCACGCATCATCTCAATAATTTTCATACCGGTTTTCATACCGGTTTTCATACCGGTTTCTGTGGCGTCACTTATCAACTCATTGTCTGGAGCGTCCAACACCGGCTCCACAGGAAAGCTAACCACCAGGAAACTGGGTGTGAGCTCGAAAATGGAACGCTCATAAACGCTCAAAATGCGCGTCATGCCTGAACCGAGACTTTCTACCAACTCCAGATCGCGGAATACCCGCATCAAAACACGGTTGCGCGGCATGGAACGGCAATTGAAAAAATCCTCCTGCGACAAGCCGTTCACCAACCCACCTGCCGATGTTACCGTAATCCGGTTAGAAAAAATCTCAACAAGCGGAACTGTCAAGCTGTAGTCATTGTGGACAATGGCGTTGATAATGGCTTCACGCAGGGCGGTTTTGTCCACCATGCTTTTTTCAACCCGTGTTGGATATCCAATTTTGGCGAAAGTGCGGTTTTCGGATTCCAGGCGTTCAAGTACCCTGTGAGTGGCGGTCAGCAAACAGCGGTTGCCGTATTCCTCGTTTTCAACCAAGTTATATTTGTCGGTTCCCGCATATTTGGCGACCTTTATGGAAACCCCGTTATCATCGGCAAGCAGATAGGCGGCATAATTGAAAGCTCCGTCCGCATCCATCAATTCGAGACTTTGCAGAAATTCCTTGTTGGGCGGCAGATTTTTCTCTTCATAATAGATTTTCAACTGCCTAAACGTCAGGTTTTGGCGCGGTGGACGCATGGTTTGAAGTGAGGAATGTTGCCGTTTTGCCAGCAATTCCTCAATCATCTGCTCTGTCATCGGCTGAGAGGAACTGCCGACGCGGATAAAACAGCCGTCCTCCGTCATGCCGCGTGCCCGCAAATAATAGGGGCGCTGCTGTCCGGCGGACACCACAACACGAACAATATCCTTGCCGTCACGCTGTTCGTGCGTGAGATCAAACAAACCAAGCGTGGCGGGACGGATGTTGTTTTTGATGCGATCAACAATTTGCAACTGCACAGCGTCGAGCTCTCCAACACCCATGATGGAACCATCGTTGTCCACACCGATGAGAATTTCACCACCACCGGGGTAGTTCAAAAACGCAACAACGGAACGCTCAAACTTGTCACTCAGTTGGCGCTTGTATTCAACACGGTTGGATTCGGGGCTCACAGCGTTTCCTCGCTTGTGGATTGGGGTTGCAAGCAAGCACTGTAGTTGAGCATTTCCCCCCTTGCATTTCAAAAGAAACAAAGCTATGTTTTTGGGTAGGTGGTCAAAACACCGAACAGCGGTTTTCCCGCGCCCGACAGCGTGGCTTTTTTGCGCCATTTTGGCCGGGTGTGAGACGGATACAATACCTGAAAGGGGAAGAAGTCCACCGTTCTGTTCGCGGTTTTGAGCACCCGGCCACCTTTCAAAAAGGTGTCCTCTCTCAAAAAACGAACAGGAGGCCACATGGCCGAACACGACATTTTTGTACCCAGCCCGGAAATTCAAAAACTGCAAAACACCATTCGTGACTTGCACCGCATTTCAAAAACGGGGTTTGAAGAAATTTTGGCCACCGCCCACCTCATCCTCAAATGGCTTGAAAACCCGGAAAGCCATTGCCATCCAAACATTGTGGCCTATGCCTTGTCCGCCATTCGAGACAAGGCCGATGAAGCCAACAACAATGCCCACTGCGTTGCCAAAAAAGCAGACTGCCAGCACATAGATTCAGCAGAACAACGACGCATCCACGCATGGATAAAGGCCAAAAAGTTGAGGAAACGCTTGTCCGCCTGAAGGGCGAAGTTGCCACCCTTGGGAGCAGCAAAAGAAACACCAATGGCGAGAATAACCAGCAGGTTATGCTTTGCGGACTTTCCCCGCGAAGTTTGCAGCATTCTTGTTCTCGCGTGGGTAACCCGAAGGTGCCCATGTCAGCACGAGGGGGGGGAATGTGTGGTGGGAACCTAGAGGGCGCGCCTTTGGGTGGCATAGGCCTCAATCCCCACTTGGGGGGCCGAGGCAAGGGAGCCAAGCGGACATTTCATACACGAAAAACTCTGCCAGCCGCGCCGTACGGCTTCGTCAAGACAGCCGTCATAGTGGGAACAATTTAGGTTGCGGTGCATTTCTACGCTGGCCCTGCGGGGGCCCGCTTCTGGGTTAATGCTTTGTTGCAACTCGGTGGGAATGGGCTTCATACTGCTAAGTCTCCTCGTCCTCAAAATAGGCCTTCAACCCCAAAATAAATAAAATGACGCGGCTTGGGTTTAAACCTAAACTCACCCAAATGTCAACTTGGCCAGGCCTCCTCCTCCCTGTGCTGGCGCTCCCCTTCGCCGCATACCCTCAGTCCACCTCCCTCCTGGATGCCCTTCGTACACAACAACCCAATACCCTACAGCTCGCCCAACAGGAGTTGGAAACCTGCCAAAAAAATGCCTGCCCCCAACTCCCTCAACTCCAACTCCTGATGGGGGTGCTGCTCCTCTCGGAAACTAAATCCCCCCAAGCCCTCGAATACCTTAAGGAAGTAGTACCCCCCCCATCTGGCCTAGCTCACCCCCCTCCGCCCAAAACCTCACCCCCACAAAACTTGCAACCCCCTGGCCCTTACCAGGGGCTAACAACAGTACCCTCCCCTGGCCCTCCGCCCAACCTGCCCTACCCTGCGCTTAGCCCCCCCCTCCTCCCCTTCGCCTATTGGTATCTCTCCCAGGCCTATGCCTATGCCGGAGAAATTCCCAGCGCCCTCCTCTACCTCCAAAAAATAGACCAAACGGCCCCCCCATGGCTCCTCTCCAAAGCCCTAGGGCGCAACGCAGAGTTGCTCCTCCTCCAAAAACAATATGCCGCTTCCCTCAAAATATTGGACGGACTGCCCTCCCAAAACCCGGAGGCCCTCTTCCTCCTCGCCCTGAATTACTTGGGTATGGAAGAATATGAAAAAGCAGGGGGGCCCCTGCTTCAATTGGCTGTACGCTTCCCCCTCCACCCTCATGGGGGGTGGGCCCAGGAGGCTTTGACGGAACCCCCCCTCTCTCAACTCCTCGCCTCCCACCCTAGCCCCACTGAACGCTTGCTGCGTACCCAAAACCTCGTCGAGGGCGGCGCCTTCCAATATGCTTTGGAAGAGTTGGCCCGCTTGCCCAAAAAACTCCCCCCCCCAGAAAAAGCTGAGGCCGCTTTCTGGCGTGCACGCATCTATTTCGCCCAGGGCAAGCCTGAATGGGCTCAACTTCAAATAACACGAGCCCTCAAGGGCCCCCCCCCCGTGGCCCAACAGGCCGCTTGGCTTATGGCTCGCCGCTCTATCAGGAGCGGGGACAATGTCTTGGCCAGGCAATGGCTGAAAAGGGCCGCCAGCAAAGGCCTTAGCAAACTCTCCGAAGAGGCCCGCTTTATGTCCGCCTGGCTGTGGCTCAATGAGTCCAAATGGGAAGAGGCCCAAACCGCCCTCGGAGAATTTGCTGAAAAATACCCCCACTCCAGCTTCGCCGTCGACGCACGCTGGTTCCAAGGGTGGGCCCAATTCCGCCAGGGCAATAACCCCCAAGCAAGCCAAACCTGGCTCCAGGCTGCTGTACGCTACCCTAAGTCGCCCCTCCTCCCCCAATTCCTCTATTGGGCCGCACGCTGTACCCCACAAAATACCCCGGCGGAAGAAGCCGCTTACCTAGAGGCCCTTGCCCAGTTGACGAGGGAATTTCCTGGTACCCTTTATGGGCGTATGGCTAAGGAACGCCTCCAAAATATACAGCCCCTCTTCCCTCAACTCCCTCTGGAACCCCCCCCTACGGCCCTGCCCCAGGAGCTCGGCTTGGCCCTCGCTTTAACCCAAACAGGCCTCCTCGCCGACGCACAAATGGAAATAGAGGCCCTTAAAAAACAAACACGTAACCCCGGGGCGGCCTTGCGCCTGGGGGGGGCTTTGCATTACCTGGGGGCTTATGACGTGGCTTATCAGTTAGCGGCGCGTTACCTCTGGGGGGCAGCCTTCTTACGTAAGGAAATAACCCCCCTCTCCCTTCTATTCCCCCCCGCCTTTAAGGCCGAAGTCCTTAATGCCAGCCTAAACTACCTCCTCCCCCCTGCCCTGGTGTGGGCTATTATGCGACGCGAAAGCGCCTTCTCCGTCAGCGCCCTCAGCTCGGCCAATGCACGGGGGTTGATGCAAATGATTCCGCCTACGGGCAAACACATTGCCCAACAGTTGGGTGTGACGCTTTCAAACCCGGACGAGTTGTTTGCCCCGGCTCTCAACATTTCCTTCGGCGCCTGGTATTTGCAAAAACTCGTCGAGCGCTTCGGGCACCTGGCCCCCGCCATTGCCGCCTATAACGCGGGCCCCAAGTCCGTCGTCAAGTGGTTGGCGGCGCGTGGGCAACTCCCCCTGGACGAGTGGATTGAGGAAATTCCATTTAAGGAAACGCGCCTTTATGTGAAGCAGGTGCTGCCGGACGTCTATGCATTTGCGGAAATGTATGACGGGGGGGGGGCCCCCAACCTCCCCCCTCCCCCCCCGTGGACGTGGACATTGCCGGAGCCTCAAAGTGAGGGGGTAAGTTTTTAAAAATATGTCTATTTTGCCCTCAGGGGGGGGATTTTTCGCCTGCGGCGGGCTTGTAAAAAACATTTCTTCTGCCCCCCCGGGCGGGGGTTTATTGCTGGGCCTGCGGCCCGGGCATTTCCGCCCTACGGGTGTTGTCTTCTTGGGCCTGCGGCCCGGCTGTTTCCGCTGCGCGGCTGCCGTAGGTTGAAACTCGCTTCGCTCGTTTAACTCCGCTCCACTTCATGAGTCGTGAAAGCTTTGCTTTCCCGCCTCACACGTTCCGC
>Ga0123356_10000361_pt1 | contig 51710 bp, 45 predicted proteins | sample TergutEmb28metaG_2_FD_92546 | JGI IMG/M metagenome (GOLD analysis project Ga0123356, IMG submission 92546) | Embiratermes neotenicus P3 segment gut microbial communities from Petit-Saut dam, French Guiana - Emb289 P3 | ecosystem: Host-associated > Arthropoda: Insects > Digestive system > Gut ...
ATGACGAAGACATAGAGGGGAATATTGAATTATATGATAAAATTACCGCTTACCTAAATCCAGAATACATGATGTCTATTTGTTTTAATTATGAACCGCCGGCAGAAATTGATATCAGAGAACACGAATTAATCAATATAAAAAAAGATTTAAGCTGGAATATCGAAGGTTTTGGTATTATTGAACTAAAAAATGAATATCTTTGTTATGCGCTGCATGAATTAAACTCTCATAATCACTGGGCGTATCAGGATATTCTAAACATCAAAAAAATCCTGACAGAAATAAGGATAACCAGCTATGGCGATGAGTTTTGATCCTTAAAAGTTCCCTATATCAATTTTTCTTAATTATCGCTATAATACTCTAATTACTAATCAGGAGCGAACCATGAACCGCGAATCAAAAATAAAAGAAATGATTTCCCAAATGACGCTGGAGGAAAAAGTTTCCCAGCTGCTTTACAAAAGCCCGGCGATAGAACGTCTTGGCATTCCTGCGTATAACTGGTGGAACGAATGTCTGCATGGCGTTGCGAGAGCTGGTGTTGCGACTGTTTTTCCGCAGGCGATCGCGATGGCAGCTACTTTTGACGAGGAGCTTATTAAAGAAATCGCTGTTGCTATATCAGACGAAGCGCGCGCAAAACACAACGAAGCTGTAAAACAGGGAAACCGCGGCCAATACTGGGGGCTTACTTTCTGGACACCAAACATCAATATATTTCGTGATCCTCGCTGGGGGCGCGGACAGGAAACATACGGCGAAGATCCGTATTTAACAAGCCGTATCGGGCTTGCGCTGGTTCAGGGTTTGCAGGGCGATGATCCCGAAAATTTAAAAACAGCCGCATGCGCCAAGCACTATGCTGTTCACTCCGGTCCGGAAAAAGATCGCCACACTTTTAACGCGATTGTCACGCAAAAGGATCTGTGGGAAACATATCTGCCCGCTTTTAAGGCGCTGGTAGAAGGCGGCGTAGAATCCGTAATGGGCGCTTATAACCGCACATTAGACGAACCCTGCTGCGCAAGTAATCTTCTTATAAAAGATATCCTTCGCGGCAAATGGAATTTTAAAGGGCACTTTGTTTCTGACTGCTGGGCGATACGGGATTTTCATGAGTATCATAAAATTACCAAATCACCCGAAGAATCTGCGGCTATGGCTTTAAACGCAGGCTGTGATTTAAACTGCGGCTGTACTTATCCGTTTTTAACAGTTGCTCACAAACAGGGGCTCGTATCAGAAGAAACAATCAACACATCGCTCGAACGCCTGCTTCGTACGCGTTTTAAACTTGGAATGTTCGATAAACCCGGCTCCGGAAAATACGGTAAACTAGATCGAAAAATAATTAACTGCGAAAAACACAAAAAACTCGCTCTTAAAGCGGCGCACAAATCCATTGTTCTTCTTAAAAATGACAACAACCTTTTACCGCTGGATTCCAGCCCAAAAAATATGGTTGTTGTAGGTCCTGCCGCCGCCAATACGCATGCTCTCCTCGGTAACTATTACGGCATAAGTTCACACTTTACTACTATAATAGAAGGACTTGCCGAAAAAGTGAGCGGAATGTTTGGTATTAATTTGGATTACCGCCAAGGCTGTTTGATGTACAGCGAAAACAGCAAATCGCTTGTTCATTACGGTGAAGCCAATATAACAGATGTTGTCATTGCAGTAATGGGACTTGACGGCGCGATGGAAGGCGAAGAAGGCGACGCGATTGCTTCGGACTCCAATGGCGACAGAGATACGATAGAGCTTCCGGCATGGCAGTTAAAGTATCTGCAGGCGGTCAAAAATGCCGGTAAAAAAATCATTCTGGTGCTTACAGGCGGCAGCGCGATTGCCTACCCCGAAGACCTTGTTGACGCTGTTATTTTTGCATGGTATCCGGGCGAATCGGGCGGCAAAGCTGTGGCAGACATCATCTTTGGCGATGTTGTTCCTTCGGGAAAGCTCCCTGTTACCTTCTATGCTTCGACATCCCAGCTCCCCGCATACGATGATTATTCGATGAAAGGGCGCACCTACCGCTACATGACAGAAAAACCCCTGTATCCCTTCGGTTTTGGGCTTTCTTATACGAGCTTTCGGTTCGATTCGATAGAACTTTCTTCATCCGAAATTAATGCTGGGAGCGTATTAAATGTCGCTGTGAGTGTGACTAATACCGGAAAAAGAGACGCCGATGAGGTAGTTCAGCTCTATATTTCGAAGGATAACAGGCAAAATGAGCCGTTTTCTTCATTAAAAGGGTTTAAACGGGTGTTTATTAAAGCAGGAAAGACCGCTAAGGTTGAATTCAAACTTTCGGCAGAGTCTATGTATACCGTAAACGACGGGGGTGAATACAAACTTGTTCCCGGCTCTTATACGGTTATTGCGGGGGATGCCGCGCCTGTGCCAGCCGCTGTAGAAAAGGGGGCGCCTAGTCCAGTTAGCGCAAAATTCACCATAAAATAGGAAATTTCTTAAAAATTGCCAAATTTCCACTTTTTTCAAATTTTTAATAAAATTAGTAGAATAGGCTATTGACCTTTTATTTTCGTCATGGTAATATGTTGCTAGTAAACTAAAAACCCAAAAAAGGTTGGGGAAAAAAAGTATCTTTGGAGGAAAAAGATGAGAAAATCACTTTTGCTATTATTAGCACTAGTAATCGTAGGTGGAGTATTATTTATTGGTTGTGACGACGGCAATAAGAATACTATCAATGTATGGAGCTTTACAGATGAAGTACCGAATGCATTACTTAGATTTAAAGAAATGAATCCGGATTTCCCGTATGACTTCAACATCACTATTATTGCAACTACAGAAGGTGCATATCAGCCTGCTCTCGACCAAGCCCTCGCTGGCAGAGGAAGAAGAGCTCCTGACATCTTCACAGCTGAAGCAGCTTTCGTATTGAAATATACACAAGGCGAATCTGCTCACCATGCAATGCCATATAGAGATCTTGGTATCAATATTGACAGCCAGTTAAGAGCTGCTCAGATTGCTACTTATATCTACGAACTTGGCACAAGACCTACTGACAATCAGGTTGTTGGTCTTGCATTCCAGAACACAGGCAGCGGCTTTATTTATCGCCGTTCAATTGCTAGAGAAGTTTTTGGAACAGACGATCCTAACAGAATCGCAAGTATCATTGGTCCAGGTTGGGACAGATACCTCGCAGCAGCGGCAACTCTTAGAGCAAGAGGTTATGCAATCGCAGCTGGTGAAGGCGATGTTTGGCAGGTTATGAGAAACACAGCTACACGTCCTTATGTTATTGACGGCAGATTATATCTTGATCCTGCCCGCGAACAGTTCCTTGATGTTGCAAAAGCACTTTATGACAATAACTACACAAACAGAGTAGGCGCATGGTCAGACGGTTGGTTTGCTGGCATGAGAGGCGCTGGCGAAAGACAGGTATTCGGTTACCTCGGTCCTGCATGGCTTATTAACTACGTTATGGCTGGCAATGCTGGCGACACATTCGGCGACTGGGCAGTTGCAGTACCTCCTGTACCGTTCTCATGGGGCGGAACATGGGTTCTTGCTAACAACAGAGGAAACTCTGCTGTTAAAGACGGTGTAAAAACATTAATTGAATGGCTTACACTTGATACATCTGACACTGGCTTCCAGTATCTGTTTGCTAATGGCTTATTAGCTGAAGGCGCAGCAAAAGACGCAGTTGCTTCTGGTGTTGTTATGGACAGATCAGACGGAACACTTGCATTCCTCGGCGGACAAGATATGTTTGACGTATTTATTCCTGCTGGCGCAAATGCAAAAGGTGACTTCTTCTCACCATATGATGAAACAATCAGCGCACTCTTTAACGACCAAGTTGCATTGTACCTGAACGGCGACAAAACTCGTGATCAGGCTATTGCTGACTGGAGACGCAACGTAGCAGATATTTTGGACATTTTACCACAATAATCTAACGAGCGATTAAGGGAGCGGTTTTTTAACCGCCCCCTTATTTTTTTTTGAGAGGGCGGATATGAAACAGACTAATGTTAGTTATGCGAAATATGGTTATATTTTTTCTATACCATTTGTAGTCACATTTCTTTTCTTTATGCTTTATCCGCTTATTTATACCATAGTTATTGGTTTTACCGATTTACGCGGAATCGGCAATACTAACTGGAATTTTTTAGAAAAACCTTTTGATAACTTTGTTTCTGTATTCAATAATAATACTTTTAGAGTCTCTACAGTAAATACATTTAAGATATGGTTTTTGAATTTTATCCCGCAGTTATTCCTTGCATTGCTTCTTACCGAATGGTTTACAAATCATAGGCATAAAATCAGAGGACAGGGCGTTTTTAAGGTTCTGTTTTATATGCCTAATATTATAACTGCCGCTTCTATAGCAATTTTATTTAACGTATTATTTATGTTTCCTTACGGACCTATTCAGGATTTTTTAGTTAAGTTAGGTTATCTCGAAAGAGGCGATTATAACTTTTTAACTAAAGGGAATGCTTCTCAGATGATTGTCGCATTTATTCAGTTCTGGATGTGGTACGGTTATACTATGTTAATTTTAATATCCGGTGTCTTGGGTTTAAACCCTTCTATGTATGAGGCATCTGAGATTGACGGAGCTTCGAGTACACAACAGTTCTTTTTAATTACGCTTCCTAACTTGCGTACAATTATGGTATTTATTCTTGTTACAAGTATGGTCGGCGGTCTTAATATGTTTGACATTCCAAGGCTGTTTAATAACGGTATGCCCGACAATGCCACAAGTACATTAAGTCTTTTTATATTTAATCAGGCGTATGCGGGCAGTTTTATGTTTAACCGCGCTGCGGCGGCAAGTATGATTGTATTTATTATAATTGCGGCGTTATCTTCTATTGTCTTCTTCCTCATGCGCGACAAAGATGCGGCACGTAATAAAAAGCTGTTTAAGAAAGCCCAAAAAGAGCTTAAACTTGAAAAAGCAGGAGGCGCTGCATTATGAACCAGAACGATAAAAACAGCATTTTTAAGGTAGTCGTTTATGCATCTTGTGTAGTACTTGGTTTTTTGAGTATATTTCCGTTTTTTGTTATGTTTATAAATGCTACCCGCAATACTTATGAGATACAGCAGGCTAGTATTTCCTTTATTCCTTCGGTGCACTTTTTTGGCAATTTAAATGTTTTTGCCGGGAAATCATTTAATCCGTTAGTTGGCTTAATGAATTCCATGATTATATCTGTTTCTACAACAATATGTGCGACATACTTTTCTTCTCTTACTGCTTACGGGTTGGTTGCATATAGCTGGAAACTGCGTCAGGCGTTTTTTACATTTATTCTTATAGTTATTATGATTCCGGCTCAGGTTGTAAATATTGGTTTTTATCAGTTTATGTTCCAGTTGGGCATTACCAATAACTTCTTGCCGCTGATATTGCCTGCTATTGCGTCTCCTGCAATAGTCTTCTTTATGCGTCAGTATCTAATGGCGACTTTATCGCTGGATATTGTTGACTCTGCGCGTATTGACGGTGCAAGAGAGTTTTATACATTTAACAGGATTATCCTGCCGATGATGAAGCCGGCTATTGCGACTCAGGCTATTTTCGTATTTGTCGGAAGCTGGAATAACTTCTTCCTGCCTTTAATTTTCTTAACAGACAACAGTTTATATACAATGCCAATTATGGTCAGTCTTCTTAGAGGCGACATTTACAGAACCGAGCTTGGCGCTGTATATCTAGGATTGGCGCTTTCTGTATTACCGCTGTTTATAGTTTACTTCTCATTGTCTAAGTACATCATTGCCGGTGTTCAGCTGGGCGGTGTTAAAGAGTAATTCTATCTTTCCATGGGAAAGCGAGCCTCCTAAGTTTTTTGGTTTTTAACAGATAACCAATAACCCGGGAGGCTTCTTCTTCTGACCATCTTATGTTTTTGCTTGCATTTAAAACAGAAGCCGCTTGTGTTTGCGTAAAGCGTCTTTTATTTCTGCGGAAAAAATCTAAAACAGAATGTTCTTCTCTTAACTCACCGCTTGCTTCATTATTGCATACATCACAGCAATTTGTTTCCGGTACTTCGTCGCTTGTGTAGTCCAGCATAGAAAGAAGAGAATGTCTGCGGCAATTAACTGTATCCCGTGCATATTTTAACAAGGGAGCATTTGTTTCATTATCATCCGGTCCCCAAAGAAGAACAGCCTTTGATTGTCCACTGTCGCGGCCGGCTCTGCCTGATTCCTGCAAATACGCTTCTATTGACGGCGGACAGTCTCTGTGTATAATTGTCCGTATGTCAGCTTTGTCTACACCCATGCCGAACGCACAAGTCGAACAAAGAACAGCTTCTGTATTATTAAGCAGCCATTTTTCTGTTATTGTTTTTTCTTCTCTATTTAATCCCGCATGATAAAACCGAATTTCCTTGTACCAGCTGTGACCCATTTCTTCAAGTTCGTTTCGCAGATAGTGGGCGAGTTTTTCTGTCCCGGGTCTTGAAGAGCAAAAAACAATTGCCGGGCGTTTATTATTTATTAATAAATCTCTTACGGTTAGATTGCGGTTAATACATCCCATCGCAGAATAGCTGATATTCGGCCTGTCAGGGTTTCCCATAATAATGTTTACCTGCGAATCATCAAAAACATATTTTTTTATTTTTTCCAATACAGACGCGCTCGCAGTAGCTGTAAAAGCCGTAACAATCTGCGGGTTTATATTTTTGATTATTGAGCCTATTTCCAGATAACTGGGACGAAAACTTTCACCCCATTCGCTGACACAATGCGCTTCGTCAATAACAATATGTTTAACTTTTAAGTTTCTTATTTTATCTTTTACCTGCGGGGTTAGGAGAACTTCCGGATTTGCAATTATAAATTTTGCCTTGCCGCTTTCTAGTTTTTCCCATATATCATCGCGCTCTTCTTTAGTTTGAGCTCCCCTAATTGTAACAGGGGATAAACCATGAGAGTCCAGCCGTCTTTGCTGATCTGCCATCAGCGAAAGAATTGGGTATATTACAAGCGTTATTCCTTCTATGAGTATGGCAGGCAGCTGAAAACAAAGGGATTTCCCCGCTCCTGTAGGAAGAATTACAATTTGCCCTCCCAGCGTTTCTCTATCGATGCCGGGGTCTGAGTTTTCGTTTATTGACTCCAGTATGTTTGAAATTGCCAGCCGCTGGTATGGGAATAGATAAGAAAGACCAAAGTATTTTTTTAGAGCTTCTGTTAGATGGTCGTCAGCCATTTCAGGCTTCTTCCAGACCTAATTCGTCATTGGAGTCAGAACCCGGGAGTTCTTCCAAGGTTTCGTTTACTGTATTAGACTGGACTGCTTTTTTATTGAACAATTTGATTTTTTTCATTTTTACGCGCGGACGGCGGTATCTTTTGGAAACATGCGTAACTAGGTGTATATATAGAAGAATAATCAAAGTTACAACGATAACCTGCCAAGATGAGAACACTTGCTTTATAATTTCGAACATTGTCATCTGTATTTTTAATTATCGGAATAAGTGAAAGTCTCCTTTAGGTGACAAGCGTCCTTAAATTTTGTACAATATGTTATGAATTCAGCATTAGAAACATTAAAGGCAAGAGGATTTTTTCAGCAGTGTACAGATGCCGAAAGGTTATCCAAGCTGATGGACGAAGGTCCTGTCACATTTTATGAGGGTACAGACCCCACAGGCGGAAGCCTCCATATTGGGCATATGGTTCCGTACTTTGCATTCCGCCATCTCAGGGACGCTGGTCACAACGGTATTGCGCTGCTTGGCGGCGGTACTGCGCGTATCGGCGATCCTTCGGGGAAAAGCGAAATTCGAAAAATGCTCACTTATGAACAATTGGATAAAAACACAGAATCGATAAGGGGACAGCTGGATAAATTTGTCGGGTTCGACGGAAAGACCGCTTTTTCTGTAAATAATAAAGACTGGCTTGCAAATTTAAACTATATAGATTTTTTGCGTGATATCGGCAAACATTTTTCGGTTAATCGAATGCTTAGTTTTGAAGCCTACAAGATGAGAATGGAAACCGGGCTTTCTTTTATAGAATTTAATTATCAGCTATTGCAGAGTTTTGACTTTTTAGAATTATACCGCAGACATAACTGCCGTTTACAAATCGGCGGCGATGATCAATGGGGAAATATCGTAGCAGGCGTAGAACTCGTTCGTCGTGTCGAAGGAGCGGAAGTTTTCGGCATTACATTCCCTCTTGTTACAACCGCTGATGGCAAAAAAATGGGTAAAACCGAAAAAGGCGCGTTATTTCTCGATCCGCTTATCACTACGCCTTATGAATTTTTTCAGTACTGGCGCAATGTTCAGGACAGGGACATTTTACGCTTTCTTTTAATGTTTACATTTTTAGAAACTGATGAATGTAACGCTTTGTGCGCAGACGGCAAAAATCCCAATGACGCAAAAGAACGGCTTGCTTGGGAGATAACTGCTCTTATTCATGGAAAAGACGAAGCTGATAAAGCGTTATCAGGCGCTAAGGCGGCGTTTGGTCAGGGCGGTGATTCCGGCGGCGATAAAAATGCTATGCCAAGAGCAGAAATAGCAATTTCAAAGATAGAAGCAGGCATAAATATTATTGACCTCTTTTTCGAAGCCGGCTTGATGTCTTCTAAGAGCGAAGCCCGCCGCCTTGTAGAGCAGGGGGGCGCATTTGTTTCCGGCAGTTCCGGCGAAATCTCTGCTATAAACAGTCCAACCGCGGTTATTAAAACTGACTGTTTAAATAAAGAAGGTGAGCTGGTCTTGAGAGCAGGAAAAAAACGGTACATGCTGGTTAGATTTTCTTAGGGGTCTTTTGAGTTTGGTCGGTGACACATCCCGGCAAAAAAAGTTGCAAAAACACTCATTTTTATTTTGACAGACACCCCGTCTTTTTGTATAATGAATTAATATTGATTCGTTATATTTTAGAGGAGAGTCATGCTTAAATTTGAAGAATACATATCTAATATCCCTCAAATCCCCCATAATAATTTTTTTCAGATGCTGGAAGGTCAGGCAAAAAAATACAGTAATAAAGATATGATTCGCTACCGCTGCGGAAAGCAAAAGGAATTTACACGCTGGAGCTATAGTAAATTCAATGATGAGTGTCAAAAGGTTGCCCGCGGTCTTCTTGCGGCAGGACTTGTTAAAGGAGATCGTGTTGTTCTTTGGGCAGAAAATCGTCCGGAATGGATGGCAGTCTGGATGGGGACTGTCATTGCGGGAATCTATATAGTACCTGTAGATTTTCTTGCCACAGAACAGGAATGTCTTAATATAATTAATATAACAAAAGCCAAAGCGTTTTTTTATTCCGGCAAAAAAAAAGATTTTGCTTCTTCGCTTTCCGGTAACGGCGTTAATATGACAGTTTCTGTTTGCATAAGCCCGGATAACGAGGAGCATGTCGAGCAGTCCGCAGAGTATGCGAATTTCGGCACACATGCAGATAATGTTGAACTTCCTCAGATTGACAGTATCGAACCTAGTCATCCTGCTTCTATAGTATTTACATCGGGGACTACAGGATTCGCAAAAGGTATTGTGCTTTCGCATAAAAATATTATCGCAAACGCGAGCGGAGCGATTCGTATTTTAAATGCAGAAGAAAACGATGTATTTATCGATGTTCTTCCTTTGCATCATACTTATGCTACAACTTGTTCATTTATTGCGCCTTTTTCGGCGGGTATCCCAATTGTAATTGTAGAAAAAATTGTCGGTAAAATTGTAATAGATAATATTAGGGACGGCGGCGTGACCTTTCTTATAGGTGTTCCGCTTCTTTTTGATAAAATTATGACTGCGATTGAAGCAGGGTATAATAAACTTTCACCTTTTGTGCGTTTTCCTTTAGATATTTTAAGAAGCATTACATTATCACAGTCAAAAAAAGGTAACTTTAGATTTGGACAAAAAGTTTTTAGGTTTATCCGTAAAAAGGCGGGGCTAGAATCTATTAGAATAACGGTCGCGGGCGGCGGACCTTTAAGCGTTAAAACATCGGACTTTTTTGATTCGCTTGGTTTTAATATTGTTCAAGGATACGGCATGAGCGAAAACTCTCCGCTTATAACAGTAAATACGCCGCGCCATAAAAATAATGAATCGGTTGGATTACCTATAGATTATACCGAACTTAAAATAATTGATCCGGGACCTGACGGCAGCGGCGAAATAGCATGCAAGTCTCCTTCTATTATGCTTGGTTATTATGAGAACGAAGAAGCTACAAAAGAAGTTATAACAGAAGACGGATACCTGCTGACAGGTGATCTCGGTTATCGTGATAAAAAAGGTTTTTTATTTATAAAAGGCCGCAAAAAGAATTTGATTGTAGGTTCCGGCGGTAAAAATGTTTATCCGGAAGAAGTAGAAGCGCATTTTGCCGCTTCGCGGATTATTGCCGAAGTTCTTGTAGTAGGCAGAAGAATGTCCTGCGGCGAAATTATCTATGCGGTTATTGTTCCTAATTATGAAAACCTGCAGGCGGATTATCCGGATAAAGCAAATGATGAACGCTTTATTAAAGAACTTGTCAAAAAGGAAATAGAAGAAGTTAACCGCTCGCTTCCGGTCTATAAAAAGATTGGTGATTTCTGCGTACGTAAGGATCCGTTCGAAAAAAACGCCCAGCAAAAAATCCGGCGGTTCATTTACAAAAATTACGAAAACCCCTAATCTCGATCGTTAGATTCAATCTAGGGCTTAATTCTAGGATTTAATCTCGTCTCTGCCGGTTATTACTCTATTGATTAGTCCGTATTTCGCGGCTTCTGCGGCTGTCATCCAATAGTCACGGTCTGTATCTTTTTCTACCTGTGTTACATTATTGCCTGTTTCTTCCGCAATTAATTGATTAATTTTTTCCCGCAGTTTTTCTAGTTCTTTTGCGTGGATTTCTATGTCAGTCGCAACGCCGCGGATCCCTGAAAGCGGCTGGTGAATAAGGTAATGGCTGTTCGGCAGTCCTACGCGAAGTTCTTTTGGGGAAGCAAGCTGAATTATTGCCGCTGCGCTTGCGACAAGCCCCATGCCGATTGTCCAAACCTTAGGTTTTACAAAACGGATCATGTCAAAAATGGCATAACCTGCATCCGCGTCTCCGCCGGGAGAATCTATAAAAATATGGATAGGGTCTTCGTTAATGTCTTCCATAAGTAAAAGCTGACGGATTGTTTTTTCTGCCAATTTTTTATTTATTTGGCCCGAAATTAAAATTGTCCGTGTTTTTAACATTCTTGCCGAGAGTTGTTTTGTAAAAGGAGAATTATCTTTTTCTTTATTTTCTGACATTGAACTGCCCTCCAGTTTATATAATATCTAAAATTGCATTTTTATTCAATTATGTTAGTAGTTCATTAGCCTTTGTATACACGGGGCACTCTTCTGTTTATATTACAGGTAATTTCGTAAGGAATGGTTCTTACAGTATTTGCCAAAGCTGCCGCATCCTGCATGATTACCGGTAATTCCGGATCTTCCGGAACAATGTTGGCTCCAAAAACAGTCGCTTCTGCCCAGCGCTGAACATCCGGTTTAGAGCCGATGTTTACACAGCATTGATCCATGCAAATCCGCCCGACAATCGGGTAAACGGCGCCGTTTATTGTTACCTGCCACCTGTTACTTGCAAGGCGCGGAAGACCGTCGGCATATCCTACAGGCAGGATCGCGATAAAAGTGTCTTGATATGCAGTCCATGTTCTGCCGTAAGAAACAGTTTCGCCCTTTTTTACTTTTTTAATAAGCGTCACAACGCTTTTAAGTTCCATTACAGGATCTACAATTAGTGATTTTAATTTTATCAGTTTATTTAAGTGACTCAGCGGCAGTTCAAACTCCTGCACAGCCTTGTAGCCGTAAAGAAGGATTCCCGGTCTTACCATATCAAGCCATGCGTCGGGGTGCAGAATAATTGCGCCGGAGTTTGCCGCATGAACAATGCCGGGATTAATGCCGGCAGCTTTTATCGCGTTAACGGCTTTTTTAAAACGGGTAAGCTGCTGCTTTGTGTAGTCGATGTCTCGCATATCCGCCGAATCAGAAACAGCCAAATGAGTCGCTGTTCCTGTCATTTTAAGCGCAGAACATTTATTTATCTGGCGCGCAAGGGCAAGAGCTTCTGAAACATTGCAGCCTACTCTTGCCATGCCTGTATCAATTTTTAAATGAACATGAAGTTTTTTTCTTGCGGCTGCCGCCTGTTTATTGAGAGCCGCGATAAACTCAGCGTCAGAAACAACAGGGATTAAGTTTAAGCTTATTATTTTGGATATTTCGTCAGGATGAGGCTGAGATAGTAAAATAATGGGCGCTTTTATATCCGCTTTTCTGAGCTCTTCTCCTTCTGATACAGCCGCTATACCAAAGCAATTTGCCCCTGCTTCCAGGCTTTTCTTTGCTATCTGCACCGCGCCGTGACCGTAGGCATTCGCTTTGATCGATACGCAAATATGCCTGTCTTTCCCGACCCGAGCTCTGATAGAATCTAGGTTGTTCTTAAACCGGTCTAAATAAATAACTGCTTTTGTACGCATATATTATCTTATCAAAAAATAGATAAATAAGAAAGTTGAAAATTAGTCCATTTTATGATATATTGATGATGGGTATGTGTTTTAAAAGGAGTAGAATTTTACTGTTTTCTCTTGTTTTTTGCGCTGTTACAGGTATGTTTTTCTGCGGCTGCGAAGCGATGGACTCTCTTCTTCCTTCTGCCGGCAGCTATCGGGTTAATGTCCTTGCAAACGATGTATCGCTGGATGACTGTTCATTTATAAGCTCCGGAGACGTTATACGACCCCTTTTTGAAGAACCTGTTTCTAATGATCCTGATGTCACAGCCCTTATGGTTTTTCTCAGGGATTCCAAAGGAGATATTACCGGAAAAAGGGTGATTTACAGTTTTGCGCATGACGATTCATTTGAGGATGATCACGTCATTATAGTAAGAAGCCTTGACGGCAATTTACCGGCGTTCCCTCTGCCCGAAAATCTGCATGAAGGAAGATTCACTCTTGTTTCCAATGTAATGGGCGGCAAGAACATTCTGCAAAGAATAGAAAAACAACTTTTTTTCCTGAACAAAAATAAATTTTCTTATGAAGGAATTAATGTATATCTTCCCGGCGTTGCAGAGAGTTCTCATCTTATACCAAAAGAGACTCTGATACTGCTGGAGGCAAAACTTGAATTTGACAGCAGTCTTGATCCGTATATCGTATGGTATGACGGCAGGAGAAAAATAAGCGAAGGAAGATTTTCCGAGGGAGCAGGACAGCATTTTTGGAGAGCGCCTGAGCAGAGCGGATTTTTTGCCCTGCGGGCAGAAGTTTTTCCTGCAGATAACTTTAACGGTCTTGCGGGCTATCAAAAAGGGGTGTCGCTTCTTGTTTCTTCTATGGCGATAGACATTCATCTTGTTTCTAGAAATGTTCCGCAGCTTACATACTGGTATGTTTTAGAAGGAAACTTAGATGATTCCAGCGCTGCTTCTATAGCAATAGAAAGCTCAGATAGATTAGATAGATCGATAGAAAGAGCTCTAAGAACCGGTACTGCAAACGCTCCTGTGTGGAAGGGCGCAGACGGAACCTACGGGCTTGTCACAGATAACAGTAACAGCGTGAGCCTTCCGAGGATTCCTTTATCAAATAGTTTTTTAGAAAACTGGCAAACCTTATTTAGATTTATGCCAATTAATGACGGCAGTTTTTTGACAGTGCAATTTGGTTCTTTAGAAAATACAAATATTCAATTGTCAATAGACGATAGAAATTTAGTTTTAACATTAACATCTCCTTTAGAAACAGCTTCGCAGACTTATACGCTGCCGCAGAGGAGAGCAGGCGCAGAAAGAAATTCTTTTTATACTGCGGGAATTAGTATTACAGTACAGTCTGGTTCTATTTCGGCGAATGTTAATATTATTGGCAATACGCTAGATTCCAGATCGGCTGCAAGAAGTGTTACTGTAAGGGCAAACACTTCCGCATTTAATGATTTTTTAATTTTACTTGGTAATACGCAGGATGATTCTGCGGTTCTTTGGGATGAGTTTGCTTTGTATTATATGCCTCCAATAGAAGTTTTAGCGGCAGAATTAAATCCGGTTGTAAGAAATGAAAATTCTCAAAATTAGCTGCTTTTTTTTGATCATTATTTTTTTGGTTTCGTGCGCCGGAAGACAGGGAGCTTTTAGGGCAGATCCAGATTTTAGCATATACGAATCCAGCTTTTTTATTAATGTTAATGACATAACAGAAAACAGAAATCTTCCGCCGTGGCTTTCTGCTTATATTGCTGGGGGTATAATAGAGATCGAAAAGATGGAAGTATATAGCAGTAAGTATACCTTTGTTGCAATTAATGAAGGACTTAATTTTTCTGTTTTAACAAGATGGTCAGAAAACCTTTCTCCTATATATGATTTTCCGATTTTAGCAGCTGCAAGAATAGAAGAAAGAATGGTGTCTGCGGCTTCGTTTTTTCCTGATGATGAATACGGCAGTTTTTTTGAAGCTATGATGAAAAGCGCATACAGCGGCAGGTATCCCGGCGCAGAAAAAGCAGGCGCTCATTGGATTAGAATAAGAAAAGACAACGAAGAAAAATATATGTTTTTTGCATTGCTTACTATTGATAAAACCGCTATGCAGGGTATTATTAACAGTATGACAGCAAGAACAGTTTCTTCTGCTTCTATGACCAGCGCACAGCGCAGTTCTGTTAACCGTCTGCGGCAAAACTTTTTTGAGGGCTTTTAATATGTATATTCTGTCTTTAATATTTATTATACCTTTGTTCATTTACTGGTGTGCAAACGAAAAAATCGGTTTGCAGCTTAGTATTGTATATATTGTTTCTGCGTGGGTAATTAATGTATTACAGCATTCGGATATTTGGCTGAGTTTTCATATAGGCTACGGATATATAATAGCGGCTGTAATCTTTTGTTTTTATATATTCTTTCGTAAAAGACTCGAAGCGCTTTTTGCCAAAGGCGGGTTTAGAGTATATTTAATTTCTACAGCTGTTGCCTCGTTTCTTATGATACTTTATCGTCCCGAACCTGAGTTTGTTTTACCTGGCGGACTTCTTTTGGGATTAGGAGCGGGTTACTGTTTATGTAAACGTTATGTTGGTTTTAAAAGCGCAGATTACCTTGAAAGAAAATTGATTTTAGTTATTCTTACAGTAGTTTTACGCATTCTTATTGGGCTTGGTGTTCTTGCGTTAATTGCATACAGAGTAAATTCATTTATGCCTCATCTTTCCGAAAACCAAAATATTTTTCTTTATACATTCCTTTGCTGCGCTGTGTGCGGTTTTTGGATTACTATCGTTGCGCCGTTTGTTTTTATCAAATTGCGCCTTGCAGGAATTGATATAAAGCAATGACAAGTACTAAAATTAATTACGGCGATGAATCGCCTATTGCCGCTTTTGCAACAACTCCGGGGAACAGCGCTCTTACTTTAATCCGGTGTTCCGGAAGCGGCGCGATAGACATGGTCTCATCTGTTTTTACATCAGGTCAAAAAAGCGCAAGTTTAAAAGACGAACGTCAAAAAGACGAACGTCAAAAAGACAAACGTCTTAAAAGCGCTCCCGGCAATACAATAATTCATGGATGGATTACCGCGCAAGATACAAAAATTGATGAAGTTTTAATTTCTGTATTCCGCGCGCCAAAGAGTTATACAGGCGAGGATAGTATTGACATTTGTTGTCACGGAGGGATTTCGGCAGGTAAGGCTGTGATGGCTGTTTTAAAAACTGCCGGTTTTAGAGATGCGCTTAATGGAGAGTTTACATTCCGCGCTTTTTTAAACGGTAAGATGGATCTTACAAGAAGCGAATCTGTCATGGAACTTGTCAGCGCAAGGTCAGACAAGGGGCGCAGTAATGCAGTCTTTCGCCTTTGCGGCGCTCTGGAAAAAGAAATTAACTCAATAAAGACGCAGCTTGTTCAGGTTCTTGCAGGCGCGGAGATTTACCTTGATTATTCCGAAGACGAAATCAGCGCAGAGCCTGACGATGATTTAATAAATGAGATAGAAGGAAAGCTTCCAAACAAAGACATCGTTCTTAAAGTTATTAAGCAGCTAAAAGATTTGTCTGTTACATGGCAGGCTGAGCGCATTTATCAGGAAGGAGTTCTGATTGTAATTGCGGGATGTCCAAACGCAGGCAAGTCAAGTCTTTTTAATTTACTGCTCAAAGAAGACCGTTCGATTATAACAGATACTCCGGGCACTACCCGTGACTGGATAGAAGCGTTTGTTTCTATAAAAGGAATACCTGTTCGTTTAATAGATACTGCCGGACTGAGGGAAACATCTGACGCTGTAGAAAAAATCGGCGTAGAGCGCAGCAAAGCTCTTTTACAGGAAGCCGATATTGTTCTATATTTAATAGACGGCGAACTTGGTCTTACAAAAGCGGATGAAGACTTTTTAAAAGAGCATTCAAATGCAATTGCTGTTTGGAATAAAAGCGACATCGCGCCGCCTTCGCCTTCTAAGCTGACGCAATGTCCGCAGCCGGTTATTCAAGTGAGCGCCAAAACAGGAGGCGGTTTATTGGAGCTGATAGCGGCAATTGTTTCTGATGTTCAAAAGAATGTACCAGAAACTTCCGGCTCGGCGGCGCTTGGTACATTAAGGCAAAAGAATCTTGTGGATGCCTCATTGTTTGCGCTGGAAGAAGCAATTGCGCTTTCGCAGGATTCACAGCCGCTGGATTTAATCGCTCCCCTTTTAAGGGACGCTGTAAATTCATTGGGCTGTATAACCGGCGAAGTTTCTACAGCGGATATTTTAGAAGAAATGTTCAGCAGATTTTGTGTGGGAAAGTAAATTATGGAGGATTATATGGACAATATAGACAATTCAGGAAATATCGAGAATATTACTGAAGAAACCGGAAAAAAGAAAACAAAAACAAGAACTAGAACAAAAGTAAAATTTTCATTGCTGCCAGCTTTGATAATATCAATAGTGTTGTTTTTATCTCTTATTATTGTGCTTGTGTGGATGGCTGCAAGAAAACCTTTGGTAGTTAAACAACTGATAGAAACAAATGTAAGCGTTGTAGTTAAGGAGATTCTGCCTGTTTCGGAATATGTGTGCCTTGTTTATAATTATCAATCAATTTCTCAAAGAGCGTATAATCCCGGCAACTGGCTTAATGCCCGTAATCTGCTTATTGTTCTTGACGGAACTATAAAGCTTGGCTTTGACTGCGCAGAAATAGAAGTAAAAGAAACCAGAAGAGAATTGATACTTAACATGCCCCCAATAAAAATTCTGGCGCATGAACAATACCCCGAAAAAGCGAGATCATACGAACTAGCTGGAGGCGGATTGTTTCCTCGTTCTATAAGACCGCAGGAAATACTTGATCTGATCGGCGATTCAAAACTTGAACAAGAAAAACAAGTAGAAGAAAACGAAGCGTTAATTAAACAAGCTCAGGAATCTGTCGAGACATTTTTTAAACCTATGTTAGAAATGAATCCGTCGATACGCGGGAATTATACGATTGTTTTTGTGTGGTAAGAGTGGACTATAAATGCATCGTAATAGGCGGCGGACATGCCGGAATCGAAGCGTCTCTTGCAGCAGCCCGCCTTGGTTTTTCTACGCTTCTTATTACACAAAACCCTGACAAGATTGGCGTACTGTCTTGTAACCCGGCTATAGGCGGGCTTTCTAAAGGAAATATTGTCCGCGAAATTGACGCGCTCGGCGGAGAAATGGCAAAGCTGATAGACGCAACAATGATTCAATACCGTGTTTTAAACCGTTCCCGCGGACCTGCTGTACAGGCGCCGCGCGCTCAGGCTGACAAGCATGTTTACAATGAAGCGGCGCGTCGTGTCTTAGAAAAACAAAAAAATCTTTCTATCTTTATGGATACCGTTACAGATTTAATTATCGATAATTGCGGCAGTGCTGACGGAACAGGCACTGACAACGGCGGCATTATATCCGGCGCAAGAATCGGCGGCGTGATCACGCAGCGCGGACATCGTATAACTGCGCAGACGGTAATTCTTGCCGCAGGAACTTTTATGGAAGGTAAAATTTTTATCGGTGAATATGACGCGCCGCAAGGAAGGCTTGGCGAAGAAGCGGCTGTCGGGTTGGGCGCTTCTTTACGTCGTCTTGGGTTCCCTGCCGGAAGATTAAAAACAGGTACTCCCGCAAGAATTTCCGCAAACACTATCGATTTTTCTGTTTTAGAAAAACAAGACGGCGAAGAAATGCGCCCGTTTTCTTTTCATGGACAAACGGCTCGCCTGCAAAGTGAACCTTGCTGGGTGACATACACGACAGAAGAAACACACGAAATAATAAGAGCAAATATCGCCGGCTCGCCGTTATACGGCGGAAAGATTTTTGGAACCGGCGCGCGTTACTGTCCTTCTATCGAAGATAAAGTTGTGCGCTTTCCGGAACGAAGCCGTCATCATATCTTTATAGAACCGGAAGGTCTTACAACTAACGAGATGTATTTAAACGGCGCTTCGACTTCTTTGCCAGAAGATGTTCAGCGCGATTTTATTCACAGCATTCCCGGACTGGAAAAAGCCGGCATTGTACGCCCAGGTTATGCGGTAGAGTACGATTACCTCGATCCGCTGGATTTGTTTCCTTCGCTTGAATCAAAACGATTATCAGGTTTTTTTATTGCCGGGCAGACAAACGGCAGTTCCGGTTACGAAGAAGCCGCGGCTCAAGGACTCATGGCAGGAATAAATGCAGTTATGAAAATGGAAAACCGCCCGCCTTTAGTGCTTGGACGCGCAGAAGCGTATATCGGCGTGCTTATCGATGATCTTACAACCCTTGGAACAAAAGAGCCGTACCGTATGTTTACGAGCCGCGCCGAACACCGTCTTATTCTGCGCCATGACACCGCGGATACGCGTCTCACTCCAAAAGGCCGGGAAGCTGGTCTTGTTAACGATAATCACTGGGAACTTTTTAGCAAGAAGAAAGAAGTGCTGGATGTAATAAGCGAACTGCTTTCAAAAAGAAATGCAGAGCAAAACGCCGGTCAGCTTGATAGTTTTCCGCCTGAATATATCGAACGTGTGCTGCTTGATAAAAAATACGCAGGTTATATAGAAAAAGAAATTCGTTTTGCCGCAAAAGCTGCTAAAATGGACTCTATCAAACTGGACACTGATTTGGATTATAAGTCTATTCCGGGACTTTCTGCAGAAGCGAGAGAAAAGCTAAACTCTGTTAAACCGTTAAACGTAGGGCAGGCGGCGAGGATACCGGGTGTGCGGCAGGGAGATATTGCAGTTTTGATTATCAGAGCAAATAAAAAATAGATTTATTCAAGAGATTTTTATTCAAAAAAATCCAAAAGCCCGTATATTGTCTTTCTTATTTCTTCTTTTTTTTCGTTTATTGTCTTTTCTGAGTTTTCGATTTTTTGCTTGTTTTTTTCGCGCTGTCTGGTTAGCTTTCTTATATTCCAGTCATTTATTAACTTAAAAATAAATTTATAGGATCTTGTATTTAAAATATCAATCTGCCCGGTTTGTTCTTCCAGTTCTTCGTATACCTCAGAGGTCTTTTTCCCCGCTTCTTCGAATTCCTTAAAAACAGCATACAGGTCATTTATTTTACTTTTTATTTCTTTTGTAAAGGTTTCGTTTGTTTTTAGCTTTTCCCTTAACTTTTCGTATTCTTCCCTTCTTTTCTGCTCCATTTCGAGTTTTTTCTGCTGTCTTTTCTTAAAAAAATTGCCAAACATATTCACCTCGCATAATAATTAATATCACTATTTTTAAATATAATTCAATCTCCGCTTCTAGTCAATAAAAAAATTTGTTTTTACATTTTTATCTTTTGGCTTCGTTCCAGAGTTTTTCCATTAGCTCCAAGTTTTCCTTTTTCATGTCCTGCCCTGCCTCTTTCATCTTTTTTTCTACATATTTAAATCTTTTGATAAATTTGCTGTTTGTTCTCTGTAAAGCAGAAGACGGCTCTACTTTGAGAAAGCGGCAAAGATTAATAACAGAAAAAAGCAGATCACCGAGTTCTTCTTCTGTTTTTACGCTGTTTGCGTCATTAATTGCGTCTTTTACTTCTTTGATTTCTTCAAAGATTTTTTCTATAACACCGTCAACCTCGTTCCAGTCAAACCCGGCCTTTGCCGCTTTTTTCTGGAGGGCAAATGCCCGCTCTGCAGGCGGAAGAGCAGAACATATTTCATCGAGAACAGAATCTTTTGGTTTTCTGCCTTCCTGTTCTATTTTTATCGCTGCCCAATTATTAAGAATTTCTGCCGTATCTTTTACTTTTACATTGCCAAACACATGAGGATGACGGCGGATTAACTTTTCATTCACTTTTTTTAAAGCGTCAGCTGCCGAAAACTTGCCTTCTTCTTCATACATGTAACTTATCATTGTCGCAAGTAAAAATAAATCGCCTAGTTCTTCTGCAATATGCTCAGTGTAATTTTCGTTGATTGCTTCGAGACATTCGTACGTTTCTTCTATAAGCGCGCTTCTTAATGTTAAAGGAGTTTGTTCCCTGTCCCATTCACAGCCGTCAGGGGCACGTAATCTTGCGACAGTATTGTATAATTCATTAAATGCATCGCCTGCTTTCATTGCTGATCTGTCTCCTGTTCTCTATGAATTTCAATTTTTTTCTTTGCCCATTCCGAAAGAAAATCGTCAGGTTCTTTTTCTGTAATCTGCATTAAAAGATTTGCTCCTGCGTCAAAAACAGGAATAAGCTTTTCTCTTTCTGCCAGGGAAAAATCCGATAATACCCAATCGTGAACCTCTCCAACTGCCGGACGGCTTATTCCAACCCGCAAGCGCCAAAAGTCTGCGCTGCCAAAACTTTCTTTCATAGAACGAAGCCCGTTATGTCCGCCGAGTCCGCCGGAAAATTTGAGCGAAATCGTTCCAAGAGGCAGTTCTAATTCGTCGTGTACAGTAATGATCTCTTCTGCTTTGATTTTAAAAAAAGATGCCGCAGCCAAAACAGAAACACCGGATAGATTCATAAAAGTCTCCGGCATTAAAAAATGACTGCCGTTATAAGATGCGTATAAACCATTAAACTTTTTCTGCCAAGAAAGAGACGAATAAAAAGGCAACGACTGCGCAAGCAAACGTCCTGCGTTGTGCCTGTTCTGCGTATATCCCCGTCCCGGGTTGCCCAGAAAAGCAGTAAGTTTTATCATACTGACAGTTTATAAGAAAAAAAAACAAAATTTAAGGGGGGTGCTAGTTCTTTATTAGCGCAGTGTTTTACATTGACATTTGCTTTGACATAAGATATAATTCATTAACCAAGTGGGAGGGGATTAAAATGCTCGTGTTAAAAAAGGTGGGTTCACACGAGTCTGTGTCTTTTAAAACAACATACATCAATAATCGCCGTTATCTTGGAAACAAATATAAACTTCTGCCATTCATCTCAACAGTGGTTGCCGAAAACTGTAGGGATGTGAATTCTATTGCGGACATTTTTGCTGGTACAGGAGCGGTTGCCTCTGCATTTACGGATAAACAGCTTATAACCAATGACAATCTTTATAGTAATTATATTTGTCATGTAGCTTGGTTTAGTCCACAATTATACTTACAAGATAAAATAGAGCGACTCGTATTTTACTATAACAACGTTTCTGTGACGAGTGATAATTATGTAAGTAAAAATTTTGCAAATACTTTTTTTTGCCGGGCTGATTGTCGTAAAATAGGTTTCATTCGTGAAGATATTGAAAACCGATTTTATTCAAATGAAATAAATGAACGAGAGCGGGCTTTGCTTATCACTTCATTGCTATATGCCGCCGATAAAATAGCCAATACCTGCGGTCATTACGATGCATTCCGGCAAGGAGTGGAATTTGAAAAACATCTTGTGCTTTCGGTTCCATTGCCAAAAGATAGTTTGCATCCACAAAATATTTGTTATAACGAAGATACGAATGAATTAGTAAAGCATATTTCTGCAGATCTTGTATACATAGATCCTCCGTATAATTCACGGCAATACTGTGATGCTTATCATTTTTTGGAAAACATTGCTCGTTGGGAAAAACCAAAAGTATTTGGTGTGGCACGAAAAATGGATAGAGCAAGCTTAAAAAGTGATTACTGTACAAATAAGGCAACAGAAGCGTTTGAAAAGTTAATTGAAAATACCAGAGCTCGTTATATATTATTATCATATAATAATATGGCAAAAAAAGGAAACGATCGATCTAATGCCAAGATTGATGATTTTGATATTATACGTATCTTGTCGGCAAAAGGTGAGGTTAAAGTGTTTAAACAAGAATATAAACCCTTCTCGGCAGGAAAATCAGACATTGACGAACACGAGGAGCGGCTTTATCTTTGTATTTGTAAACCCAAAGTACAAAAATTTATCCAATCTCCGCTTAACTACACAGGTGGAAAATTCAAGCTGCTTAATCAGATTTTACCACATTTTCCGGAAAAAATAGATACATTCATAGATCTATTTTGCGGAGGCTGCAATGTTGGTGTGAACGTTAAAGCAAATCGTATTATTCTAAATGATAAAAACTCACACCTGCTTTACTTATACAATTCATTTAAAAATCTTGATAAATATACTATTTTGGATATAATTGATAAATTAATTAAAAAATATAAATTTTCTCGTTCGGCAGAAAAAGGATACAATTTTTACGGCTGTGAAAGTTCTGCCGGACTTGGCGAATTCAATCGAGAGCCTTTTCTAAAATTACGCGAAGACTTTAATAAAAAAAATGAGGACTATGCTTATTATATTATGCTTTATGTTCTTATTGTGTTTGCATTTAATAATCAAATTCGGTTCAATTCCAAAGGGGAATTCAATCTGCCTGTTGGTAAACGTGATTTTAATGATAAAATGAAGTCAAAATTATGTGATTTTATTGATCGCTTGCATGATGGTAATTTTGCATTTTCTTGTGTAGATTTTCGTGAGCTTGATACTAGTACATTATCAGAAGACAGTCTTGTTTATTGTGATCCACCATATTTAATTACCTGTGCTACATATAACGAGCAAGATGGCTGGAATGAAAAGTGTGAACATGAATTATATGCAATGCTTGATATTTTAAATGGAAGAAAAATTAAGTTTGCTTTATCTAATGTTTTATGCAGTAAGGGAAAAATAAATACAATACTGGCAGAATGGTTAAAACTAAGAAATTACAAAACGATTCATTTGAATCACAGTTATTCAAACTCTAATTATCAAACAAAAAACAGGAAAAGTTCAACAGATGAAGTTCTGATTTTGAATTATTAAGGAGTGGGTGATATGCCGCATTTTCCTTTCAAAAGCTATTGCTGGTCTGTTGGGACAACAAGTTTTAGAACTGTAGATTTTAATTTGCGAATTGAACGACAACTCGATCTACTTAATAAGTTCTGGAATTTACCTAATAATATTGATAAATCGTGGCGATGCTTGCAGCATGATTATTACCGATATATGCAGGAAAATAATTTTGTTAAAGGCAATGCACCTAACCCCATGAAAGATGCTCGAGAAAAAACATCAGGTCTAAAAAATATTGGATTGATAGATGGTAATAGAAAATTGACTTCAGTTGGAAAAGCGCTATTGGATATTTCAATTAATGGAAATTATAAAAGTGATAATATACTTAAAATACCTAAAGACAGCTTTCTGTATTTAAAACAATTACTTAAAACGAGTAATGATATAGACGGAGATATCGTGCGCCCATTTGTTGTCACAATATATGTACTTTTACAGCTTGATTGTTTAAATAACGATGAGTTTACTTATCTTCTTCCATTGTGTACGAATAAAGAAAATACAGAAATAATTATTAATAAAATAAAAAATTTACGTAAAGGAATTGGAACTATTGAAGAAATAATTACTTCGCGGCTTATGTTAATGGAAAACTATAAAAATGCCATTGAGTATTTTTTATCTGAAAATGTGTCGGAAGATATTATTACTACTATAGGAATGAATCGCAAAAGCAGTGGAGCAGGAAAAAAAGCGTACGATAAGCCATATCATCAGTTATACAAATTATTGTTTTCTTATGCAAAAAATAGAGATGAAAAATTAATATTACCATTGTTTGAGCAAAGCAAAAAATTAAAAGGCAATACAGCTGCTTTTTGGCGTAAATATTTGTTTAATACAACGGTTCGGAGGAAAATTGAACGTGAAGGTTCTGGAGCATTGAATGATGTTCCGATACTTAATGCATCTAATGAAGATGATTTTAAAAAGCTTTTCTTTGAACTTATGCACTTTTTCAAAGCAAAAGCCAATTTGAGTGATTATGCGGATCTTAATAGACGGTATTTTAAGACAACTAATACTATGATTTTTTTTGATGGAGAAATTAGGCTGGATGTCCTCCCGCATTGTTGGCTGCATTCAATAATAAACGAATTATCAGAAATTGCCTTTTCCAGCAGTAAAGATCTTTTTATGAATGTTGAATTACCAGAAATAGCTCAATTCCTTGTTCTGGATGAAAATAAACTTTATACAAATTTGTATACGTTATATGGTATAAAAGCAAATAACGCTATTGATGTAGATAGTGAAATAAAGAAAAAACAATATGAACGTTTAAATATACTAATTGATAAAAAATTTAATAGAGCGAGAATAATTGACTTGTTTAGAAAATTCGAAACTCGTGACGATGATGCTATACGTGAAGCTGTTACAAATAATGCTGATATCCCTACTATTTTTGAATATATTATAGGTATTGCATGGTATCTAATCAGCGATCGTCAAGGTGATATTTTAAGTTATATGAATCTATCACTAGAAGCAGATTTATTGCCAAGAACACACGCAGGTGGTGGTATTGCGGATATAGAATACAAATATCTTCAAACAGATACTTATCCTGCGCATACATTATTAATAGAGGCTACGTTAACAACAGATGTAAACCAACGAAGAGCAGAAATTGAGCCTGTGAGTCGTCATCTTGGTGACTATATTTTATCAACAGGAGATAAAAATGCGTATTGCATATTTGTTTCTAGTTTGTTGCATCGTAATACTATAAGCGATTACCGTAATCGCAAAACATATGAGCACTTTAGTGTTGATTTTAAAGATATTGTAAAAGGATTAAAAATTATACCGCTGGCTACGCCTGAACTTCGAAAAATATTAGAATGTGGAATTAATTATAAACAACTATTTGATCTATTTGAGTCTGCGTATCGTTCAGATTCTGCTATCCCAGTATGGTATTGTAATGAAATTGTGAAAGGTATTAATAATATTTTGTAATTATTATATTAAGCCTATTGAATTTTTTCTTTTTTTCCTGTATAAATCAAATATGGCTAATCACAGTGTTACCAAACGCTTCGGCGTTTTAACAGCGGGCGGCGATTGCCCCGGTTTGAATGCTGCAATACGCGGAGTCTGCCGTGCGGCTCATGACAGATACGGCATGGAAATTGTAGGTATTGCCAATGGTTTTAGAGGTTTAATAGAAGAAGATACAAGAATTCTAAAACCCAATGATTTTTCGGGCATTTTGACACGCGGGGGGACTATTCTTGGTTCTAGCAGGGAAAAACCTTTCGGCGGAACAACATCAGATAAAGATGAAGTTGCCAGCGATAAAGTTTCTGCCATAGTAGATACATATTCAAAGTTAAAGCTTGACTGTCTTGTTGTGATTGGCGGAAACGGAACAAATACAACAGGTTATAAACTTTCGCGGGAAGGCTTAAATGTTATTGGGCTTCCAAAAACAATTGATAATGACATTGTAGGCACTGACAGAACATTTGGCTTTCATTCAGCCTTGGCTATCGGGACAGAAGCTATCGACCGTCTTCATTCTACTGCGCAGAGTCATAATCGTGCTATTGTTATCGAACTTATGGGACACAAAGCGGGCTGGCTTGCTTTGTATGCTGGCGTTGCGGGTGGCGGAGATATAATTCTTTTACCGGAAATACCTTACAACATCCGTGAAATTGGCCGTCATATAGAAAAAAGAGGCAAATCCGGCAAACCTTTTTCTATTGTAGTAGCGGCAGAAGGCGCGATTTCGGTTAAAGAAGCGGAAATGGATAAAAAAGACAGAAAAAAATACCGTCTTGAAAATGGTCCTTCTGCAGGTTATCGTATTGCGCGTGAGATTCAGGAAGAGACAGGAATGGATACACGCGCTACTGTTTTAGGTTATGTTCAGCGCGGCGGTATTCCAAGCGCCTCCGATCGCGTTCTTGCTACAAGTCTCGGCACCGCCGCTGTAGAACTTCTTGCCAAGGGTAAATACGGCCGTATGGTTGCCCTTATCGGCAATGACATCGGTTCTATCGATCTTAGTATTCCAGAAGGCAAAGTAAAGCATGTGCCGCAAGACTACTATATGATAGATACCGCTAGAGCTGTAGGAACATGCTTTGGAGACAATAATTAATAAGCCGCCTTCTAGGCTTCCTAATTGCCTAAAATGCGCATATTTTAGAGTGACTTGGGATCCGGTTTTTCCTAGAGCATGTGACATCTTTTCTATAAAAAGCGTAAATTTGCCGTCTTCAGAAATCTACCGCGCTCAAGGTGAACATTGTCCTTCCTTCCGCTTAAAAGAAGGCTTAAAATAGCCGATATTTAAGCAGAGGTATATACTTTGCAGGTTTTAACTGATTTTAAGCATAGGTTTTCTACAGATAGATACTTTAAATTCCGCACAATAACAGTTTTGCTGTCGTTATTATTCGGCTTTTTCGCTTTTTGGCTGGGATTGTCGTTTATTTCGGCATTATCTGGAACAGGGTTTTTTCTTGTCGGCATTGGAAGGTTTTTTACCCGTTCTTTTGGATTCCTTGCTATGTTTATTCCTCTGTATTTTTGCTACGCAGCTTATATTCTGGCAGACCCGAAATGGCGGCCGGACAGGATTTTTTATCTTAACAGTTTTATTTTTCCGTTTTTAACTTTAGCAATAGGATTTGCATTTACCCGCGATTTTGAAATCCGCGCAGCTCAATTTGCGCTTTTGGACTTTACCGGAAAAACAGGTTTTAATTTATTGATAATTTTTATTACTGTAATAGAAGTAATTTTGCTGTTTTATCTCAAAAATGTTTTGTTTCCGGAAGGAAGCAGAATGCGCCGTTACAAAAATTATCTTCCTCCGCCGGAAGTCTGCGAGGAAGAAACTCAGCTGCAGTCAGAGCCGGATTCTCAGGCTGAGTTGCAGCCGCAGCCGGAAACCACAGCTGTAGTTGTGTACGAAAAACCTGTTGTCGCCTTTACTGACGAAAGTGATATTGTTTTACAAACCTCATCCGTTATGGGCGGAGGTGACAGTGAAGTTGAAGAATTGATGGAACTTGATGATGAAGATACGTCAAAACCCGAAGATAAATTTTCCCGCGCGCTGGAAGAAGCGGAAGCTGCGGCTGCGGCGCACGGCGAACAGATTAGGAAGAAAAACACGCATGCAGGAAGTTCGCGTTATAAAAAATATAAAGTACCTATTGATATTTTAAACGAATATCCTGACGGTGAATATTGGATTATAGATCAAGTTACACGCGACGCGGCGGTTGCATTAAAAGAAACGCTGGAAGAATTTAAAATACAGGCAGAAGTTACCGGTATCAGAAAAGGACCTGTTATTACAATGTTCGAAATCCTTCCGGCTCCCGGCGTAAAGCTCTCGCGAATTGTAGGTTTACAGGATAATATTGCCCTGCGTCTTGCCGCGTCTTCTGTTCGTATTGTCGCTCCTATCCCCGGTAAACACGCTGTAGGTATCGAAGTTCCCAATGCAAAGCGAAATATTGTTTCTTTTAAGGAAATTATCGAAGGCGAACTGCAAAAACCCGGCGATAAAATGGGAATCCCTGTTGTAATGGGAAAAGATATTACAGGAGAAGCGCAGACTGTCGATCTTGTTCAAATGCCGCATTTATTGATTGCAGGTGCAACAGGTTCGGGGAAATCAGTTTGTGTTAACGCGATTATACTTTCGATACTTTATCAGCTTCATCCAAATGAATGCAGGCTTATGCTTATTGATCCAAAAATTGTCGAACTAAAACTTTATAACGATATTCCGCATTTGCTGACGCCGGTTATTACCGAATCAAAAAAAGCGTTTCAGGCTTTGCAGTACTGCATATACGAAATGGAACGCCGTTATGCCTGCCTTGATTCTATGGGAGTGCGTGATATCCGCAGTTATAATAAGCGCATAAAAGAAAAAAATATTGCTCAGGAACATATGCCGTACATCGTTGTGATTATCGATGAGTTTGCGGATTTAATGTCTACAACAGGCAAAGAACTTGAATCTACTGTTGCGCGTCTTGCGGCAATGAGCCGTGCAGTCGGTATTCATCTTGTGCTTGCTACCCAGCGGCCTTCTATCGATGTAATAACAGGGCTTATCAAGGCAAACATTCCAAGCCGTATCGCGTTTATGGTAGCCAGTAAAACCGACAGCCGTATTATTATCGATATGGTAGGAGCCGAAAAACTTTTGGGCAAAGGCGATATGCTGTATTCCGGCGTTGTTGATCCTTTCCCAATTCGCATGCAGGGAGCGTTTATTTCTGAAGAAGAAGTAGAAGCTGTAGTTGAGCATGTTAAAACATTCGGAGAGCCTGAATATATCGACGATGAGATTTTCTTTGAAGACGAAGAAGACGATAACGGCGCTTCGCTGTTTTCGGAAGGCGGCGATCCTTTATATGAAAAAGCGCTGGAAATCGTTATGCAGCAGGGTAAAGCAAGCGCAAGTTATATTCAGCGAAGATTAAAAATCGGTTTTAACAGAGCGGCAAGGATAATTGATGAGATGGAATATTTAGGAGTTGTCGGTCCGGCTCATGGCAGCAAACCAAGGGAATTACTGCGCGGAATCAGCGCATAATACATTAAAATAATACGGTTGCCCATTTTTTCTTTTTAAGCTACCATAAATAATGGATTCTAACATAAAAAGTTCGATAGACTTGCTGATAGCTAATATCAGAAACTTAATTTCTGTAGACGAAAAAAAACTGGAATATATTATTGCCGCCCAGATTGCGGGAGGGCATGTAATTCTGGCGGATTCTCATGGGGTGGGAAAAACCTCTCTTGCACGCGCTTTGGCGCAGTCTATTAAATGGCGGCCGGAAGATTTGGCAGTTATAGGCGGCGATAAAGGCAGCAATGTCAAAATGGAAGGATTCAGCCGTATTCAATGTACTGTAGATCTTCTTCCTCAGGACATTCTTGGGTTTAACCGTTTTATCGGACATTCCGGAGAGATGATTTTTAACAAGGGACCAGTATTTGCGCACTTTGTTTTATGCGACGAGATAAACCTGCTTACTCCAAAAACTCAAGGGAGCTTTTTTCAAGTAATGGAAGAGCAGAGCATTACCATAGAAGGCAAATTATACCGTTTAAATGATCCGTTTTTTATTATTGCTACAATGAACTTGAAGGGAGTTCATCTGTTTCCGCTCCCTGCGCCTCAGCTTGACAGGTTTATGATTCGTCTTTCGCTTGGTTACCCGTCTGCGGAACAGGAAACAGAAATTATCAATAAGCACGGCAAGATCGACGCGTGGGATAATTTTAAGAGCGTTATTGACAGCGCGGATTTAATCCGCTGGAAAAAAATGGTAGACGAAGTGCAAATGCATCCTGATGTTACGTCATACCTTGTTAATTGCGTAAGGTTTACCAGAATGCATCCGGATATCGAAACTCCTGCCAGTCCAAGAGCGGGTGTGCGAATATCACGTCTTGCTAAATCGCTTGCTCTCTGCCGTGGATTGGATTATGTTTCTATCGATATTATTAAAGAAATATTTATACATGCGATGGCTCATAGAATAATTACGCGTGACCCTTCTGTACCGCCCGAAACTCCGCTGACGAACATACTTAATTCGGTGCCTGTAGAGTCAAAAAGAGAATAATAATGCCCCGGTTTCGGCTTTTCTTTACGCCTCTTGGCGGCGCTGTTTTAGTAATTTCGGCTGCCGGATTAATACGCGCGCTTAGTAATCGTAATTCGTACGAAATTGTTTTGGCTTCTGCTGCGCTTCTCCTTCTCCTTCTTCTTGGAATTATCGGCATGTGGAAATCCAAAAAATTAATTTCGATGACGCCTGCATGGAAAACGCCGTCTCCGATGACAGCTGTGTCATGGTCTTCTCAAACAGGAAAAGAAACAGTTGTCTCAGGTTTGGATGGAAATATACCGTTATTTTTTAGGCTGCATTTTTTTATCAAGGGAAAGTTTTTAACCGGAGGTTTGCCTTCTAGCAAGAAAAGTGATTACCCGGTGCTGACAGAAACTTCTGTTAAGAACGGAGAAACTACTGCGCAGATACCTCTCGAATTTTTTATGTCCGGTGTTTTTAACGGCAGCGGGTACTGCAAGTTATGCGATATATTCGGGTTTTTTGCATTCTGGTGCAGTCCGCCGCAGAGCAGAATAATTAATGTAAGAAGCGCGCCCTGTTACGGGGACATAATTAAAATTAACGCGCAGACAGGAGCAGAAGACCAGCGCAATAAACCTGCCGCGGATATTGAACGTTATTATATGAGAGAATACGCGCCCGGAGACAGGTTTCGTGACATTAACTGGAAAAGCTCAGAAAAAATTGACACGCTTATAACCCGTATTTCTACAGACAATCAGGAAAAGGTCAGCCGTCTGGAAGTATATTTTAGAAATTACGGCAGCGCTGACGCTTCTATGGAAGCTCTCTGGCTTTTAGACCGCGCCAAGGCAAGGCTTTCATTTTTTTTACGCACTCTAATGGAGCAGAATGCTTCTTTTATTTTTGATATCCGTACTGCAAGCAGCAATGCTGCAGGCAGTGCCGCCGCAGGCAGCTGGGAAATTCAAAATCTTGATGAGCTTGATTTATTTTTTGATGAGCTCGCAGGGCTTTCTTTTGTTTTACCGCAGCAGGAGAGCGCTGTCTCTGATAGAGCGGCTTCCGGCGCAGCCGCAGGAGATGTTTATGTGTTTTCTACCGCCTGCGATTCGGGACTGCAGGGTTTTCTTCTTGCCAATACTCACAAAACAGTAAACCTTTTTATCGTGCAGCCTGCAGAAAATAAAAAAGATGCAGAAGCCGAATATCTTTCTCTTTCTGAATTTGCTTTTAGGGGGAATGACACCGCTGTTCGTTTTATTAATCCCGGAAAAGTAAAACCGCTGGCAGTACGCACAAACAAAATGGAAGTTTTTAATGCGGGGATAAAGATATGAAAAATTCTCATATAAAAAATACTTCTGTAAAAAAATCTTCTATAGCGTTATTCTGCCTGCGGCTGTTTCTGTATTTTAGCGTAATTGTAATTATTTTTATTCATCCGGGTGTTTCTGTCGCCTTTGACCGCATTGGTATTATCCAATGGTTCTTTATTATTCCTTTAATGGCAGTTGCAGCTTTTATTCCTGAGCATGTTTTAAAGCCAAAACGCAAACTTATAACGATTGGATTATTATTCATAGTGCTTTCGTCATTTGCAGGCAGAATAGGTATTGGTTTAATATTACAGTTTGCTATTGCAGCTCTGGTAAGTTATGCTCTTACAAGTATTTTATTCCGTTACCCGCAATGGGGAAAGTTTGCTTCGATAGAGCCTTTCTTTTTGGCATGGGTGTCTCTGCGCCTTCTTTCGCTCTCTCGCTCCGGCGAAGAAATTGCAGGGCAGAGCGCTGTGCTCACACAATTTATTTTGGTATGGACAGCTGTTATCTTTCTGCTTCATTGCGCAGTAATTTACTTTTGCCTCTATCCGCAAAGCCGCGCCGGAGTTTATAAAGAGGGTGCAGCCTTTTTCGCCGGAGCGGCAGGCGCATTGGTTCTTTTGCTTCTTATTCTTCCTGTAGATTTTATTCGCAATACAATCGTAGAAAATCTTGTTTCGGAAAGAGTACCAGAAATTATCAGGCCGTCAGAAACGGATCGTGATCTTACTATGAGAAGAACAGGGCGCAATACTATTCCCGGAAGCAGAAACAGAAGTTCTGAGCTGCGCGGAGTTTCGGAACACAATTGGCAGGGCAGTTCTGACGGTTCTGATGAAAGCCGTCAGTATATGATTAAGGTAGTCGCCTCAGAAATTGAACCTGTCTACATGGGCGAATCATTTCGCGGTCATCTCGATCCTGTTTTGGGTTTTCAGTTAAGCGCGGATGAGCCGTTAAATGAATTAATACGCCAAAGGCTGTTTATAACATGGTCAAATAATGAACGTGAGCGCGATCTTGATAGAAAAAGAACCGAAGTTTTTTCGCTCTCTACTTTACAGCAAAAATATCTGCCGTACCGTCCTGTTGTTGTTGATCCGACAATATTAAACGAAGACGCAGGTCCGCTCAGATATATTCATCAGGTTGTATCAAGTATGCACATTGGCGATCCTCTTTATCTTGTTAATGAGCCGACCCGTTTATTAACAAATCATGAAAAATCTATGCTTGCATCGTATCTGGAAGTGCCGCTGGAAGAAAACGACAGAGAAATATTTAGGGTTTATTTAAATAATGCATTAAAAGAATGGCAGACTAACCGGAACTCGATTATTAGAAACGATTTTTATTTAAGAATGTTTGTTCCGGAGACATCCGGCAATGAATATCTGGAGATAATCCTTGCGCTGCTCACAGGTTTTTCTCAATTCCAGTATAATTTAAACCCTGATGATTTTTCTGTCGCTGCCTTAAAGGAATTCCTTTTTGAGACAAAAGAAGGTGATTGTGTTGAGTTTTCCAATTCTCTCGCGTTATTGGGGCGGCTGGCAGGTATTCCTTCGCGTGTTGTAACAGGGTACATGGCTTCTGAACAGCTTCAGACTCAAGCGCACCAGCGTGGGCTTGCCGTTTTACGCAATGGTATCCCTGCATTGCAAAAATTTCCGTTTGAGAACTTGTACCTGATAACAAATCTTCATTCTCATTCGTGGACACAGTTTTATATACCTAATTACGGCTGGCTGGATTTTGAAGCGACTTCCTTTTCTATACCTCCCGAAGGCATGGGGGATTTTAACAATTGGGATGTCGTTATTCCAATACTCGATAAGAACAGAACATTATCGCAGGTTAGAAAATTCCCATGGAGAGCAGTAGGAAGAGCATTGTTAACACTAGCTTTGCTTGCCGTTATCTGCGCGTACATGCTTCGTTATATCCGAGAATTGATTCTTTACATGGGGACACAAAGAGGCAGCGTTAGGGTGCGTGCGCGCTCGCTTTACCTATTGCTTCTTGCGCGTTTAGCTGCAGAAGGAAAACCAATAAAACCGGCATCAAAGACCGCGCATGAATATTCAGAACTATTTGCAGAGGGAGAGCCGCTTTTTGTGCCATTCGCGGATTTATACTCTGAGTTAAGATGGCGGCAGTTTACAGACAAAACAGAAGCAGATAAACGCTTTGAACAGTTAACGATTGAGTATCAAAACATACTTAATGCCGTTCGCCGCCGCGGATTACATAATACCGTAAAACGCATATTTAGCTTAAGAGGACTAGCATATTTATGATGAATAATCGGAATTACCTCACACAGGGGCACAGAGGCACAGAGTCCACAAAGAAAGATAAGAGGGTTAAAGGTGGTTTTCATTGTTCAATATTAATATTTCCCTCCGTGCTCTCAGTGTCTTTGTGTCTCCGTGTGATATTCTTCAGCTTAATTCTTCTGTTATGTACCTGTTCGCGGAACAATGACTGGGTACAGTTCCGCGGCGAAGGCGGACGCGGCGTCAGCTCTTCGCGTATCTCGCCGCCTCTAGGTCTGCGCTGGAAAATAAATCTGCAGTCAGGCGATGAAAAAATCAGCGCGCTTAACCCGCCTGTTGTTATCGGGGATACGATTTATTTTGGTTCCGATGACGGCAATTTTTACGCATTGGATGTACAAAGCGGGTTTATGAGATGGGTATTTAAAAGCGGCGCAGAGATCAATTCGATCCCGTTTGCAGATAAGGATCAAGTGTACTTTGGCAGCAAAGACGGAAAACTTTACGCATTGTCATTAAAAACAGGGCAGGAAAACTGGAGTTTCAGTACAAGGAGCGAAATTAATACGCAGGTTCAGCGGTACGGAGATTATATTATTTTTGTCGGAGACGCAGACGCAATTTATTTTCTTTCGCCTAATGGAGAGGAAAAATTCAGAATTCACAATCCCGGCTGGTATCATTTTACTTTTCTTATAGCTGACGGCATAATGTACTTTGCAACAGGTCCCAGAACAGAACTTATAGGTCCATATGATATAGAAAAAAGAGAATTTCTCTGGTGGCTGGATTACCACAATATGAACGCCTCGTGGTATTCTTTTTCTGCGATACGCCAAGATTTATTATACATGGGAACAGCCGGTCTTTATTGGGAAGGAATAGTTCTGGGTTACCACGCCTTTAACCGTCATACGGGTGAGATGGTCTGGAGCCAATATAACGAAGCAAAATTAAATTTTAGTGACTTTTATGATCTTTATGAATTCTTTGAACGTAACATGCATATTCTGGACTTTATGGCGCCGACTATATGGAAGGATTTTGTTATTTTTACAGGCGGCGATCGCGCAGCCCGCGCGTTTGACGCAAATACGGGAGAACTGCGCTGGGAACAATTATTTGATACGCCTATAAGTTCCGCTCCTACCATTGCAGACGGCTATGTATATTTTGGCATTCTTGGGGATGACTTTAATCCGCCCAAACTGGTGTGTATTTCTGCAAGAGACGGAAAACTCCTCTGGGAGATGGAGACAGACGGCGCTATTTTATCTGCTCCTGTAATAACAGGAAAAAGAGTCATTTTTGGCACTGATAAAAGCGTTTTCTATATTTTAGAGCAAATCTTTTAGTTGACATTATCTAAATTACAGGGTTAAAATACCGTTAACAGAATGTTTTTCTGTAATAATCACATAAGGAGAATTTTTATGAAAAAATTCAAAGGTCTTTTGGCAATTCTTGTTGTGTTTGTCCTTGTAGGCGGATGCGCAAGCGTTCCATTAATAAAAATGGATGAATTTATTGTTGACTTATCATTACTAGCAGCAGTCAGAAATGCGCAGCCCTGTGCTACAGCAGTATATGCTGATGTTATAATGATCGATCTTACTCCCGCATTACCGGATAATATTGACTACGGGCATTTTAACCGCATGCTCATTAAACTCGATTTCTTTGATATAAACGGCAGACCTGTAAGACATGACAATGATACAGCCATGATTTCTCTGTATTACGATTTATCCCTGTGGGGACAAAATGATGCCGCCGGTAAAGAACTTTTTGACAGAGGCGGAGACCCTGGACCAAATGTCGGCAATCAGGCGCAAAAACAGTTTAACGTAATGGGTACTTGGGGTAATGTTCATACAATGGGTTGTATGATTATGCTTACAAAAAGACCGCAAGGGCTTCTTATTCAGACAGCAGGACAGCCAAGAGGTGTAAGATTTATTGAATTAAAGCAGTTGATTTTCTATAACGACGAAGTTGTTGAATATGATGACGGAGAACGCATGTAATGGTAATTCATTTTACCTAAAAAAAAGACCGGCAGTGCCGGTCTTTTTTTTGCCTTAATCAAAAGTTTTTATTCAACCTTTCGATTTAGCTTTCTCGATTTGTTCTCGTTATCTTGGGAACAAAGCGTTTCTTTCGTTAAGAACTTCTTGTCCGCCTGACTGCAGCCAGTCTGCGATACCTGCATCCCAAACGCGATCAAAATCTTCCGGTCTTGCTCTGATAGACTGAGCAAGAAGCTGGTCAGCTTTTTCACGTAATACTTGATCATACTGGTTTACAGTGGTTGTAGCCTGATGTACAACAGCGGCGCGTGCATTGCGTAATGACATTGTAAATGCATTAACAATTACGTCTGCCGGGATGTTGCCGTAACCAAGAGCTAATACTCTGGCGTTAAGTTCTGTTGAGCCAAGTTCGATTCCGTTTACAGGCATTGTAATGTCGATGTTCATGGAAGAGTTCTGAATCCAGTCATGACCTGCCGGAGCAGCGATAAGGCGGGGAACGCCGTTTTCGATTACGTGGTTGGTTCCTTCATGGCCAATCTGAATAAACTGATAGTTTTCAGGTTTTGCAAGCCAGTTAAGGTATCTAAGAGCCGCAACGTAGTTCTTTGCGTAAGAAGGAATAAAGATCTGGAGTCCGACTTTGTCGTACATATCTTTAATTGTTACGCCGTTTGCATCCTGAATAGGATCGATCGGAACAATGTCAGCATTAGGTACGTTCATGCGGAGTTCTTCAAGAACTTTGTAGTCTTGTCTGTAAGGGAGATCCCAGTTCTGTGCGAATGCGCCTACAACGCCGCTCTTAATCTGGTTATAGAAATCGTCTGCATTTGTCCAAAGCGGGAAATCACGGAAGATAAGACCTTCGTTATACCACTTGTTCATCATGCGTACGCCTTCTTTGTAACCAGGCATTGTGATGTTGCGGTCTGCAATTGCATTTACCCAGCGATCTCTGTCGCTGATGTTAGTATCGATAGACGGATGTATCAAGTTTGCTAAACCCCAGCGGGCATCGCTGTTCTGACCAAAAGGAACAACTCTGTTTCTGCCGACTCTTCCGGGATCCTGATCGCGGAATGCTACAAGCGCATTGTAGAGTTCTTCTGTTGTTCTGGGAACAGGAAGTCCGAGTGTATCAAGCCAGTCTTTGCGGATAAAGATATTGCGCATAGCTGTGTTGATACGGTAGCTTGGAATTGAATAAATGTGACCAGTGTTGATGTCTGCGTTGCGGTAGATAAAATCTTTACCGGGGAATGCAGGATCTTCACCGAGCATCTTTTTGAGATCCGGCAGGTATCTGTCAATAAAGGGAGCCAGATTCATAACGCCGCCCTGATCTCTGAATGTATTGATCATGCCGCCGTTGTAGGTGTAACAAAGATCCGGAGCGCTCATTGATGCCATCAAGTTTACGATGTCATCTACTTCTGTCCATCGGCCTACAGGAACAAAGGTTACGTCGATATTAAGATCGGCTTTTACCTTTTCTTTAATCCATGTCATCCATGCATTGTCATGGGCGAGGGATCTTCCGCCGTCTGTGCCGCGGTCAAAAATCTGAACTGTAAGCTGTGTTGGATCGCTCTTACAGCCTGTCGTCACAAATGCAAGGGCTATCGCCAGTATAACCAATGCAAGTAACATTTTTTTCATAGAAATCCTCCTAAATTTATATAGAAACAATTAAAACAATTTTTAATTGTATTCTCCAATTTAAACTAGCCTTTTACTGCGCCGATAGTAACGCCGGCTATAAAGTAACGCTGAAGCCATGGGTATACTACAAGGATTGGTACAGTGGCAAACATAATAGCAGCCGCTTTTATCGCGTCAGATGCTCTCGGTACTGTGCCTGCAATATTTTCTACAGTGCTTACGTCAATCGATGTCATATTATTTATAAGCTGCCACAATTTAAGCTGAATCGGAACCCAATTTGGCGCGGCAGTTAAATAAAGAAGAGCGTCGCCGAATCCATTCCAGCGGCCTACAGCATAGAAGAGCGCAAGAGTCGCTAAAACCGGAGCAGATAACGGAAGATAAATTCTTGTCAAAACAACAAAAGGATTTGCTCCGTCTATTTCTGCGGATTCGCGCAAGCTGTCCGGTATTCCAAAGAAAAAGCTTCGCAGGATAATCATATTAAATACCGAAAGACAATTTGGAATAATTAATACAAGCGGATTGTTTATAAGCCCGAGATTCTGCATTAGTACAAAGTTTGGTATTGTTCCCGCGCTAAAATACATAGTAAAAATAATCAATGTATTTATTATTGTTTTTCCTTTTAGCCATCCGTATGTAAGCGGGTATGCGCACAATATAGTCATTGATAACGAAATTATGGTACACATTACTGTAAGAATCGCTGTCCACCACATTGACCTTGTGAATGCCGGATCCAAAAAGACATATCTGTAAGATTCCATCGTTATGCCGGTGCTGAATGTGTTTGTGTTGTGGTCATGAACAACGGGTGTAAATGTTACTCTGTTGTTTATAACAGCCTGCGAACTGCTCAAAGACTGCGCAAGCAGGTTGATCATAGGCATAATGCAAATCAGTATTACAAATAAGCAGATTGCAACAACAACCCAATCGCCCATTTTTGCTTCTCTTGATCTTATATTCATACCAACCTCCTACCAAATTCCCCGTTCGCCGAATTTCTTAGCCATTGTGTTGGCGGCGACAAGGAATACAACGCAGATCAACGATTGGAATAAACCAATTGCCGCAGTCAGCGAGAACTGGAATGATCTGATACCTGCGCGGTAAACAAGGGTAGAAATAACATCAGCTACCTCAATTACGATAGCATTCATCATTGTCCAAGGACGATCAAGTTCGATTCCCAAAATACGTCCGATATTCATTATCAATAGAACGACAATAGTCGGCCTGATTCCCGGAAGGGTTATGTTCCAGAGTTTTCTCCAGCGTCCTGCGCCGTCAACTTCTGCCGCTTCGTATAACTCGGGGTTAATTCCTGTAATTGCCGCAAGGTAAATAATTGTACCCCATCCCATATCCTTCCAAACGCCGAAGGTTATGTAGGTTGCAACCCAATTCGCCTTATCCATAAGAAAGTCTATAGGTCCTATTCCCATAGTCTCTGTGAGGAATATATTAACAATACCCGAAGATGTTGCTAAAAGCCTCGTTGCAATACTTGATACAATAATCCATGACAAGAAGTGAGGCAGATAGATAATTGTCTGAGTTACCCTTTTAAATTTTTTAAACATTAATTCGTTCAAAATAAGTGCGAGAATAATCGGAGCGGGAAAGCCGAATAATAAATCCAAAAAGTTAAGCCAAAGAGTGTTTCTTATGGCATTCCAAAAATCCCGTGAAGCAAATGCTGTTCTAAACCAGTCAAAACCTACCCAGTGACTGCAGCCTGTTATGTGTCCTGATTCCGGACAGGGATTGACGTTTGTCGCCCAAACGCCTTGGAACATATTATAGTTTTTAAAAGCAATGACTATATTCGTCATTGGGATATAGCGGAAAATAAAAAAGAACGCCATTGGAAGCAGCAGCATAAGATAAAGCATCCAAGAACGCTTTATATAAATATACTGATTAACTTTTGAGAGTTTTGCGGTTTCGGGTTTTTCTTTCATTAAAATAATCCTAACTTTTCTATCATATATCTATTGATGTATCTTGTCAAGGTTAATAATATATGATGATGTGATAAGTATAGGGGGCTATTTATGGCAAAAATGGATTTTTCTGCTGATTTTTTATGGGGAACTGCAACAGCCAGTTATCAGGTTGAAGGCGCGGCATACGAAGGCGGCAGAGGTCCCTGTATCTGGGATACATTTTCCCGCAGACCGGGAGCTGTTTATGCCGGAGAAAACGGAAATGTCGCCTGCGACCAGTATCACCGTTATCCGGAAGATATAGCGTTAATGGCAGAATTAGGCTTTAAAAGCTACCGTTTTTCGATTGCCTGGCCGCGAATAATCCCCGAAGGAAGAGGGAAAGTAAACCCCGAAGGAATCGCATATTACCGCAGACTCTGTGAAGAACTGCGTAAAAACGGTATTCATACATGCGCTACTATTTATCATTGGGATTTGCCTCAGCCTTTACAAGATGAAGGCGGATGGACAAACAGGAATATTACCGGCGCTTTTAAAGAATATGCAAATGTCTGCTATAAAGAGTTAGGTGATCTTGTTGATATGTGGATTACAATAAACGAACCTTTTTGCGTTGCGTATCTTGGTTATCTTTGGGGCGTTCATGCGCCGGGAGAGCGCGATCAGAAAAAAGCTATGGCTGCGGTGCACAATGTAAATATGGCGCATGGTATCGCTGTAAGCGAATACCGCAAAACAGGATTAAAAGCGCCGATAGGCATTACATGGAATCCAAATACACCGAGAGCTGCGACATCAAGAGAAGAAGATAAAAAAGCCGCATTAATCTCAAGAGCCTTTAACACAGAAATTTTTATTTTTCCATGTTTGGGCAAAGGTTATCCGGAGCATATTACCAAAAATTTTCCGGATGTTATTCCGTTAAAAGAAGGCGATCTAGAAATTATCGCCCAGCCTATAGATTTTATCGGCGTTAATTTTTATACCGAATCTCCCGAAGCCGCCGACGAAAAGGCACCTTACAAATATACATCCAAACCGTCATGGCAGGATACTACCGCAATGGGATGGCCGATTACGCCTGCCGGTCTTGAGAGACAGCTTTTATGGTTAACTGAAATTTCCAAAGGCGCGTTCGGCAAAGCAGAGATCCCGTTATATATAACCGAAAACGGCTGTGCCTGTGATGACATAGTAACGCCTGCAGGCAGGATTCATGATAAGGAAAGAATTAAATACCTGCAAAAACATTTAGCCGTCTGTGCAGATGTTATAAAAAAGGGAGTGCCTTTAAAAGGCTATTATGTTTGGTCATTATTGGATAATTTTGAATGGGCATACGGTTATGCAAAACGCTTTGGTATAATTCATGTGGATTTTAAAACATTAAAACGCACTCCAAAAGACAGCGCATACTTTCTTCGTGATACAATCGCCGGATTTGCGGATATTTAATGCAAATATAGTGTATGTCAAATTCATTGTTTTCTACCATAAAAGATATTAAAGGTAATCCACGCGCCTGCGTTTATACAGAGCCTCTCTGGGGGCTTTCTATGAACCTCTGCATGCCGTACCTGCCTGTGTACATGCTGGCTTTGGGTCTAAGCGACACACGCATCGGTTTTTTAGTAACGGTAAATACATTAATGCAGATGGTGTTTTCTTTTTTTTCTGGTCCCGTTACCGACAAGATGGGCAGAAGAAAAGCAACCGCAATTTTTGACATTGTCGCATGGTGCATTCCAGCTCTTATCTGGTGGCGCGCGGAAGGTTTTTGGTTTTTTCTTGTCGCGGCAGTATTAAACGGCTCTAACGGAATAACCACTAATTCGTGGCATTGCCTTGTTGTAGAAGACGCAGAAAAAAAACAGATAACAAGAATTTATTCGCTTATAATGGTATGCGGGCAGTTATCCGCGATATTTGCGCCGATTTCTTCTGTGTTAATTTCGCATTATACGCTTGTTCCTGCAATCCGTATACTTTTTATTAACGCGTTTGTTTTAATGTCTATTAAAGTATTAATCCTTTATCTTGCTTCTAAAGAAACAGGTACCGGTAAAAAACGAATCATAGAAACCAAAGACAAAAATATTTTTCAACTGGCTGGCGGTTACGGCGAGGTCATTAAAATTATTTTAAAATCCCGTGGAACAGTTTTTGCTATTGTGATTGCAGCTCTGGGATGGATCGTAGGAACGTTAAATAACACATTCTGGCAGATACTTGTTAACAAAAAACTTCTTGTTCCGGAAGCAATACTTCCCCTTTTTAATGTGTTTAGATCTGTCGTTGCGATTGTTTTTTTATTTTTTGTTATCCCAAGATTTCTCAAAGGCATATTAAAAGTCCCTTTTATTTTGACATTTGTTTCGTATTTTATCGGACAGCTTTTATTGATACTGATCCCGGTAGAAGGCGCATTAAAGTATCCGTTAATTTTAACATCGCTTGTATTTGACGGTTTTGGCCTTGGAGCGCTTATTATGCTTTGCGAATCAATTATCGCAATACATGTAAACCCTGATGAACGCGCAAGAATAATGGCGATACGTTACATGTTTATAATGATTGTAACATCTCCCTTTGGATGGATAGGCGGCGTACTCTCGGATATTTCCAGAAATCTGCCGTTTGTTCTTAACATGGTAGTTTTAGTAATAGGCATAATTATTACGCTAATTTACTACCGCAAAGAGAACGACCACTCGGCAGAAGATGGGTAGAGGTAATTATTTGTTTTAACACCTACCTTATTGTTAATATGTGCTGTGTTATTTCTGCGGTGCCGCTGCTGTTAAAGCCTTCGACAGTCAGCGCTACTTCGAACATTCGTCCCATGTTCATGCCAAGACTTTCCCATTTTTTAAAATGTTCCGAAACAGAAATTGTTCCTTCTGTGCGTTTTGTTCTGCGGACACTCCAGTATTGATCAAAGGATCTTGTTCCTTCTATAGAAGGTTTGTTTGTTCTTCTGGAAACATATATGTCATAAACGCCGCCGTCAATTTCTATAGTGCCTTTGTGTGCTGCGTCTGACCAGCTTCCCGGGGGTCTGTTTGAATGTCCCCAGTCGTCAACAATGTAGTATTCGATTAACGGACCTTGCGTCCAGCCGTAAATACATAAATACGAAACACCGGTATTAGAAGGTGACCACGAAGCTTTATAATTAACGGTAATATTGCCGATTTGTTCATGCCGTTGTCTGGAAGCAAACTTTCGGCCTGTTCTAAAAAGTACATTATTATTGCCGTTGCTGTTCCAACTGCATGTGAATGTTCCGCTGTTTCCGAGAATCATTCTGGCTGTAACAGGATTGTCTTTCCAGAGTTCGTATCCAAAACCGTCATATATTCCTGTTTGATTTCTTGTGATTGTTCTGCCGCCTGTATTTCCCGAATCGCCTTCTAAAAGAGTGCGGCTGGAAGAACAAGCAGAAAATATTGAGATTGCTGTCAAGATAAAAATAAACAGGAGAATTTGTTTTTGTTCCATAATAGTTTCCATAAGTATCATGCTACAAGCAGTTTTTTGGAATTGTCAAGTTGATATAATGTGCAAATAAAACCGCAGAAAACACTGAGTTTGTAAAAAATCTCCGTATCTTCTGCGGCTAGGTTATTTATGCCGCGTTATTTGCAGCATTAATCTGAATAAGTCTTTTTTGCGCTTCCGGGCGTTTCATTATTTCGAGACGGAGTACGCCGTTTATAAAAGACGCATTTACAGCTTCTTTGTCGGCATTCTCGGGAAGTTTAAAAGACCGGGTAAAGGCGTTAGTTCTTCGTTCTTTTAGAATGAAATCACCTTCTTCGTTTTTTTCTTCGTTCTGCTTAAAGGCAATAGTCAGATATGAACCGTCAACGTGAACATTGATGTTCTTTTCGTCATAACCCGGCAGATCCATAGAAAGAATGTAAGCTTGTTCGTTCTCTCTGATATCTGCCGCAGGCGTTAAAACAGATCCTCCAAAGAAAGAATCAAAGTAACGTTCAAAATCGCCTAAAACGTTTTGAATTGAATTGGGGCGGTATAAGTTTAAAGTTGTCATTGTGTTTCCTTGCTCAGCAATATGTTTTGAAACAACGATCTAGAACATTGTTTCTGCAGAAATACGACTCAACGAGCCATCTTCCTTTCGGTTGGCATTCTGCTTCTTTTTGCTGACACTTATATATGAGCAAGAACCGTGCCAAGCACCCAAAATATTCTCTATTTATTCAAAAATGTATACATAAAAACCGATTTTTGCAAATCACCACCGGCTCCGGATGGCTGTGGCATTATTAACGCACGCTTTGGCGTGACATTTTTCCGATCCACACCATAAGTCGCCAGCAGGAGTTTGTAAAAATCGTCTACAGAATACATTTTTTGTATAGAATGAGTTATTATGACACACTAAAAGAAAAATAGCTAAATTTTGTATCAATTTGACACAGAAATTGAGATTAAAAGAACAATTGACAGTTAAATGTATTGAATTTATACCGATTGCAGCATAGCTTGCCGAAGAATAGAATTGGCTCTTGTTTGGTATCCAGAACCAGCTTCCTTTAGCCACTCAAGAACGTCGGCATCAACGCGAATTTGAACTGTCTTCTTTATGGGTTTGTAGAGACGGGCATCCGGATATTTTGGTTTAAACTCTTTTAGCTGTTCAGGTGTTTGGACAGGACAATCTGTAAAATTTTTAGTTTTAAAGTTTTTTAACTCGGCTATACGTTCATCACTCATAGGGGGTAATTTGTTTTTGTTTGTTTTCGTCATAATACTTCCTTTCCGGAGCTTCCGCTAATCGGGCAGATATTATCCTTGTTCGATCAGCTCGCTCAGTATACGAAATAAAAAAGTAAATACGCTGATTAAAAGATGCTATGCCCTTCCAACGTATTTCGTCCAATGTAGAATTCTCACGATCATAAGCTTCAATGAAGAAAGGATCATCAAATGCAGCCAAGATTTCTTCAAAGTAAAACCCGTGGTCTTCTTTGTTCAAGGTGTTTTTGCTATCATCCCATTCAAATCGACCATCAAGACTTATAATAGTGCTCATTACATAAATGTATATACTTTTATGTAATGTGTCAAGTGCTTTTTTTTATTAAATAGAATTTTGGTAGATTAGGAGTTGGATTGCAAATCTTCGTGCTTTTTTATTGATTCTACAAGTGATAGCGCAATTTTTTGGTAATCGGGGTTTAGTTTTTCTATTACTCTAGCCATGTGACGAATTTCCGGCGAAAAATGGGCTGCAGTTTTAGTTTCTGATGAGTCTTGACCGGTTATAAGGTATTCGACAGATACACCTAAAACCTTGGCAATACGCACAGCAACATCTGCCGCAGGCATTCTTCCTCGAACACTCAGATAGTTGTCAATAGTGTGTTTCTTTAAACCAGTTTTTGCAGCCAGTTCCTTAACAAGTATTCCAGAATAAGACAATTCTGCCTTTAAATTCTCCCTAAACCCCATACTTTACATATTAGGCTAAAAAGCATATTTGTATGTTGACATTTTGCTTATTGTAGAATATTATTATCACATTATGCTTTTAAGCCAAATTGGGAAAAAATAAGCATAAAAATTGTTTTATATAAAGGAAGGTCTTTTTATGGGTTATTTTATTGCTGCTGTCGGCTTGGTGGTTTTTATAGTTATAGCAGTTAAAGTTGTTAATGCAATTAAAGATAAAAAATTGGAAAAAAATGAAGAGATAGCCAACTACCTTTTAATTAAAGCTAGGCAAGGAGACACGCAGGCTGCATTTGATTTAGGATTACACTATAAAAATACTGAAAAACTTGGTGACGCAACTTTCTGGTTACAAAAAGCCGTTCACCATGAGATAAACGAAGCAAAGGTTGAATTAGATTATTGTAAATGCAAACTGGAAGAGCAATTGAAAAAACTGGAGGATTTTGTAAAAAACAATAAATTCAATAATTATGAAGCAATCAAAGAATGTTGCACCGAATTGGAAAAAAGTGGCTATGTGTTAAGTTATTCTTTTTATAATGGTAAAGACAAAGATTGTTGTTATGCTTTTGTCGGGTTACGCGATGCCCTAAACAATGGGAGTATAAGATTTGATACACATACACATGATACAATAGGTGTTAATTGGGAGTTTTCCTGTGATAATGAGATTTTTCCCAAATGGCATTTAGAAAAAGCTGGTTGTTTATATGGTAAGCATGCTATTCAATTAGATAAAGCTGCCATAATGCTCAATTCAGATATCCCCTCATCAGAACCACCGCCAGAATGGATGATGATATGCGCAAAAATTCTTGCAAAAGGTTTTACAATTCGTTATCCCCAATGGGTTGAAGAGAACCCTGACGCAAAAGAATATGTGAATGTAGCTTTCAAAAATCTTGGTTTATTATAAGGAGGCAATTATGTCAAGTACAAATTTTACCGTAGGTAGCTGCGGAATGATTATGAAAAGCGGCTGTAATACTGGTTACTCTGTAAGCGGCAGCAATATCTTAAAAAGCGGATGTTTCACTAAGTTTTCTGTAAATAATGGCGGAAAAATTATGGATGGCAGTTCTGAAACTGGTTATGTCATTAGCGGAGGTTCTATTACGCAAGAAAGTAACAAAGGATACTCCATAGGATATATGTTTAGCTAAAAAGGGAGATGTATATGAAAACTATTGAAGAACTTGATCGAGAAATTCAACAAGATCCAAATAATGCAGAGCTGTATAGACTACGTGGTTGTGAATATATGTATAAAGATGAAAATGATCGTGCTATTGAAGATTTTAATCTATCTATTCAACTTGATCCTAATAATGCACATACATTTTTACAACGTGCAACGGCATATTCTAAAAAAGAAGATGATGATAGTTCTATCAAGGATTACGATCAGGTAATAAAATTAAATCCAAACGAAGCAAGAGCATATTGTTTCCGTGGTTGTGCTTATGGATATAAAGGAGATGTTGACAAATGTATTTCTGACTTAGAAACTGCATTACAGATAGCTCCAGATTTTTCTTTAGCTAAAGAGAAGCTACTTGAAGCTCGAAAGATTCGAGGTTATTAAGGATTTAAATTTAAGATGGAGATTTTTAATGGCAAGTAGTGAAGAATATTTTAAAAGTGGTGAAGCATTTTATTATGATAAAAAATATGATATGGCAATCGAAGAGTTCACAAAAGCAATTAATATAGATCCAAATGCTTCTAATGTTGCACTAATATATGGTTTTCGTGGTCTTTCTTACCAGGATAAAGGTGATTACGATTTGGCAATTGCTGATTTTACAGTTATGATACGGTTATTTCCTAATGCATTATCGTATCGAAACCGTGGTATAGCATATACAAGAAAACAAGAATATAACAATGCATTTCTAGATTTCGAAGCTGCGCTTCAGCTTGATCCGAATGATGCTAAAACATATTTAAACCGAGGTATACTATATGGTGCAAAAAATGATTTTAACCAGGCGATTAGTGACTTTGAATCAGTCTTAATTATTGAGCCAGATAATAAAATAGCTAAAGGTTTTCTAGAAGAAATTAGAGGAGTATATAGAAATAATAAACGCTTAGGAGGAAAATTATGAAAACTATTGAAGAACTTGATCGAGAAATTCAACTTGATTCAAATAATGCAGAGCTGTATAGGTTACGTGGTTGTGAACATTATAAAAAAAAGGATTATGACAGTGCAATGAAGGACTTTGAGCAGGCTATACAGATTAATCCAAGTTTTGCACGAGCATATGTAAACCGGGGGCTTATGTTTGAGGTAACAAATGCACCTGATCGTGCGGTGGCAGATTATAGTAAAGCGATCCAGATTGATCCAAAATTTACGGAAGCATATATCAATCGTGGGTGTATGTGCTCTGATAGCGGTGCTGCGTATACTTTTGCAGAAAATGATGTTGAAAAAGGTTTTTCTTTTTTTAATCTAGCTATTGCAGATTTTAACCAAGCGATAAATATTGATTCTAGTAATGCAATGATTTTTGTATATCGCGCAATGGCTTATAGGGGTATAAAGGATTATGACAAAGCAATAATGGACTTTGATCAAGCAATAAATATAAATCCAAATTTTTCGGAAGCATACCGGTTACGTGGAGATATATATAGAAGCAAAAAAGATTTTGATCGGGCACTTGCAGATTTTAGCCAGGCGTTACAGTTTGATCCAAAAAATGAAAATGCATTTAGTTCTCGAGCCCTTTTATTTTATACTAATGGCGATTATGCTAAAGCAATCACAGACTGGGAGGCTATATTGCAAATTAATCCTAATAATTCTAGTGTCGAAATGGATATAAAAATGGCAAAGATGAAAATGGGCAACTAAAAATAAGATTTTTTACATCAATTTAGTTTTATAAAAAAGGAGAAAGAATTTGTCCAACCTGCCTATACCGTTTTATTATAGTCAATACACCGCAAAAGAACGCTCGTATGTTGAATATATGGGAGAAATAAATAAGTCCATTGGTTCTGCTATAACAAGTAATACATACAAACAGATCGCTGTAATAGAAAGTAATACAAATAAACAGATTGCCGCAAATGCAATGTTTACTGAAGATATAAAATCGACACTTATTAATAATCAAATCGCTAGCGAAAAAGCTATGTACAATCATACACAGCAGCTAAATAATACATTCGCAACAGGGTTTTCTGGTATTTCAAGACAATTAGGTGATATGGGCTTTGCTATGAGTACAGGACTAGCTCTTTTAAATGACGCAGTGCAGAAATCATCAAAAGACATATGTAATAGACTTGATGAAATTAATGATACTCTTAAAAATCCATTGTTTACTCAAGCTCGAGAGTTGTACAGAATGGCATTCCAAAATTATATTAGAGCGCTATATAAAGAAACATTAGAAGATTTGAATGAAGCGGTAAAAAAATATAAAACAGATCCTTTTTCTTTTTTTCTTTTAGGTCAAACATATTTATTTGGAATAAACAAAGATGACAATGTAATAGACTTGAATGCCTCTATTGAATCATTTAAATATGCCGCAAAATATATAGACTATGACGCAAAGAAAAATAAAGAAGCAAGTTTATTGGCTGCAGAGATTTCGTTTTATTTAGGATTGGCTTATCAAACCAAGGCAAATGATGATTTACATAATGCAAATGAAGCAGATTATGAAAAAAATCTTGAAAACGCAAAATCTGCCTATAGCAAATCGTGGGAATATTCGAATAATATGCTGGAATCCTTATATAATCGAGCTCGATGTAAGGTTTTGCTTAATCAAAAAGAATCTGCTCTTGATGATTTAGAAAAATTGATCTTATTAGATAGAAATTATTGCTTAAAAATATTTAATGATGACGATTTTAAGAATGTATTGGATGATTTTACATTACTAATTAGTAAATTGAAACATAATATTTTTATCATAATTGAAAAAAAATATATTAAAATTAAAAATTTAATTAACGAATTGAAAACATTGAGCAATCGTGATTTAAGTTATAGGATTCCCCATGATTTTACTGAAGAAATACCTTATTTTGATATACTAGATTATAATGTTGATTTTTCTAAAACGATTATGGATATAGAAGATGCAATAAGTATAGAAAATAAAAAAATAAGAGATTTTGATGAGCAAAAACTAAAATATGAATTGGAGCAAAAAGAAAAACAACGTCAAATTGAATATGAGCGTGTAGAAAAAGAGCGTCAAGCAGAATATGAAGCAGAAAGAGATCGTCAATACAAAAAAGAGCAAATAAAAGAATTTAGAAAAAAAGGAATTAACATTTTCCTACATATAGTATCGTATATATCATTGCTTAGCGGAATCGCTTTATTTATTTTTTCGTTTTTATTGCAGAGAAATGAAGTAGTCTTTGGTTATTTAATGCTTAGTTTAATCCCTCCTGTTTTAGGTTTTGTTATCGGGGGAATTATTAATATTGTAAGAAAAAAAATATTTTTAAATAATTATGATATATTAAATGAAAATATTTTTTTAATAGCCCTGCTCTTTTTTGCATTAATTACTATTATTATGGCATTTTTAGGAATAAATGTTTCTTCTAATATTTTTGTTGGATTATTTTCAACAATTGTTATTTCAATACCTTTAGGATTATCAATAATATTTATCAACGTATCAAAAAACTGGTTTGTTAAAATGATCTTTTTAATAGTGGGAGTGGTTTTAAATATTTTAATTTATAATTGGGTTAATGATATAATATATCATACAAAAGAAATATTATATTTTAATACATCACGTGCAAGTCATTTAATAGCATGTTTAGTGGCAATGATTAGAAGAAAGGATTAAAATAAGCCATAAAACCAGATTTAAAAACTACACTAAAGTCAAATAGAATAATTCATTAAGCAGGGGCGCATAGCCCTGACGGCGTCTATGGCAGTTGTGTAAAGCAATCCATCACTCTTAATATTTCTTAGTAATTATATTATGTAATATATGTTAAATCACGATTAAGTGATGGATGAGTTATAGTGTATTTTTTTCAATTCTGCCATTTAGCCGGAATGGGGTATGCGACTCTGTCTTTTTGTACATTTAAATGTGAAACATTGTTGTTTATAAAATGAGATAAAACTTTTGCGGTCAAAAATTTTGACCGCAAACCCCTTCAACTTAGCTTGATATTTTAGTTTTAAAACTACTTGACATATATATAGGTACTATACTATAATTACCATATCTTAAAGCAAAAGGATTGGTAGCCTAAATATGCGTACTATTAATGTTGATTCCAAAATAGTTGAAGTCCGTAAAATGAAAGTTTTATTGGACAGCGACGTCGCTGCTCTCTATGGAGTAGAGACAAAACGAATAAACGAAGCTGTAAAAAATAACATAGACAAGTTTCCAAAGGGATATATTATCTCCCTGAATAGTAAAGAGATAAAAGATTTGCGGTCGAAAATTTCGACCGCAAATAATAATAGTAAAACCCGTGTCTTGCCTAAAGCCTTTACCGAAAAAGGCTTATATATGCTTGCTACGATACTCAAAAGCCCTAAGGCAACGCAGACAACTTTGGCAATAATCGAAACTTTTGCTAAGATTCGTGAACTGACAAGAACCGTGGGAGAGCTGTCTAAAACGACAACAAAAGAAGAGAAGCAGCCGCTAATGCAAAAAAGCGGTGAGATTATGGCAGACATATTAGGCGATTCATTAAATATTTCCGAAACAGAAACCTCTTTTGAGATTAATTTAGCGGTAATGAATATAAAGCACACAGTTAAAAGAAAATAACTTGTTAAAACTGAACCGGTCAAAAATATTGACCAGTTCAAATTCCTTCAATTTGACATGAACACTGCCTTACTGTATAATTGCCATTAAATGCTATGTAGTAAAGGAGTCAGTTATGCAATACGGTTTTTTTGACGATCAAAACAGGGAATACGTTATTACCCGCCCCGACACGCCCTATCCATGGATCAACTATTTGGGCTGTGATGATTTTTTTGGGCTTTTTTCCAATACATCGGGCGGTTATTGTTTTTATCGTGACGCAAAAATGCTGCGCCTTACCCGTTACCGCTACAACAACGTGCCGACAGACGCAGGCGGCCGCTATTTTTACCTGAAAGACGGCGGCGACACATGGACTCCTTCCTGGATGCCGATGAAGTCAAAGCTCGATCGCTACGAATGCCGTCATGGCATGGGGTATTCAAAGATTTCTTCCGCGCGTAACGGCTTGGCTTTTACACAAACTTCTTTTGTGCCGCTGCGCGATAAATGCGAGATACACAAGATTACGCTTACAAATGACTCAAATATCGATAAAAACATCGACATTTTTTCTTTTGTTGAATTTTGTCTATGGAACGCGCAGGATGATATGGCTAACTTTCAGCGCAACTTTAGTATCGGCGAAGTTGAGATCGAAGGTTCTCGCATTTATCACAAAACTGAATACCGCGAACGGCGCAACCATTATGCGGTGTGGGCAGTTAATACTCCCATTAACGGTTTTGATACCGACAGGCAAACCTTCCTTGGTTTGTACAATGGTTTTGACGCACCGCAAACTCCGATTAAAGGCGAAGCAAATAATTCAGTCGCTTCGGGCTGGGCGCCGGTCGGCTCTCATCACATTAAAGTAAAACTTTCTGCAGGCGAATCTAAATCGTTTGTGTTTGTGCTTGGTTATTGCGAAAATGACGAAGACAAAAAATGGGAAAAGCCGGGTATAATAAATAAAAAACCCGCAAACGCACTTTTAGAAAAATACAACACGCCAGAAGCTGCGGATAAGGCATTGGCTGAACTAAACGATTACTGGAAAAATATGTTGGGCAAGTTCACAGTAGATGTGTCTGCTTCTTCAAGAGAAGAAGACAAAAAAATGGAACGCATGGCTGGCGTTTGGAATCAGTACCAGTGTATGGTAACTTTTAATATGTCCCGCAGCGCATCTTATTTTGAATCAGGGATCGGGCGC
>Ga0123356_10000362_pt1 | contig 51673 bp, 52 predicted proteins | sample TergutEmb28metaG_2_FD_92546 | JGI IMG/M metagenome (GOLD analysis project Ga0123356, IMG submission 92546) | Embiratermes neotenicus P3 segment gut microbial communities from Petit-Saut dam, French Guiana - Emb289 P3 | ecosystem: Host-associated > Arthropoda: Insects > Digestive system > Gut ...
AGTAGGCTCTCTGGAGTTACGCGGGAGTCTTTGTCTTTTACGGCTAGGCTGATCCAGTTTATTTCTGGGGGTAGAGGGGTGCCTTTGGCGCAACTATTGGTTTTGGCATATTGTATTAGTTTGCGTAATACTAGTTTTTTATCGCGTTTGGTCCATGCTTTTTGCTTGCTACAATTTATGTCAGCAACAATTGCTTCAACATCTGTTTTAGTCATTGTTTTAAGATCAGTATCTATCATGCGAAGGAGTACGGGCATGTGGGCGGCGTATTTTGTTACGCGGGCAAGGGAGAGGCCTAAGGCGCTTAGGTGGTCAAGAAAGCGGATGGCGACTTCGCCGTTAGGCAGTTGTTTGAGGCTACGGCGGGCTCTTATGAGGCGTTGGTCGTAGTCGTGAATTGGTTCGTTGGTGTTCATGCGTTTATTATTTTTTGGGAGTTTAAAAATCGGGTTTTGTAATTTATCAACTTGAGGAGAGGATATGTACTTGGAATGTTGGTGCTCCGGCCGGGATTCGAACCCGGGTCACCGACTCGAAAGGCCAGTATACTTGGCCGGACTATACTACCGGAGCGCCACTGCTGAAAGCACAAGCAGAATATAAATTGTCTCGAATAAACCTTACCATTCTAAAGACCGTATTAGTTGGGCAGCTTGGACGCTTTGCCCTTTTTTGGGGCAAACAAAAACCCTGTTATCTGTTCCAATAGCTTGCTTTGGGCTTTGTTGGTTTCTTCGAGTTTTGCGACTCTTTTTTCGAGGTCGTTTGAGATGATTTTACCTTCGATACGGTTGGCACTGCGGAACATAAGCATCATCTTAAAAACTTCATCCACCGCTTTCTCTTGTGCCTCTGTCGAGACAGTCTTGATACCAGCTACAACGGTGATCAAGTCAACGTAGTGTTCTTTGATTTTGAGTTCAGCGCTTACTGAGGGGTCTTTGGGAAAGGCGATGTTTAGGGGTGTTTGCTTAGCCAATTCGGCTGCTGTGGGAAAACGGATGATTATGTCGCCCCGTATCCAGGATGAGACAAATTCTGTGGTGAATTTTCTTCTGTCTTGGCGAGTGTAGAGCGTGGAGGGTTCGCTGGGTGGGTCAGCTTTCCGTTTGATTCTGACGCTGATTATCTTTTTTTCGTCGGCATTCCCTGTTGAATTAGACATTGGCCTGCTTCCCTCTCCTTGTTGTGTGCTATTAGTCACCTTAGCATCTTCTCCAAAAGGCATATCCCATACATTATCCTTTCCCTTTTTTCCTTTTTTAAATTTTATCGGGCACTATGCATTTGTAAGACAGAAATATCCAATGAGAATTCGTAAGGGTACCGGAAGGCGTGCAGCTCATATCTATTAAAAAGATATTTTGACTGCTGATGGAATCTCACCCAGTAGCCGTGCAGTGGCTTTTTCAACTTTGGTGCGATTTGTTGTGTCAGTGTAGACGCGGAGGATATTCATAAAGCCTTTGAGGGTTTCAAAGATTTTTGAGCTCTCGCTTAGACGCTGTAGCTTCTTTTCGCCTGCTGTGCTACGGGTGAACACTGGAATCTCTGTTGACTCCATTAACACAGCATGATGATATGGTACAGATGGAACTGTGGGCACATCGATGATCACCGCATCCAACTCGACGTCGGCGGCCTTGGCGATTTCACCTCGCACCTTGTTGCGGTAGGATTCCTGGCCAAACAGTTTTGAAATCATGTCGTCTTTTTCGTAAAAGGTGCGTTCGTAGGCGCATTTGAGCATGCGTCGGTTTTCGAGGTTGCTGATGATTTCATTGGATGCTTTGCATTTTTTAAGGGCTGTCCAAACGGTGTAGTCATCCATTGCTATGTATTCTTCAGGGGTCTTGAATGAGGTTAAACCGAGTTCACTGTTGGCTTTATCCATGGCGGTGGCGAGCATAATTTGGGCGGCGCGTCCAACGCGATGGAAGTAGATGCTTTTGAAGGATTCGATGCGGGCTATAACAAATGCCTCCAATGCTGACAGCGCGCCCAGTTCGACTGCTAGGTTTTCTCCCAAAAGGTCTAGGGCATGGATGAGACGATAAACGTCGATGAAGCCGTATTCGGCTCCTGTGTGGTAGGTGTCGCGAACTATGAAGTCTTGTTTGTCCACGTCGACAGCGCTACTTATGATTTGGTCGAGAAAGGCGCGTTCTTTTTTGTGGAGTTTACCTACGGCTAGGGCACCCACGTCTTTAGGGGTGTAGCCCATTTTGGAGAGTTGGTCTTTGATTTCGCTTTTTTCGACAAGCCAGGCAGTTATGTCTTCGTGGGTTTTTTGGAGTTCTTTGGTCAACAGGTGTTCAAAGACGTGGCTAAATGGTCCATGTCCACAGTCATGTAGCAATGCAGAGAGGCGACACATGTCCACATCCTCGTCACTGACTACACACGAAATGTTGGGGTTTACCAGAACCTGTCCGCAGAGAAACATAACACCCAAGCTGTGTTCAAATCGGGTGTGATTGGCACCGGGGTAAACATACTCTGAGCCGGCTAGTTGGCGTAGTCTGCGTAGGCGTTGCATGGGGTAAGTATCAATTATGGTTTTTTCCTGCTCAGTTATGTAGACATATCCGTGGACAGGGTCTTTGATTTCTCCCCAGTAGGCTTTGGGCATAAACGTCAACTCTTGATAGATTATTATCTATGTATCTCCCTATAATTGTAACGCTGGGAACTGTATGGTTAAGAAAGGTATTTTCATCGTCATTGAAGGACTAGATGGAAGTGGCAAAACCACTCAATCCAAACGGTTAGTAGAGAAACTGTTGCAGTCTTATAGAGTTCATCTTACCGCTGAGCCAAGCAGCGGTAAAATAGGTACTTTTATCCGCGAGAGTTACCTATATGAGCAAACCCGTCTCCCAACTGAAGCTGAAGCCCTGCTCTTTGCCGCTGATCGCATCGAACACATGCAAACTGAACTAAAACCTGCCTTAGACGAAGGCAAAATAGTGGTCTGCGACCGTTATATATACTCATCGCTGGCTTATCAGGGCAGTGCAGGTTTGAGTTTAGAGTGGATAAAATATATCAACGGTCGGGCATTGCAACCTGACTTTGGTATCTTCCTTGATGTCTCGCCCCATAGAGTACTTGAACGATTGCAGCGCAAAAAATCGGTGATGGAGACACTCGAGACCCAACAGAAAGTCCGTGAAATCTACCTTAAATTCGTCGATAATGGGGACTTGATCAGAATTGATGGCGACCGAGCCAAAGAAATAGTGGCACACGAATTGTATGCCAAAACTATGGATTTGATTGGCCCCGTCAAAGACTATGTATCCAGATGAATTAGCAGTAGATCAACTCCAATTTGACCCCTGCACTCTGGCACTCAAGTTATGTCGCTAAACACTCCAACAGGGCTTCACAACCACTAACCCGAACCTGACCCTAAAAGAAGTATGCAGAGAATGGCGTTTTGGAGGCGGTTGGTTATTTTTACATGATTAGAGTTTGTGACAAGTCAGAGTCAATTCGACTTTAGCTGAGATATGTTTTTGTAGGAAAAGATAATTTTGGGAAAACAAGAGGTTTTATGCTAACAAAAAATTTGCGGTGGATAATTCTTAAATCATTAAACTCCATCACACACAAGACAAGGTGTAATTAAAATTGGCACAACAACCAAGTTTCAAAACTGTTTTTGTTTTTCTAGACACAGATAAATATTGCAGTCCATTTGACCTGCTCGTTGCCATCGATGCGTTCCCTGACTCTATGATATTTAAGTATGAAAATGTCACAGGTGAAGACGCACCAAAAATCGTGTTTGACCTCCTCTTCCCACGCGGTCCAGAAGGCGCCAAACACACCAAAGTCTTCATCAACGGCAGCAACTTTGAAGAAGTCGAAAAAGTCGTCGCCGCCACCCAAAATGCCATGAAGTCCGCGCCATGGGGAAACAGCATCATCGTTGACCCCAGAGGCGGATACAGCACAGCAGCAGCAGCAGTCGCCAAAACATTTGGCGCATCCATGGAGAAAGGTTACGGAAGCTTAGAGGGTAAAAAAGTCACCGTGCTAGCAGGCACTGGCCCAGTTGGGCAAACAGCTGCACGTATCTATGCCGCTGAAAAAGCTGACGTAACAATCACCAGCCGCAGCTTAGCCAAAGGTCAAGTTATTGCGGATAAAATTAACGCGGAAGCTGGCACCCAACGCGTGAAAGTCGTCGAAGTATCTAAACCCGAACAAACGGTCGAAGCCATAAAAGACGCTGAAATCATCCTCTCGGCAGGTGCAGGAGGCATCCAGCTACTCTCTGCAGCAGACCTCGCAACTACAACCAAGGCCAAAATCGTAGCAGACATCAACGCCATCAAACCACTCGGTGTTGAAGGACTGGGGCCAAACGATGATAAAGAGTTAAAGCCAGGTGTTTGGGGCATCGGCGCATTAGCCATCGGCAAACTAAAAATCAAAACTGAAATTGAGATGATTAAACGTGCCACTGCTGAGCCGCAGGGACTCTTCGACTACTCAATCGCCTACACCATCGCCAAAGACCAAATTCTAAAGAAACTAGCTAAAGCAGCTGCCAAATAAGCAGCTAAACTTTTTCCATTCTGCTTTTTTAACGTTTTCTCTTAAAGTTAGCGCCATCAAGACTAACATCGATAGGATGATATGACCGTCAGTCAAGGATTCAGTTGGTTTTAAAAACGTCATTTGTGTTGGAACGGTAAAGGGTGTCAAATAATCGGTTGGATACCCGCGGTATCGCAAGCACAAAGAAATTAAAAAACGCCAGGAAGACAACTCAAACAGGCGTCACCCCAAACCAAACGATCCAAAAAATAGCCATCCCCTTGAAAACGATAAAACAGCCTTTTTCAGCAAAACACTAAATCTACACTTGTCAGATAACCTAAATAAATACAAATAGAACAGCCCTTTCAGAGGTTCAAATAGGCTAAAAAGTAGCAAAAAAGGCCTAAACCGCTATCTCAACAGATAATGCAACCCACATATTTCTGGCGAAAACCCTTAAAACCACAGGCGATGTATCTGTTGAATCTCACAAAGAATAAAGGGACTGAGGGGCACAAAGTTGGCAGCCAAAATAAGTACAGCAGACTTCTGCTACGAGAATTCACCCGTAAAGATAGTGGCAAACCGTAACTGCCCCGAAATCAAATTGGCAGGCTTAACCGTTGGACCCTTCGACGAAGGCAATGAATACGAAGCCTATTTTTGGGTAGCAAAAGAATTAGCAGCCGCGGGTATGGTACATTTTCGAGAAGACGACATCTTGGATTCAACAAAACTGTTCAAGGCACAGTGGAAAGAGGGTGTGCAGATCCCAGGACAGATCAGCGAATTACCCGAAGAATTCTACCCCAAACTGCGCAGATTCCTCCAAGAGTTAAAAACTCAAGCTACTCAAAGTCAGCAACCAGAAAAGTTTCAAGAATGTGACCGTGTTAAACACTTAGCCCGCGACATTGTCAACTCACGTCTCAAAAAAATCATCGCCTTAGCCGCTGGGCCAGGACAAAGCGATCAAGTCATAAGCAAATTAACCAAAGAAGAAAAAATCGTGTACGAACAACTTGTAAGGATCATTTCAGAATGGAAAGCCAAGATTCTTGAAAACGGAGCCGACAGGTAATGACACTAGAAACAGTTGATCCACAACAACGGTTCCAGGAATTCTTTAAAAAAGAGAAATATCGACAAAGAATCGCCCAACTTGCCATCACCGGCAAAAACTCATTAACTATCGATTTTGAGGAACTCTACGGCTTCGACCAAGCACTATCCGAGCTGTTGCTAGCTAAGCCTGAGGAGTACCTGCAGCATGCTGGCAAGGGCGCCTATGAACAACTACGCATCGAAGACGCAGAGTACACGCAAAGAATAGACAAAATCATAGTCAGAGTTGTTAAACTGCTAGGTAAAGAACAACTCCGCCGTCTTGGCTCACGCCAAATGAGCAAACTCGTCATGGTTGAGGGCATAGTTGTTCGAGCAACACCTGTACGCCCGATGGTCCAAGTTGCAGCTTTCAAGTGCAAACGCTGTGGCACCCTAAACCAGATCGAGCAAACCGGACAATTTCTAAAAGCCCCCGCTATCTGTACGGGACCTGACTGCAACAGAGATGGACCCTTTGAATTCAACCAAGAAGAATCCACCTTCATCGATTCACAGGATCTACGCCTGCAGGAAAAACCAGAAGACCTCCCGCCGGGACAACTGCCCCGTGTACTTGCGGTTAAACTGATTGGCGATGAAATAGTCGATGTCGCAAGACCAGGTGACCACGTATCCATTGTAGGCGTGGTACGGGCTTTCGCACCCTCACTTATGGGTATGGGTAAGCTCCGCACGTTTATCCTCCAACTCGACGCCAACAGCACCGAGGTATTGGGCAAAGAACCCGAAACTTCACCACCCACACCAGAAGAAGAAGCCCAAATCATCGAACTCTCCAAAGACCCAGCAGTGCACAAAAAAATCATGACCTCCATCGCACCCTCCATCTTTGGTAACGAACACATAAAAGAAGCCGTCATGTACCTACTCTTCGGCGGCGTCTCCAGAAACCTCCCAGACGTCAACATAAGAGGCGAAATGAACGCACTAATCATCGGAGATCCAGGCACCGCCAAATCACAGATGCTTCAATACGTCGCACGTATAGCACCCAGAGGACTCTACACCTCAGGCAGAGGCACCACCGCCGCAGGCCTAACCGCCGCAGTTGTCCGCGAAAAAGGCGGAAGCATGAGCCTCGAAGCAGGAGCACTGGTACTAGCGGACAAAGGGATTGCCTGCATCGACGAAATGGACAAGATGCGCCCCGAAGACCGCGTGGCCATCCACGAAGCCATGGAACAGCACACAGTCTCAGTCGCCAAAGGCGGTATTGTCGCCACTCTAAACGCCCGAACCGCCGTGCTAGCAGCAGCCAACCCATCCTTGGGTCGCTATGAACCAAACCGCACAGTTGCAGAAAACATCTCACTCCCAGTCACCATCCTCTCCCGTTTTGACCTCATATTCGTCCTCCGAGACATCCCCAACAAAGAAGCCGACGGCAAAATGTCCCGCCACATCCTCGAAATGCACAGACGCGGCCTAAGTCCAGTTGAAGCCCAAGTCAACACCGAACTGTTACGCAAATATGTAAGCTACGCTAAGGGTGTTAAACCAGAACTAAGCGATGATGCACTCAAACGCTTAAGCGACTTCTACTTGGCGATGCGTTCTGCCAGTGAATCGGAAGGTTCACCTGTTGCCATCACCGCTCGCCAACTAGAATCTCTGGTCCGCGTTGCCGAAGCCCGTGCCCGAGTTGCACTACGCCCCACTGTAACACCTGAAGATGCCGAGGCAGCCATCGCAATCATGAAACGCTCACTCGAAGAAGTGGGTATCGATATGTCAAGCTTCAAAGTAGACATCGACCTCATCATGACCGGTCGGCCCAAGAGCATCCGTGATCGCTTAGGCATCATACTCTCAACCATCATGGATATGGAGAAAATCACCGGCATAGTCGAACGCGACGCCTTAGTCAATGAATTGGAAACTAAACACAAGATTCCCAAAGGAGAAGTCGAACGCATGATTGGACAACTGTTACGGGAAGGCACCGTTTATGAACCACGGGAAGGCTGCCTGAAGAAAACATAAGCACACCTCATAGACTTAGTACTATGATCAAAAGGTACACCATGAACCACAAGAGAACGCACCCATCCGACCCCTAAAGAGACTGCGTTATCCATAGTATTTATGCACTACGGGCAGCGCAACAACAGACCGACCTCCGTTAGCGCGACGGAAAAAGAAAACAAGCACACCAACTGCAACGCCAGCTGACGATGTTTTAGCAGCACCAAAACTGTAGAAGCAATAAAAAGACAGGCCTACGAGATGTAGGTCGTCTTTTTGTCTTCTTGCTTACGCGATTCTTCAGCTTCAAGTGCACGCTTGGCTTCGATCTGCTGCAACTTTGTAACCATGGTTTCTGCTTTACCGATTTCATCATCTAAGTCTTTGAGGTCCAAGTCAAAGTTGAACGCAGCGCTGAGCACTTCGAGGACACTTTTAGCTGCTTGAGGGTCGGGGAGATAACCACGGGTTTCACCCAAAAGACAGAGGGCATCAATGTGCTTGAATTTAGCTAAGCCCAAGATGAGTCCAGCGGTACCCACTATTGGACTACCTGAGGTGGAGAGGTTTGCACCTGCATCCAAGGCTTTTTGTATTATAGATTGGTCGGTCGCTGCTATGTAGACTTTGGGTTTCTCTTTGGGTTCCATACGGTAGCCGCCGATGGTTGCAATCGTTTTTACGCCGTGGCGTTCGCTGAAGTCTAGCATGCGGTCTGCTATTTCGTATTGGCCCTCGATTGTTTGGGATTGGCTGTCGCCTGTAAAAAGAAGAATATCGGAGCCTTTGGGATTTTGGTAGTAGTAAAAGCTTCCACGCAGCAATCTTACGCTGCCTTTCTTGTTCACCAGTACAAAATATGGGAAATGGGGCGAATAGAGATAGGCGATTTTTTTGGCTTTAAGCTGTTTAATGAGGTAGCGCAATGCTATTTTCCCGACTAGTCCCAATCCTGGGAGACCTTCTATGAGCACGGGGTTATTGGCTTGGATTTGAACGAATTCTTTGATGTAGGTTTCCTTCATGTTGTTTGACTCCTTTTAGCGGCCATACGATATTTGAGGTATTTATCGTCTGGGGAAAACTTGGCTGGATGCGGTGTCTTGATGGACCCGCCACAGATTGGACAAGTAGTTTTGTTTAAGGTGTAGGTTTCGCAATTTACGCATTTGTGTAGTTGGTTAACCATTATTTTCCCCTTCTAAAACTGCCTTGTCCACCCACTTTAGTGACGTATGTGATTAGATTATCTGCGGTTTTTTGCATGACATCTTCGGCGCGTTTATAGTTTTCTGCCTGTACCTCAATGCTGTACTTTGGTGCAGCTATAATGTTGAACGTCACTCGAGCGTCTTTTAGTTTTACGTTCTTAGCTTTGTGGAAGGCATCTTTGATGACTTTGACACCGTTGGGTTTAACTACGCGAACTTCAAGCACACCATAAACTTTGACCATTTTTACGTGGATGCGTTCGTGAGCGACTTCGCTAAATGCATTTGATATATTTTCTGCGACACCTAAACTGGTCAGTACTTCGGGCCCCTTGATGGCGACTTTTTCAAACGCCTCGTAGAGATCATATTTTTGTTCTATGATTAAACCTGCTTGCTGGTAAATCTCATCGCTTTTTAAGCCGGTTTTTTCTGCGACACCTCGAATAAGGGCTTCGGCTTTGCGTTCCTTCTTCCAGGACATAACCTTCTCAATGCGTTCACGTTTGGTTACACGTCGCAGTGAAAGATCGATGTGGCCTTTATCGAAGTCGACGCGCAGAACTTTGAGGGTGACTTTTTGACCTTCACGGGTAAAATCACGGATGTTTCTTATCCAAGAAGAAGAAATTTCGGACACATGTAGTAAGCCGCGTTTATCGTATTCGTCGAGTTTAGCGTAAGCGCCGTAGTCTGTGATAGTTTCTATGGTGGCTATGACGAGGTCGCCGACTTCAGGGTACTGCGGCTTACACTCAGCCATGGTAGCGCACCCCTACTCTAAGACGGAGAGAACTTCACCGTTGATTTTGGCTCTTCCACCACTGGGCTCAGCTAGAGTTGTGCTACATACGTTGCAGTTTATGGTGTTAACGGCATTGCTAAATACCAGCTGTTCGTTGCCACATTTGGGACATTTTACGCGTAGAAAGACGCTACGGGGTTTGGGGATGAGTTTATTCCAATCAGACATAGTTTTTTCTTCCTGTTGAGTTTATTTTATTGTATCTGGAGTTTTCTTAAGCGGATGCCGTCTTTGTGGTACATGTAATTGCATGTTTTGCATTTAAGTCGCAGAGTTTGTTTTTTGGTGGTTTTGGCAAAAGTGTGTTGCAGAGGATACTTTTGTCCACCGTAACCGATTTTCTCTCGTGCGTGGGCACGTTCACCCGCGGCCAATGCACGGCGTTTGCCCGCCTTATATAGGCTAACAGTATGAACTGTGTGAGTTTTACATTTTGGACAGTACGTGTTGATTTCTTTAGGAACGTTCACGTTTTTCACTACCAGCGTCCAATAAGGAAACACCCCTATTCATATACTTTATGACCTGCAAACTAAAAAGCCAGTTCTTCTATTCAATCATATGGGAAAAAACGGTCACCCATCGAAGCAGATAACGGAAAAGTTGCACCCAAAAATAAAAGATAACCACGTCCAGTTTGTGAAGCACCCAAACGGCCACTCACATAAAATCAAAGGTTCTGTATAGAGCTTAGAGGAGTTTTGACCGTGGTTTTACCCCATGGCCGGGGCAAAGTTGGCAAGTGTTAACAGAGGGTTGAAGGCTACTCCACCAAAAGAGCATGAATGTGATAAATGCCAACCAGATGCCGGCGGCTGTAAATTCGCCTTGACACACAAGATATATACTAAAACAAAGGTTAAGTATTAATATTGTCTACTTCTCGATACGTTAGCAAAATAACAGCGCTTTCAGAATTTTCCAGCGTATTTCTAACAAAGGGATAACCCATTAAAACGACTCACCTTAAGTCAAATCGATTGAAGTATAATCAGTAGGCATTAACACAGCCCTCATACGGGGGTTTTCTCTTTGTGCTTGATTAGGTAGTACTTTAGGGGATGATAGATGCGGCGGCACAACACATCACGATTCGTGCAGACTCCGTGTGTTTGAAGCACGCTGCACTGGGGCGAAGTGTATTTTGTTCCTGAACCGCGTTCGCCGGCAATGTGTTCAATTTGGTAGCGGGTTAGTCGTTCATTGTAGTCAGAGAAGGTTTTGAACATGTTGTTCATAGCTTCCTCAGACATGCCTATGTTGAGTAAGAAGCTGATTAGGGTGAAACGTCCGATGTGTGAGAGGTGATGACTGGATGCGGCGTCAGCACATAGGGCATTTATACAAGGTGGAAAAGCCGCCTGCACTACCGTTTTGGGTATGTCCTCAGTTTCTTGTCCCATAATTTCCTGTGCGCTTTCGATTAGTCTGTTGGCAACAAGGTTTATGTCTTCGGGAAGGTTTTTGAGTTCGGGTATGTCGAGGCGTTTTTCGACTCGATGTTTGATTTCTTCCTGGAGGAGTCTTACGGCTTTGTCTTTGTTGAAATAAACCATACCTTTGTCGATTATTTGGTTGACCAGCTTCCATTCGTAACCGCGAATGTGGGCCGCATTTTTTAGGTAGTGGGTGAAGCTTACCTTGAAGTCTTTGTAGGGTTTGCCGTCACGTAGGTCCCAATCGAAATCATTGGCCAATAGGAAAATTTTTTCTTTGACGTTTTTCTCGTTTAACAACTGGGTGCAGGCTGTTTTGGCGACTGCTAGGGCGTATCTTTTTTTTATCCAAGGTTTTTTTGTGGCAATAACAAGGATCAGTGAGGCGGCGTAGGCGGAGATTTCTTTGCGTTTGTCGATGTCTAAGTTACCGATGGAGAGGTCTAGGATAGCGTTTTCTACGCGTTTCTGTGCGCGTTCCAATACGACATGGTTTTCAACGATGCTTTGGATAGTAAACTGCAGATCTTGGATTTGTTTAGCCGCTTGTTTAAGAAAAGGATATTTAGCGTAATCCTCGATTGAAACGGCGGTTGGCACCACTACTGCCATGTAGATCCGTGCTTATTCTGTTTCGATTCTGGGTGCCAAGAAGAAGGTTAATTTTCCCTCTTTTGCCTGTTGAAAATCGATTTTGATAGGCATATCCGTGCTGAATTCAAGGGTGGCTATGTCGCTGGTTGCGGAGGCGGCTTTGATGATTTCAGATAGGTAACTAAGACTAAAGGTTGCTTTGGCGTTTTCTTTGATTTCGAGGTCGAGAAGTGCGTCGTTACCTTTTTGTAGGGTAATGGTTGCACCCATCAGGTCACCTGATGCTGACAAAGTTATTTTTTCTGGTTCAGCTTCGATTTTGACGTGGTCACTTACGAGTTGGGCGTCTTCGATGGCTTGGCTCAAGCCTGAGGTGGTGGTTTTTGCTTTGACGTTGAAGCTGATTTTTGGGGTAGGAACCTCTTCTTCGGATGCTTCAAGGGTGGGCATAGTAAAGTTTCGTGCGTATTTGCCTGTAATTACTATGAGTAGGCGACCGGTTTTGTCGTCGAGACTTAATTCTACGGCTTCATCTTTACCTGCACGTTTTAAAAGTTTTAAGAGTTCACTTATGTTTAAACAAATTTTTGTAGGTTGATCGGCCACGAATTCTTGGAAGATGGTTTTGGGCCATTCGAAGTCAATCATGGCGACGCGACTTGGATCCATTGCACGGAGTTTAAGTCCGTCGGCTTCAATTTTAAAGGTGGCTTCATCGACCAAAATGGAGATGGCAGCTGCCATATCTCTTAATAACTTAGCGTCAGACACTTTAAGCTTAAACACTTCAACCTCTTCCTTGTCTACTGCATACCATACAGCATTATATTAGCATATCACTGCGTTTTTAGTTAATAAATTTGTCTCGAACTAATCGGAAACAGGGGCTTACAAATAGAAAAGCCCGACACTAATCACCACACCAAAGGGGAAATCAAAATAGGCATATTTTGGGCGGTAAATGTCTTGCTTCGTTAAAAAATATTACTGAACCAACGGTGTAGTGGCTATTTAATGGCAGTTTTTAGAATTTATTGCAAAATAGGCGGTTTGTTTGTTGTCGAATACGCATATTTTTGCTAATTTGGCCCATGGTGCCTGAAACACTTAAACCCGCAACTTTTCAAAGTTGCCCCTATAGAATTTTAAGTAGATCAGAAAAAAACTCATAAACCGCTAGTTTTCTTTGGCAAAGCGTGAGCTTTTGGAACGTCAACACCCTTGACCGCAAAACCATGAAAGAATACATACAACACCTAACTCTGCTGAGCCGAAACCAAAACGAACACAAATTCCGCACATTTTGCACAGAAGTTTACTCGTAAGATACTAGCAGAAACACACGTTATGTGTGCCTGGTCCAGTTGCTGCTACAACCACTTGGTTCTCTATCTCTATTGAATTCATTGCTAATCGTTTGGGCATTCGGTTAGAGTTAAATTAGGGAACCCTACATACCATACCATTACAGCAGGAGAGCAAGGGGATGGATTCTAGGGAATTTGTTTACCAAAAATTCAGCGAATTCTACAAGGATCCAGTCAATGCCGTGCCTTCGCCACCTTTGCCCCAGCAACGTGAATTCGGCTATCTCACATTCAAAGAGAAATTCATGGTCCGCCATCGTCGCTGTAACACCATAGAAAGCTTCCGAGCGATCCTGTCCAAAACCAGTCCCTCAGATGTCTATCACAGCTGTGCCTACTACGAAAATCCCGACTACGACATGGACAAAAAAGGTTGGATAGGCAGCGACTTAGTGTTTGACATAGATGCCGACCACATCCCAACCAGCTGCAACAAAATCCACGACGAATTCCGTTGCGCCAAATGTGAGTTCGAAGGAAGAGGCATAACCCCCGAAGAGTGTCCCTGTTGTGGGGCTACAAAGTTTGAAACCAAAATTTGGGCATGCGACCTTTGCATCAAAGCCGCTCGAGAAGAAGTCGCCAAGCTACTAGACATGCTTGAAAACGATTTTGGTTTTGCACCAGATGAGTTGAGGGTCTTTTTCTCGGGCCACCGCGGCTACCATCTACACATCGAAAATGAGGCGATGGTACCACTGGATGCTATGGCAAGAAAAGAAATCGTTGACTACGTCACAGGTTTGGGCGTAGCAGTTTTAGACAAAGAAGCTAAAGAGCAAAGAGGCAGACGGGAGAGACGTAAACAAAAAAAATTCGCACTACACGATTTCGGGTGGAATAGACGCCTCAAAGTAGGTATGGAGAATTTTCTAACAAACGCAACTAAAGAAGACCAAAAAGACATAGGATTAAAAAACAAAGCCTTACTTGAGAACAAAGACGCAGTGATTAAACGTGCCATAAACGCGGGTTTGTGGGAGAGCATTCCAGGTGTTAGCAATCAAACTTGGCTAAAGCTAGCCGAATACGCCCGAGAACAGCAAGCGGCAAAAATCGACACTGTTGTCACCACCGACATTCACCGACTCATACGTATGAATGGTACCTTGCACGGTAAAACGGGGCTTAAAAAAGTCGAGTTTAAGCCAAATGAACTACAAACATTTGATCCGTTTAGTGAAGCAGTAGCTTTTAAAAAGGGAGAGATCAAAGTGTTGGTGACTGATGCGCCAGAGTTTAGGATGAGTGGGGAAACGTTGGGGCCATACAAAAACCAAACTGTAGAATTACCGACGGCTGCGGCGATTATGCTTATCTGCAAAAGAAGAGCCGAGGTGGTATCCTAGATGTATGATCAACTGTACGCGGCTTGGCACAGAGAAATCGAGGACGCCACATTAGGAGGGTTGTCGCCTGACTTCTACACGAAAATCTTCGAGTACCTAAAGCGCATAAGAGATGAAAATCGAACTCTAGATAAAAAAACAGTCAAAGTCAGCCTCTTGGAGCATGAAGCAAAAAACGTTGAACACATGTTACGTGAACTACTCGATTTGCGGTACAAAAAAATTCTCAAAACAATAACACGACTCCACAAAGCACCCATAGAACTCCTTACAGTAGAGGAAATCAAGATGTGTGAGAGCTTTGTAGAATTCTCCAACACCTACCAACAATTCACCAAAAATCTGCTTCGATGTGAACAGACACCGATAACTGTAACAATACTTCAACAAACAACATCACCCACAACACAAGCAGTTCTGGGGAACAAAGAATTCAAACCACCCACTCATGTCACCCATAAACGGCAAACCGTGCGCTTCGTCAAGAACATCCCAGCCATAATGGGTGCAGACATGAAATCCTATGGACCCTTCAACATGGATGATGTGGCGTCGCTACCAACTCTTAACGCACAGATTTTAGCGAAGCAGGGACTGGTGGTTTTGATCGAGATTTCCTGATTTTCGGCCAAGTCGTCGTCAATACAACTACACCGTGGTGGGAACCAGCAACTGGAAAGGTGTAAACGCACCCTTCGGATAGATGTTGCCGATGGCGTAGAGAGGTTCATTTTTTAATCCGAACACAACGCACCCATCGTCCGCGATTTCAAAAAGGGCGCGCTACAAAAAACGCTATCCATAACACAATAAAGAAAGCCATATAGAGTTAGCTGTACTCTCGGAAGGTGTAATTACATTTTGTGCACCGTAGAAACTGCGTTGAAGACTCGTCAGCGCCTCGAGTCTGCACTTGCCAAATGTAAGCGGTGTTGTTGCCACATTTTGGGCATTCAATACGCACAGTGGGCAGAGTATTAAGCTTCTGTTCTTCCTTACCGATTACGGCTACAAATTGCTGTGGATTGTGTTGGATAACTTTGGGCGCGACTTTTGATTCAAGTTTTTCTGCTGTTTCGGGCTTTTTGTAGCCACATTTGGGACAGGCAAGAACTAGAGTTGCTTCCTTACCACTTTTGGATTTTTTTGGTTCAAGTCGGGAACCACATTTAGGACAAAATTCCATGGTTGTTACACATCCCATTTGGGGAATCTCCTTCACACTGGGGCTTTTTATACTTTTCCAACTTTCAACTTTTCAGGTAACGCCCGAAGCGATCAGGTGGGCAACTCGCAGAGGCTCAGGATAACCCCCCCAAGAGAAGTGATATTCAAAACCTGGATTGCCTCCTCCAAAGAGAGGCCGACCAAACTCAGGTAGAGTTTTGTACCATGGTTTGTGATTTCATGGATTTCGCCGACGTTTTGCACGATACTCCAACGTTCTTCACAAAAAGGCAGATGTTTAAGCGCCCGATATATTGCGTCTAAGTCGGGTTTCTCGCGGGTTAACGCCAAAACCGGCAGCCCCACATCGGCTGTAAGTTTTTTAATGTCGACCAGATTAAAACCGGCAAATGTTATACCACTTAACATCACCAGCCGTAGTTGACGTCGATGTGGCGAAGTCAGAATCATCCGACTGATTTTTGTGGTGGCGTCTGAACCGTCTATGGCGATTTTGGTGTGCATGACACCATCTATACTTAGGCCGCCACTGTAGACAACACCTACCACGAGGGTTTGTCCAGCGGTTTTTGGGCAGAATTTGCCATCATCTACACCCAGCACTCGGATTTCAGGTTTTATAACTCGAAACGCTTTGGCATGGCTCAAGACTCTACCCTAAATTATGAGAGAAACTGAAGAGTAGAAAAGGTATTCAAACGTCAAGCTTTTAGGACACGATCAAGTTCTTTGCTAAATGTGTCGTTGACATCTTTGACTTTTCCGACAGCATCGATTAAAGCTTCTTCTGGTTTGGCCGTGCCTTTCATGCGCAGATAGATTATGGGACTCGATGCTAGGGGGTGAGGTACGTCGTAGCCGGCAAAATCGACACGTTTGTCTTCTAGGAGACGTTTTTGGATGAGGTTACAGAGCCCATGGCTGCTGCCTTCGATTTCGATTTTGAGTTCGTTTTCGGATTTTTTTAAGATGTTAACTTTCACTTTTATTCCTCTATAAGGGTTCTTTACCGTAGTCAGGGGCGATTTTGCGGCGCTCGAGGTTGCCGCATTTGGGGCATTTGAGGTCGTAGCGATCCTGAGTTAGCAGAGTTCCGTCCCGGCTACAGAAAGCATAGAGTATACCCAGGTTTTTGTCGTTGGTGGATAAATGGAAAATTTGATTTTTTTCGCTGATGACTCTAGCGCGCATTATGTCACCTGGTTTGAGTGCATCGCTTAGTAATTCGATGTATCGATCAGAAACATCGGATACGTGGATGATACCTCCAAAGTTGCCGGTTAAGTCTTTTTTGCCGATTCGAAAGATGCGAACCAAAGCGTTATCGCTCTGGGCGTTACCAATTTGTCCGATGATAACTGTGCCGAGCTTAGGCACGACGGCACCCGGAACTACGGGGTAGACTTGAACGCGACGATTTTGCAGATCCACTAAGCTACGACCCACAATTTTTGAGTAAATAACACCGTCTTTAACGTAGGTTCCCGCATCGGGGATGAATTCTTCGATTACGCCCAAGCGTTCGCCGGGCATTACGAGATGTCCGCTTTTTTGTTCAGGAGCTTTCAAAGTCATATATCATCATCTTTAGGTCAAATAGTAAGCCTGATTTGATAAATGCATATGGTTAGTTTCCACTCCCCGCAATAAACCTTTTGCAAACCAAATTCCCTTTTACGCGATTCCTTTACACTATGTTTATTTCTAGTATTTACGCACATCCACGTGGATTTGGTCAAATAATCGGATAAGACCCCGTTGAATGTGCATCCAACCTGCATCGAGCATAAGTGCACAAAAACTGGACCATACCACGGGCACCATGTTCATTTTTAGCGATACATATGGAGTAAGAAAGAGATAAGCACATTGACTATCAAGAAACGTGAACAAAACGTAACCAATATTCGATAATGACCAGAAAATCAACAGGCATTTGAACGTCGACTGACTTTGACACAGGTAACTTATTTTTGGGCTACCTTTTGGAGTTAATGTTCTCTGAGCTTTTGGATGACATATAGGTCGATTATAAAGCTATGTTTTAGTTTATGATGGAAGTCAAACATTTTGGGTATGGTCATAAGTGTCGCATAAACGGCGGTGATGATGCCGTTGTGTTTGGTTATGAAACGTTCTAGGAAAGGGCTAGGTTGTACCTGCACCATGCCGCCATCTGTTTTGAGCCGTTTGATGAGGCGTTCGTCGACTTCGGGGTGATTATGTAGAGAATAGATGGCGTTGCCTACTTCAAGGGCTTTTACTAGGAAGGCACGATCAGCTTCGCGGTTCTGCACCCCAAAGGGCGGGTTTTGCAAAACGGTGTCGAAACAGCCTGTGATGGCGGCTATGTCGCCGTTCACCAACTCGACGGGCAATACTGCCTGGAGTGCGTTTGCTTGGGCAGTTTGTATGGCAACTGGGTCAAGGTCTACACCGACAACTCTGGTTGCACCCAAAAAAGCCGCACCTATTCCAAGGCGTCCAGTGCCGCAACCCAAATCTAGCACACGTCGACCGTCAATGGCGTCATCTTGGTAGGCAGCTATATAAAGTAAATCGGCAGCTATCTTTGCAGAAATCGTATACTGCTCTAGTTGCCACTGTGGATTTGGTTGTGGCTGCAAGGACCCTAAGAAGAGTTCCAAATCTAGTTTTCTAATAAGCCTTTTTTGAGCATATCCAGCCATGAAACTTCACCACAAGCCACCATAAACTCGTTAACTGTAAGCATCGGCTTTTGGAATTTTCCGGGGGCATCAAGCGAGATACGGGGACACGCTGTGTTCACGTAGACATCAATGCCAACAAACTCTAAGAGGACCTCGGGGGTGAGTTCTCTGCCAGCCAACAGATAAGCCTCTTGCCCATGTGCATTGGCTAACGCTTTAACTCTTAATGCACTATCAAGGCGCTTCTGCCCAGGTTTTAACCCGACGAGGATCCCTATGGCTTTTGCAGTTTTGGCTTCTTGAATAATAGCAAATCGCTGTTTTAGAAGTCGTTGAGCGTCTTGGGTTATGCTGTAGGCTCGGTTGTCGTAGGGGTCAGCTATGATAGTTGGTTTAGAGGTGCCCAAAGCAATGCCCAGAGCGTGGAACAAACCTCCTCCGAGGAAAAGAAAGGCTTCTACTTCGTCTGCTATGATGGTAGCGTTGCTATAGTTGCAGCCCAATACCTGCCCGGCATAGGGCAGTTGCTCAGCGTTTCCGACCAGCACAGTTTTGCCCGCATCGGATAGGAGATGTTTGGCGCCGTTTAACTTTTCTATGTGTTGCACTGAGGTTGCCAACCCAATCCTGCTATAATCAGAAAGCAGTGTGAGAGCTTGGAGAACCGCCATATCAACTGAAATTGAGGCCTTAGCTTCGACATAGAGAACAGGAATGTTACCCGCTTTGACCATACGAACATGACCAAAATGCACAATCAAATCAACATCTAACGCCTCGGCCTCAAAGAGAGCGATATCGCAGGCACCGTAACATGGATCGGATGATATTATAGGGGTTGCGCCGCAAGATTCAACAATATGAGCGATTTTTGCTGCCTGAGGCTTTAAGCCTTGTGGCATCTGCAAAAGCACCCTTTTAGCTCCGTGTAGTGTAATTTCCTGCTTCATACGTTGTTCTTCAAAATCGAAATTTAACATAGTATCCACTAACACAGGCTAAACGAAAAACCAAGAAGAAAAAATGATTTAGGGTGTCCATTCCCAGTCTGGGACGGGTTTTTTGATGGGGCGACCCGCTGCGATTGCGGCTTGCTCGGCTAAGCGTTCGAGTATAATTTTTTGCTCGACTTGGGCAACGTGTTTACGGGTTGCCACGACAGCATCATTGTTGACGGATATGCTGTCGATGCCTGCTCGGATGAGGAATTCTGCAAAGTCAGGCAAATTGCTAGGCCCTTCACCACAAATGCTCACCGTGCAGCCATTTTCATGCGCATCTCTAATAAGATGTGCGATGATGCGCTTAACTGCTGGGTCACGCTCATCAAAGTAGCCCATTTGGCCGAGACGTTCGCTGTCACGATCAATCATGAGCACACCCTGAGTCATGTCATTGCTACCTATACTAAAGCCGTCAACTAGTTTACTGAATTCATCAGCTAGGATAGCAATGGAGGGTGTTTCTGCCATGAACCATATTTTAAAATCTTTGTTACGTTCTAACCCTTCTTCTTTCATGATCTGCAAAACGGCTTTGGCCTCCCAGAGGGTCCTAACCATTGGGAGCATAACGTAAACGTTTTTGAGGCCCCACTCGGTCCGGCATTTTTTGATAGCTTGACATTCTAAGCGGAAAGCTTGGATGTACCATTTGCTGATGTAGCGACTACAGCCGCGCCAGCCCAGCATGGGATTTTCTTCGTTAATCTCATATTTTTCGCCGCCTTTGAGCCCACGGTACTCGTTGGTTTTAAAGTCACTAAAGCGAACCACTACTGGTCGTGGCTGAATGACACGGGCCACTTGGGCAATACTATCAGCAAAGATGTCGACAAATTTTTGATTTTCATTGTTGTCGACAAAGAGCATAGGGTGCTGGCCTATGGCGCTTGCCATGATGAATTCGGTACGCATCAAACCTATGCCTTCAAAGGGCAGGTTCTTGTACTGCTCAATCATCTCGGGCGTACCTAGATTCATGTAAATTTTTGTTGCTGTAACGGGCGCAGCTTCTGCGGTTGTTTGGATTGTGGCTCCGCTGGATGTTGCAGAGGCAGCGGCCTGTTCAAGAATACCTTCATATACAAGTCCATTTTGGGAATCCACAGTGTATTCTTGGCCTGTTTGCATGGTCTGCGTGGCGGTTTCAGTACCCACTACACAGGGAATGTTGAGTTCGCGGCTGACGATGGCTGCATGGCTGGTGATGCCGCCTTTATCGGTGACTATAGCAGAGGCCATCTTCATGAAGGGAACGAAGTCAGGGTCAGTCATACCTGTGACGAGGACATCGCCTTTCTGCATGAATTTATTTGCGTCATCGGGGTTGAGGACAACTCGGGCTTTGCCCATTCCGTATCCTCTTCTGCCAGCGGAGATTCCGCGGACAACTATTTTTAGTGCTTCAGTTTTTGCTCCTTCCATTTTAGGTGCCTCAGATGTTTTTAATCCGAAAACGGTTTCAGGGCGAGCTTGAACTAGCATCATGTTTTCGGGGTACGGTAGATCTCGGTCGATCGCCCATTCGATATCCATTGGTTTACCATAATGAGCCTCAATACGCTTAGCCAAATCTGCCAAAAACTGGATCTCAGCATCATTAAGACAAACAACCCTCTGCTCAGCCTCAGGAATATCCTCATGAATAGTCTTACCAGTCTTAGGATCACGAACATAACGAACTGTTTTTCTAGCAATACGCCTATCCTTAATAACATTAGAACCTTTATCTACCACAAAATCGTCAGGGTTCACAGCCCCAGCGACAACAGTCTCACCAAGACCAAAATTACCCTCTATAACAATCTCATCACGATTACCCGTAACAGGATTAATCGTAAACATAACACCCGCAGCACGACTATTAACCATCTTTTGAACCCCAACACTGATAAACACCTTCTCATGGGGAAAACCCTTTTCATTACGGTAAAAAATGGCACGAGGTGTAAAGAGACTGCTCCAGCATTTGACAACTTTTTCAATTAAATCGTCCGCACTCTTGACGTTTAGGTATGTTTCCTGTTGACCTGCAAACGATGCATCGACAAGATCTTCTGCAGTAGCGCTAGAACGAACCGCGACAAACATATCCTTTAACGCCAAACGGCTGTTAAACTCTGCATATGCATTTCTTATGGCAATCTCGATATCTTTGGGCATCGGAGTCTTTTCCATAAGCTCTCGAATTTTCTTTGAGGCAGTATCATACTGCTTAGGATCACTTGGGTTAGTTACGGTTTCCCTAATAATTTTATAAATTTGTTCACCTATTTTTTTCTCGACAATGTAACGTTCATAAGAATAAGCTGTTATTGCAAAACCAAAAGGAACAGGCAGCTCAGCATGAATCATTTCGCCAAGGCTAGCATTTTTGCCGCCAACAATGGGTACATCCGTATTCCTTAAATTATCAAACCATAAGACAAGAGCCTGCTCTTTTCCACTCAAGCTATCTCCGTCCCCGGTTGACCCTTCTCGACCTGCCTCGTGATCTTGGAAATAACTATCTTGCAGTGAATTGGAAGCTTGGCACTACCACGCTTGAGCGACTCTTTTGCAGTTTCAACGGCTGTGGCCTTTACTCTAACAGTCATAATGGGTTGACCCACCTCCACTTTCGCAGCGGTACCAACAGCGGTACCAAAACTGCGCCGCATACCCTGTTGAAGACGGTCTGCATGAGCACCAAAAATCATCTTGTTTTCTCTTAGAATAATATGTGGATAGGGATGAACCGTCATGTAGTAATCATTAATGAGCTTATCCATCAAGATGCGGTTAGTTGCTACACGAGCAGCTTCCAATGCACTATGACGGATTTGTACGCGCTCCGTCGCGATTAGTTGACCTTCAACTTCAAATTGTGCTTTGGTATCACCCATCGTGAATTTCACGATCTTTGGCGGTGGAAAGCCTCTTGCATAGTCTTTCCGAGTATAAGCGCGATTCTTTACATGTCTATAGTTCCTTGCGTGCATGTATCATTTTACTCCAGTACTATTTATTCAGATATTATTTACTCCAATATGATTCGCTGTTTGATGACTTTTCACACACGTATAGTCCCTCACGTATGAGGCTTTACGCACAACACCCCATTTTTACGCATGAGCAATATTTATTGGTTCCGTTATCTTTATCACTTTTCAACTTAAACCCACCCAATCAGACCATGTATGGTAAGCCACACTAACTAACCCACCTGCCTAACAGCACCCATCATTTGAGCAAGAAACACTACCCCGCACTATATTGAGTTTATCGAACAAGCCACAAAATAACCAGAAGAAGCTTCACCCAAACAACAAACACTCCGCAGATTTACACGACAAACACTGCAACACGCCCCACATCCCCTCACTATTCTATTCAAACACGGAAACACAAAACTATTACTTTCATCACTTTATATATGCAGCCGCGTTTACTTCCCTAAAAATGTCAACATATATCTTTGTTTCAGGCAAGAACTGGATGCTTTCACTAGCAGAGCTCGCAACATATTTCCAAGCAAGACACATTCAATTTAAAATCGAATACTTCTCTACCGAATTCTTCACGCTGACTTTTGAATCTCCATTGGATATCCACACTATCGAAAATTTGGGCGGGACCATCAAAATTGCACAACTAAAAACAACACTACCATCAAAAACCCTCAAAGTCGCCTTCCTTGAAAAGAATAAACCAGCCCAAAAACAGATAACCCAAATAATCACTCGCAGCGATGCATTGGAGGGTATGGCAAGAGCATCTGATAAACTGCTCTTTGGTATTAGTATATACACCTCTGACAATGCGATAAAGCCGTTGGGCGGCAGAATTCAGCGCTTCATCGGTAGTGCCATCAAAAGCGAACTTTTGATACGGGGTAAAAAATCAAGCTTTATGGGAACAGGACCGGATCGTAGTGAAGCTCAGCTTAGCCATGTTGAGGTGCTCAAAAAAAATCTGATAGAAAACCATGCGGAAATACTCCTCTGTATCGGTAAAACGCAAACCTGGGTCGCTAACACCATTGCGGTACATAATCCATTTGAGTTTCAAAAAAGAGACATCTACAAACCTAACCAGCGAGCGATCTTTGGTATGCCTCCACGACTAGCACGCATGATGGTTAATCTGTCAGCCTGTATGCAAGGGAAAACTTTGCTAGATGCATTCTGTGGCGTGGGCACTATTCTTCAAGAGGCCCTGCTTGAGCAGGCTGCCGTTGTTGGGCTAGATGTTAATTCGTGGTGTGTTAAGGCGGCAGAAGAGAACCTAGAGTGGCTCACCGACGAGTATGGAATTCAGGGGGCAGAGTTTCGGGTACTACAAGGCAATGTGGAACGATTAGCTGAAAAAGTGGGACTTGAGAGTGTTGATTGTGTTGTTTCTGAACCGGATTTGGGTCCGGCGCTCCGCGAGTCTCCAACGGGACCTTATGCACAAAGAATCATCGAGAAACTAGAACCACTCTTCTTGGGCTTTATCGAAGAAGCATATCGTGTGCTAAAGCCAAACGGGAGGTTGGTTGTTGCTACGCCGTTTATTCGCACACGTTCCCGCGAGGCAGTGACTATGCCCATCGATGAGAAGCTAAGAGGGGTTGGATTCAAACGGGTTTATGCCTTCACTGATGACATGTTTAGTTCTGAGACCCCTGAGCATGGGCGCCTTATGGGCACAGCATCGTTGGTAGAGATAGATGAACGTCACAAGATCGGCAGAGAAATTCACATCCTCCAAAAATAGTTACCACCCAGACAAAGATAGAATTTATTAATTCGTTCGATAAACTAGTTTTTGAAACGAGGTACCAAACATGGAGGCACATCAGCCTAATTCACGGCCTAATTGGGACCGATACTTTTTGGACATGTGTGAAGCAGTGGCTGCTCGGGCAACCTGTGACCGGGGCAGATGCGGCTGCGTTATAGTTAAAGATAAACGCATTATGACCACTGGGTATGTTGGTGCCCCTGCAGGGCTACCACATTGTTCCGAGGCAGGCCATGACATTCGTCAGATGACCAACGGCAATGGTGACGTAAGCATGCACTGTGTCCGCACGCTCCATGCCGAACAAAACGCCATCCTGCAAGCAGCTCGCTTTGGCATCCCGCTCGAAGGAGCTACACTGTTCTGCAAAATGACACCTTGTCGCACCTGTGCCATGATGATCATAAACGCAGGCATTAAACGAGTGGTGTGTGAGAAACGTTACCATGCCGATACCGATACGATTGAAATGTTCAAACAAGCAGGCATCGAACTAAACATAATGAACAATGAAGTCATCAAATACGACAAACAATAGTGTAATTGACTACTACAAATTATCACTACAAAACAACATCGATTGCTAAATCCAGGGTTACAACCACACAAGATTACTGATGTGCACCTTAAAGTGCTTCTTTATGCGCGACGTTCGGGCGTTTAGCTTCGATCAGAGTCAGAGTTTCAAAGAAGGGCAGCCTCAGCTCTGCAGCTACGTATGCGTCTAGGTGTACTGCGGCAAAGGCATCAAGGGTCTGCTGCACACCTGTTAGGGTGGACTGCATCAACAGCACCCTGCCCATCGCGGCAAGATAGGTTGGAACCTGCGCAATGAAACGATCAACCACCACCCGCCCGTCTACACCTCCCACCCAAGAACGCCCAATCCATGATATCGCCTCATCCGCCTCAGAGGGCAAATAGGGTGCATTAAACAAAATCAAATCAAACCGCACCCCAACTAGTAAGGCACTAAACAAATCGCCCTGAATAAAACTGATCCGCTCTACAACACCATTTAGCTTGGCATTCTCTTTAGCACATCGAACTGCAAAAGGATTCAGATCCACTGCAACCACACGACTAACCATCTGCGCCGCCAAACCCGCCAAAATACCACTGCCGGTACCCAAATCCAGCACCGCCTCACCAGACACCACCCTAAGATTCTCGGCAAACAGAAAAGAATCCTCCGCTGGCTCATACACATTATCGTTCACATCGAAAACTGCACTACCAAAGAAAACACGTTTAGTAGTTAGACAAGGCATCAGCTATGACTCCGAAGTTGTTTGGTGTCAATTCTCGGGGACGTTTATCGTAGAATGGCCATTGCAAGGTTACTTTTTCTGCATCTTTTTTGCCTAGTTTGAAATGACTTTTTAGGTATGGTGTAAGGGCTTTGGCAAGTTTTTTGTTACGTTGGGTAAAGAGCCATTTGACTAGCTGTATGAACTGGGCAGGGTCTTTTACTTCAAACGGTTTGTGCTTCCATGGTTGGATCCTTAGGATTATGGAGTCAACTTCGGGTTGAGGGTAAAACAACTCTTTGGGCACCTCGTCGAACAACTCGGCCTTAGCCAATTGCCCTACAACCACGGTTAACCAACCATACGCATCGCTACCCACTTCGGCCACGAGACGCTGGGCGAATTCTTTCTGCACAATTAACACCGCATAATCGACTCTGCGATCTAGCAGCCACAGAACCAAATCAGAGGACAAATAGTACGGCGGAATCGCGATAACCTTGTTGAATAAAGGCAACGACACCGTGAGCACATCACCTTCGACGACCACAACATTTAGGGCGGAACTAAATTCGCGGCACAAAACCTTGACTAACTGCCGATCCTTCTCTACAGCCACTACACCAAAACATTTGCCTACAAGATAGCGAGTCAACAACCCGAATCCTGCACCCGCATCCAAAACCACATCCGAATCGCTTAGATGGGCGAGGCTGCAGAGTTTGGGGTAGAAAGCGGGTTCAACCATAAAGTTTTGGCCCAAAACCTTGTTGGGGTTTATATGGTGAGCCAAAAGCAACTGTTCGATGCTCTCAAGACTCATCGTTTAAGCCTTACTGGGCACGTGTGAACAAACGGTACTTGCTGTCGCCTTCGAGCTCTTCCATAACCCGTTTAGTTATGAGTTTAACGGGGTTAGGCAACTCTGTGCGTTTCTGTAAGTCCTCAAAACTTTCAAAGGGTTTACGTTGGCGTTCGTTGATGACTTGCCACATGTATTTCTTGCCTATGCCGGGCACCAATTCTAGAGCATGCATACGAGGAGTTATGGCGCGTGTGGTGTTAAAGAAGTTAACAAACCATTTTTCGCGGTTCTGCACAATCTTGCCAATTACGGAGGGCAATTCTGCGCGGGCAGCAGCAGTTAATTCTTCGTAGCCTATACGGCCGATGATGTAGGTAACTTCTGAGCGACTATCTTTACCCACGTAGACTTTATCGGTGGGCTTTAGCATCAATCCCTCCTTGACCAAAGCTTCGAGGATAGTGAAGAATTCTTCGCCGACACATTGAATCAGGGCACCTGCGCGATAGCCTGCTCGGCCAGAGGGGCGGACCCCGGGTTTGCCGTGTGGCAGAAAGTCTAGTACGTAAGCGTTCTCTTCATACCGTTTTTCCATAATCGCCAACTCTATGTCACCTAGTGTATTCTTGCTTACTGCTTAAAATAACTTGAGCAACTTTTGCCTACTTGAGAAGCCGATTTTCGTTTAACAGTTCGATTATTTGGCTGAGTTTTTGGGTATCAATGATTTTTTTGCCGCCTGCAAGGAAAACTCTGAGTTCATCCATGGTTTCAGGGAGACAATTTAGGATTTGAACAGCTTCTGCTTCGTCGAGTTCATATTCTTTGACAAGAATCTGCAAGAGTTCTTCAGCTTTAATTGGATCGACTTTGCTGAATTTGTTTGCGTAGTCAAGTGTGCGGCGCTGGAACTGGTCTAGATTCTCTTCACCGATACTTTCCAATATGTTTTTAACTTGGGGCAGGGTTAGTCGATTTTCGCTTACTTCTCTCTTGCTCATCTCTATCACCTATTGACCTGTGTAGGGTTCTAGATGCTCGGAGCGGGTAATTATGGTTTTTCTCATTTCACCCTGTGGAACACTAATAACGTATCCTCTGCCGCGTTTCTCCATGATCTGACCGATTTTACCGTGGAATCGTTTGTGAGGCATGCTTTTCTGTGTGCTAGAATCCATTTTAATGATGACTTGGTCACCAGTAGCGTATTCGTGGAGTAACTTGCTGATTTTGGGTTTTCCTTTGGCGCGAGTTGGCTTGCGCAGTAGACTGCGGGTGCCGCTATAGTAGCCTTTTGAACCTCTCATCTAATTTTCACCTTTACTTTATTCCATTATTACGTTGAGAACGTCAAGCTTAAGGGTCTTCGCTGGGTTATCAAGCAAAGCCGACACATTGGGTACTGTACGTCCTTCATCTCCAGACACCAATTCTTTCACGTAGAGCCCACCCTGACATCGAATTAGGAGCAGGGCCCTCTTAAGCGTCACCTTCTTAACTTCAAGCTTATATATGTACCTTTCTCGGATAATGTCAGCACGACGATGCACAACCCGCAAGGGAGTTTGCTGCCTAATCAGTGTACCCGATAGCTTCTCTGCCACCAGGCGTAAGCCCTCATCGGTTAGATCTTTTTCGAACTCTGCTAGCAGGCGATATTCTTTTTGCGCACCTTCACCCTTCTTGAGGTGACGCACATCATCCTTGGAGACAAAATGCAGCTCTGAAACCTCTACTTTGCCCACTCCACCGGTGTTTATGGCATCCGCTATCTGCCCTAAATCCACGGAGCGTTTTTTTGGCTTTGAAACTTCAACTATGAAAGGTCTGCCGGTACCGAGCATACGTGCATCGATGTCTTCACGCCCCGAGGCATGAAAAAACGATTCGACACCTGCGGTGGCATCTAACAGGGGTTTGGACGTGTAGGCTTCCACTGAGTCGGGGTAGAGTTTACCTGTACCGCCGCATTTCTCACATCCTCGACCCCTGCAACTTCCACAGAACCACTCAGACTGAGGGATGTCGCGAACTAGTTTGCGATATCTACCACCAACGAATAAAGGGTTGATCTGAAGTCTCACAGTTTCACGGAAAGGGTCTATCACAACAACCATATCTTGTTTCAGATAGTCTGCTTCTTTTCCGGTGGCTTTAGCTAAGGCTTTCCCAAAGGCGCGCCCAAATTCATGGCGGATACTCTCGCCGTGTGTTATAGTGAACGTTGCCTTGAATTCGTCCTCGCGCTCTTCGATTTCGAGGGGCAACTCGATGCCGACTAGAAAAGTAGCAAATTCGTAGCCATCAAGGGCTTTTTGCGCTTTCTCGTTTAGATTGTCGATGAGGCCGAATTTGTCTTCACACAGATAGCATCTAGGTTGGTTTGTTTGTTTGGGTAAGCGTTTTTTGAGGTGTTTGAGTGTTTCTTGTGCAGTTGAAGAGAAGCCGTTTGTTGCCAGAACCTTGAGTTGCTTTATACCTTCGTTATTTTTGTTTGCTGTCACTAAACTGTTGGCTTGCATTGTTAAACTGACTTTGAGTGCTGCACCCCGAACATTGTTTTCCATGCTATACCCCAACAACGCAAATTGTCTACCTAGACAGTGATCGCAAAGCGGGTATTTACTGAGCAAATCAAAGGCTTTCTCTAAAACAGTCATGTCGTCTATACCTGCTAGAACCCCATCGGGGGCATACCTTTGCCACCAAGCCCAAATGGTAACTTCTTTTTATGTTTGAACATTTTGAGCATTTTTTTCATCATGAAGTATTGTTTGACGAGTTCTTTAACGTCTTTCTCGGTTGTACCTGAGCCGCGAGCGACGCGCCTTGCCCGGGAACTGTTGAGTAGTTTGGGGTTTTCTTTCTCAGCAGTCGTCATGGATTGGATGATAACTTGCCAAGTGTCAAGGCGGCCCTCGGCGTTGTTTAGCATTTCATCGGGTATGTTCTGCGATGACATACCAGGCAGCATTTTCATAACCTTGCTAAAAGGACCCATGTTCTTAACTGCGGCGAATTGCTCATACATATCGGTTAAGGTGAAGTTGCCGCTTAGGATTTCTTTGACTTTTTTGGGCGGTACCTTAATTTCAGCATCATGCACTTTTTCAAGCAACGTTTCTAAGTCGCCCATACCCAAGAGCCTGCCGACGAAACGTGAAGGCACAAACGCTTCGATGTCCTCGGTTTTCTCGCCGGTGCCGATGAATTTGATGGGGGCACCTGTGGCGGCCACGGCAGATAGTGCGCCGCCTCCACGACTAGAACCGTCAAGTTTTGTTACGATGATGGCCCCGATGGGGGTGGCTTCATGGAAGGTTTTGGCTTGTACAAGCGCTTGTTGCCCAATGGTGCCATCGATGACCATGATAACTTCGTCTGGGTGAACGTGTCTTTCGATGTCTTTCATTTCTTTGATGAGGTCTTTTTCTTCTTTGTGACGCCCCGCCGTATCGACGATAATTAAGTCGCGATCGTGAAACTGTTTTAGGCCTTCATTGACGACTTTTACGGGGTCTTTAGCTTTGGCTTCACCATAGATGGGAACGTTAATGCGTGTGGCTAGCTGCTGGAGCTGCGCGTAGGCACCGGGACGGAAAGTATCAGCAGCGATTAACCCGACTCTTAGGCCGCGTTTCTGGAAGTACCGTGCAAGTTTGCCGGCTTGAGTGGTTTTACCCGACCCCTGAATACCCACGAGCATGATGATTTTCTTTTTGCCAGGTTCAACTTTGAGGGGCACGGATTTATCGCCTACGAATTTGGTGAGTTCCTCGTAGACAACTTTGATGACATGTTCACGTCTCGATATACCAGGTGGCACTTTTTCGTTTAGGGCACGTTCTTCGATGCTCTTTGAGATTTGGAGGACAAGCTGGACGTTGACGTCTGATTGTAGCAGGGCCCGCTGGATGTCGCGAACTAGTTCTTTCACTACGGCTTCGTCTACTACGCCTGCTTTGAACAGTTTTTTAATGGCGTTGGTCAGTGAAGAACCTAATTTGTCTAGGGCCATCTGGGTCTCTCGCTCCTACATTCTAGTGTCGTTTTAGATAAAGATTACATAGGTAAAATCCGAGTTATGCCTAGGGATATCACTCTTTGAAGCCTCAGTTTCCCCATTTAAGCATTCTTCACGATTCAGACGGCTCTTCATGCATCATTGGCTTCAGCACAAAAGGCACCAGCTAGAACATAAACATTAATAGAATCTTGTCACTGGAAAAGCTGGAATATATGGAATTGTAAATGACCTGTAGGAAAGAAAGGGAAATAATCGTCTGCTTATTTTGCACGCACGATTTTAACTCTACCAAGAATCTTCCAGTACTCGATTTCGGTGCCGGCAAGCAGCTTGGTTTTGAGATCTTCTTCATCTGGAAACGGTGCGTCCAAATACTCGTAGGTTTCGAGGTCCATGATTTGGACCCCTGTGGGGTTGACTGCAAAAACTTGGCCTGCACGTTTGTCAATTATTGGGATTTCTGCGCCTCCATCGACTGGTTTGACGAATTGACGCTTCTGGTTGTCAAATACGCCGATGGCTACAATTCTGGCTTTAGCGGAACCGTGTTTACCCGGCTTGGATTTGGATATGTCTACGATACGGCATGGTTCACCGTCGATCATCATGTAACCGCCAACACGTAAACTTCCGACATCAGTTGGTTTACTCATACATCCACCACTGTTCTAATTCTATCAATGCATTCTTAGATTCACCCATATATAGATTAAGGTGCATCTGTGGTCATTGAAGGTGTATTTAACGCACCGTTTTTGCCTATTTTGGCTTATGAAAATTTTTAGTGCCCTGTTGAGGTATTGGGAATGTTAATGTAGATAAGGGGGTTCGCCCGTATTTAGGAGCGGTGGAACCATGTTTGGAAGTGTTGGTTTAGTTGTCCGCTGCGACCAAAAACAGGCACTAACGCTCGCCGGAAAACTAGCGGAGTATCTATCCAAGAGAGGCCTAAAGGTGTACATAGAAGACTCCTTGGTTAACAAAGTTACAAGCACAGAACAATTCATTCCACTCCAGGAAATGAAACCCGATTTCATAGTCACCATCGGCGGTGACGGCACAATACTGCGGACCGCTATCTCCATCCCCAACCCCGAAACACCCATTCTAACCGTTAACATGGGCGTCCGCGGCTTCTTAACCGAAGTTGAACCCCAAGACGCCTGCGGAGCAGTTGAACGTGTCTTAAAAGGAAACTACCACATCGAAAAATCCACAAAGATGGCGGTTTGGGCAGGCAAAGAAAGACTCCCCGACGCCCTAAACGATGTCGTTATATCCACCGGTGAACCATCTAAGATACTCTACACTGAAATCTGTAAGAACGATAAACCAATTCTTAAATGTCAAGCAGATGGCATAATCGTGGGCACACAAACAGGCTCCACAGGCTACTCACTCTCAGCAAGTGGGCCAGTACTCGATCAAGAGGTGGACGCGTTCGTGTTGACACCAATTTGCTCTCTAACCGTATTCCATTCACTTGTTTTCTCCGCCAATGCAACTCTAACATTTAATGTGCTCCGTCCCGAAAAAATGCTTGTCCTAATTGATGGTAACTTCCGCAAATCCGTAAACACCGAGGCCCTCATGGTCAGAGTAACAAGATCCAAAAACTGCACAAATTTCATTCGCTTCGAAACCAACTTTTACGACCGCCTCCGCAACCGACTGCTCTTTAAGGGAACCGAATGAACCCTCAATGTATCGTTATTTTAGATACCTCCGCGTTTTTAGCGGGGTTCGACCCCTTCGCATCAGGTGACGAACTGATCACGGTGCCCAAAGTTGAAGAAGAGATTCTACGGAACTCCATGGTCAAAATACGGTTTCAAACCGCGGTTGAAAGTGGCAAAGTAAAGATAAAAATCCCCGCACCGGAATCCTCACAAATCGCCAAAACATCAGCCAGCAAAGTTGGCGACTTTCACAAACTCTCAGAAGTAGACCTCCAACTGTTAGCGCTAGCCTTGGAGCTAAAAATACAGGGATACAAGCCCCAAATCGCGACCGACGATTACTGTATTCAAAACGTCGCAACTCAATTTGGCATAGAGTTTCGTGCTCTAGCCACTTTTGGCATCAAACGCCCCTTGGAATGGATAAGGTACTGTCCAGCTTGCCACAAAAGATACCCCACAAAAACCAAATTCGAAGAGTGCCAAGTTTGTGGAACAGAACTCAAAAGGAAACCCAACAGACAAGCAACCAGTGCGCCCCGATAGGGTCTGATATGCGGTGTGATGGTCCTACCCCGTAAGATAGGGAAGCTGGATGCCTCGAGAGGGGCCGTCCGGTTTGGGAAATGGTTGCGCAAACCTGCCGTAACACGGCTAGGCGATGCACGCCTATTTCAGCCTAGAAAAGGAGCAGTAACAGAATCAACAGGAGCCCTTCGGCGCCAAAGATCGCTGGAGCGGTCGTTTTGGCTTGCCTAATTGCCTTATCAACCAGGGTAGTGACTGAACGGAGCCGTTCTTCGCCAATTACTCTAACCTGTGGAACAGTAAATTGGACGCAACCGGCTTGGGCGACTTCAAGGTTTGTTATTGCCTTCTTTGCTGCCTCGCTAATATAGCTCTGCAGAAGGTCGTGATCCATGACTTCGCCGACCGGGTAATACCCGCGACTGGTTCGCACCAATGCACTAACAGCATGGGTGTCGGTGGTGAAGACCTCGCTCTCCACGTAACCCAAAGAAGACAGCGAGTGGATGATCTTTTCTCTTAGATGGGGAATCATATTGTTTCCGTCGATAACGATATAGACGTTCCTCTGGTTATCGGCTTCGACTGCTATGGCTGTGATACCGCCGGTGCCCATACCCTGTTTTAGGGTGAACTCTTTGGGGAACACTGTGGCAGCACCCACTCTGAAGGGCTTGGTTGGAAGGGCCACTGCTTTTTGGAGACAGTTAACCGCTGCCCGTTTTAGCGCGTCTACATGCTCAACAGTGTCATCGACTGCATCTATGCTGTTGTGGCAATTAACTACCACTGCGTGTTTGAGGCCGACTTTTTTGGTTTCCTCAGCCACGATGCGCCCTAGATCTTGGGGTAGGTCTTCGGTGGTTTTGGGTGCTAGTGTAAAGGAGATGAAAGCAGTGTCACCAAAAATTTGACAGTTAGCAATGGCAGGTCCGTCGGTGGTGCGTGTAAATGGTGAAGCCAAAGAGAAAGGGGTTACAAACTTGGCGGACTCTAGAACCGCTGTTACAATTTTTTGGTTTGCCCCTTGGGAGGCCAAGTCTTGTTCATGTCCCAAAATGCCCAGTGGAGTACATGTGGCACAGCCGTATTTTTCTTCAAAGCTGCTTTTGAGCATAGAGGGCAAGAGGCTACTTCCGATGTTTTTAAAGGGCCCAGGATGTACCTGTGGAACTATGATTGCTGCTTGAGGTTTGGTGGTGTTGAATTTGAGGAGGGTGACATCTATATCGGCATCTTTACCTAGCACCTCAAGATACGTCTCCAATGGTGCGTTTAGATCTGTTGCCCAGTTGAGCAGAAACGCTTTGAAAAGTGGCATAGAGGGTAAGCCGTAGGTGCTTTGTCCCAAGCGGTCGATTGTGTGGAGGAACAGATAGACTGCGGCGTAGCTGATTATCGGGGCTAGGATGATGAAGGGCAAAAACGGCATGCTAAGGTTCCCTAAGACGGTTGCCCAAAAAGCAAGCAGAACCACTATGGATAGAAGGGGTTGGAGTAAGATAGAGATGATTTGGCGCCATCTGGCACTATCTGATGTTGCAGAAATGACGAGGGCCCGTAGTGTTAGGACGGCGGCAAACCCAAGTAGTGTGAGTTTAACCCACAACAACCACCCAAAAAAGTAGCCCAATGTTGTGCCTAGAGCCATAAAAGCAAGCCAAAGCAGCCAACAGTAAGTGGACATACCAGCGGTTCTACGGGGAGTAAATATGGGTTCACCTCGAAGAAGCAGCCGATTCATGGATAAGTCTGCAAGTAGGGATACGGCAAAGAGGGAAATGCCCAAGGCGAGGCTGCGTGGATTTGGAAAGAGTGCATAGGCGGTTAGGGTAGTGCCAAGTATGCAGATAGCTGCAGTGGAGAGGAGGGCTCTTTTGTAGCTGGGCATAACAAAGAGGGATGAATAGTGCTTCTTGGCGTTATCCATGGAATGACTAAGGGAGGGGGCGGTCTGCATTTTGAGTCGTCTCTATGGAATTGGATGGCGCTATTAAAATTTAGCTAAGTTTGGGTTTACATTAAATACAGTATTTTTCATAACCGAAAAATTCAGATGCACCGTTTTGACATAAAAAGCGCAAAATAAACCCGGAGAAATACTTGTTTGGCTGCTTAAAGCACCAAAACCAACATGCAACAGCAGAGATACGGTTTTATGCTATAAACGCTAATGGTATTACTCCCTGAAGTCTTATCTATGCCTGAGCAAGAACTGCCCCCCTCCATCTTCTATATGCTGGAGCGAAATGTCGGCAAAAGAATCCGAGTCATTCTTGATCCCTCTTACGGCTTTGAAGGCACGCTAGTCGCGGTCACGCAGGCACCGCTCTCAGGCATCTGGCTCTCCGAGGCGGACGCAATCGTTCTACGCTCAACCATGGCGCAACCAATTCCGCAAGTTGCGAGTCGGGAAGAGAGAGGGGATTTATACATGAATCTGAACACCGTTCAAAGAATAGAAATTCTACCTTCGGCTCAACCAAGAACCAAATAAACCAACTCAAGCCTGATTTTCATACTAAATTACCGATAATCTAAACCCTTCTCACATACGCACTCCGTTGTGTCAGAAAATAAAGTTGCAAAAGCATAAGCCCAAAAGAGTTATGTAGCATATATTTCAATAAAGTTTTGGGGACCGAAAAATAGTTTAGCTCCCACACTAATTTTGGCAGAAATTCAGATCCGAAACAAAAAGTAAGCTTAGAAGAAAGCTTTTGCTAATACGGAAACAACAATTAGTGCAACGGCTAAGGCTACGAGAAGCTCAGGGCGAATTTTAATGCCTTCAGTTTCTTCTTCGAAGAACCGCAACAACCCTGCACTTCCAGCAGGCATTGGACCGCTATCTTGTTTTTTCTTTCTCATTCCCATACTGTTCGCTACCTAAACGTGTTAGTAAACGTTTATAATTAATTAAGCTTATGCCAAAACTTCTTGTGTTGCTATCTACAAGTAGGCAACAAACGACAGGACCATAAACGTCCTTTCACTTTCATATGTTGCACAAAGGTTCACAAGATCACAAATAGATAAGTCGCGTTTTGACTATTTTTCATTCCTGCATAGGATACAGGTTTTCTCTACAAAACCACATGAAACGCATGACCATGCATAGCAAGGTGACATGTTGAAGAACCCCACGGTTCCGTATACAGAAGCATCAACCAAACACAGCCATTCAACCTTTAATACCGCAAAAGCTAACCTTTCATCAGGAACCTCTATGCACATACACGAATTCCAAGAAATGATGAAACGCCTCTACTTTGAACGTGACAACGCACGAGGAATCAAAGGCACTTATAACTGGTTAGTTGACGAAGTACAAGAGTTAGGCGCAGAACTTGAAGGCGACGACCGCTTGGCAACAGAAAAAGAATTCGCCGACGTCATCGCCTGGCTTGCATCACTGGCAAACATCAAGGGCATAGACTTGGAGAAAGCAGCATACGCCAAGTACCCTGATAAGTGCCCAAAATGTCAAAACTCACCCTGCCAATGCACGTTTTAACTCAGACGTTTCTGCCCAAGCCCAGTTGACAACCAAACGTAGCGACCAGCGCCCCTACGCGCGACAGCCCCTTCACATTTTAGAAGCCCCAGATGATGCATCACAACGTTGTAGGAAAGTGCAGATTGAGAAGCGATTTTACCAGCGCTAAAACCCTGCTTATCGAGCAACACCAAAATCTTGGTTCGGGCAACAAGCCCACTGCGCACATTACGAATATTTTTTAGGTAAGCGTTGGGGTGCCAGATTTCCTTTATGGGAGCCACCGATACACAAAAGACGGTATTCCTTGAAAAGCTTTTCACTTGAAATCAAAAAGCGTTGCCTGCTTGGGCTTCTTGTTATCAAACATCAAAGTGATCTCCTCCTTGATGAGGTCCATACGCTGGGTGTAATAACTGGGCAACCCATACTTGTCCACCAATTGCTGTGCCGCTTTGAGGTACTTCTCAATGTTACCACGATAGACTGTGAGTGTAAGGGCCCCACCACAGCGAGTACATTTACCCACAAGCGGCAGGCGGCGATATTTTGCGTTACAGGCTTTACAGCGAAAGCCCTGTGTGGAGAAAGCGCGCATGTTACCAGCTATATCACGCATTAAATGGGTGTTTAAAACTTTTAGGGCGACACGTTTGGGGTCTACGGCATCTATTTTTTCAGCCAGCCCGAGTTGCATGTTGAGTTTATCTATCATTGTTTTAAATTCTTTATAGCTGCTGTTGGCGTTACCGAAGTTTATGTTGGTGCATGGCGTGGTGAACTGGAAGCCTTCAAATTGTCCAGCTGTGCCCAATCTGTGGCTGATAACATCCATAAATGCGCTCATAGTTCGAGCTTCACCTCGAACTAGGGTTTGTTTGTAGAATTCAAGCGGGTAGGTGATGCTGACGTCAAAGTCATGGGCTTGCCGTTGCACCTCTTTAGTATTACAGAAGGGGATAAGCAGAATAGGCGCGTCCATGATACCACCGATTTGCGCGGGCAGAAAGACCCTAGAAAAGTTGAGCAGAGTGTCGAGGGCTAGCATGATTGCATCTTCGTCGCCGTCGCAGTCCCGACGTTTAGCAGAGTGCCAAACAGGATGAGCGTAGATCAGGTTACGGTCTGTAAAGCCCACGACCCTGCCCAAGATGCAGGCACACGTGTGAGGTGCTAAGCCAAAGATTAGGTGTCCAACCATATCCTCTGGTTTTGTGACATTATAGCACGTTGGTAGCTTGTAGACACGAGTCAGCAGATCGTCGATAAAGTGGGCAGTCTGTACAAGGTATGTACCGGCGCTCCAAGGTATGACGACGTCTTGGATCTTTAGCTCACAGACTTGGTTGGGGTCGGTTAGTGGTGAGCCATAGGTATCAGCATAATAACCCAGCTGATGCATTTTCTCGATGGAAACACCGATTTCAGCAGGTGTGATATGAGTGAGGGGTGCGTTGGTACCGTCGAAACGTATGGTACCATCCTTGTATGTGGATACGCCATGCTTCGCACGCAAAATGCCTTTCTCAAGGAGTTCAGGGGTTTTGTCGGCATTGGTTAAACCCTTGACACCTCGAAGCATCTTTGGCACCGAGCAGCCAAGATTAGCGCTGGCAGCTGCTAGCAATTCCTTGAAGTTGAGGGGTTGACGCTGATATAGCACTGCGTCGGCTTTGCAGGTACCGCAATAGTCATCTTTTAAGGAACGTCTACATCTAGGGCAGACTTTCTCTTGTACCGTTGGAGTACCACAGGTGGGGCATTTGACTTTTATAGTATAGGATTTGCAGGTGGGACATTTGCGTTTAGCTAACTCGACAAAGACAGGCCCTTTTTTTGCGGCTTCACAGAGGTCACGATGAGTACCACCGGCCAAACTCACGGGAAATAGCACATGTACCATAGGACGCATTTCGCGGTGTTTGGCTTTCTCAGGCCTACCCATACGTCCACCCAGGTAGGTCGGTGCTTTATCCATAACCTGTACACCACAGAGCATGCTCAGTAGCCCTAGAACGGTAGTGGCCTGCAAATGTTCAGTCAACCGAGGCGTGTCATAGCCAAGAGAGAAAGCCATCGCCGCCGCATCCTCGCCCGACATCACAACTTTGCCATCGATAAATTTGTAGGGGGCAAAGACTTTGCGAAGGATATTTATGGCTTCATCGCTTGCTGCACCAGAAATCTTGACTACTTCATCGTTTAGTGTTACTTCGCAGGTCGATAGCCATTTGCGTAGTGGCTCTATTTCTTGGGGGGCGGATAGGCTTGTCCAAAAGAACGTGGAGCTGGGCGCTAGTGGGATGCGGAGGCTTTGGCTGAGAGAGGCTGCTTCTTTTGTGGTGGGCTTGTTTTTGAAAGGGTCAACCATGAAACTCTCAAGGCGCTCGGGGGAGAGTTTGGCGGTTTCAGCTGCCTTTTGGTTGTCTCCGTTGAACTTTTCGGTGATGGCATTTTGAAGGTCTTTTGCCCACCATTCCTCCACATACCCGGATGGCGGTAGCGCCTTGTTGCTATAGAGGAAATCGCCAAAGTCGATAAGCATATCACCTATGAAGAGAATTTTTTGGATTTTGCCTTTCACAGTAGATGCATAGTTCTCAAGCGACACCCTAACCACTGAGCCGTCTTTGAGGAGGACCACAGGTTTTTCGATGCTGTCCACGGGGAGGGTGACCCCGCCTTTGCCGGGAAGTTCGAGGCGCATCTGGGTACCTGCAGCTAAAAAACTCTCCACAACCAGCATAGTGGCAGGGTGGATACCCACTGCTGAGAGACCCGTATTACGTGAACGACCATAACGTAAACGAAAACCACCGCGGGTTGAGGGAAAGGCAAAGATGGGTCGCCCGGCGATGACATCATCCATGAAACCACCTGATTTTTTCTCAGACTTTTTCTTAAAGTTCTTGAGCCAATCCCACTCATGAAAACCAATTTTATCTACGATAACCCAAACCTTCTGTGCCCGTCCCACTATACCATCATTGATGACCCGCAGGGCACCTCCACGGACACGATTGGTTTCTACCCGCTCTAGGTTGCGGTATGAAGAGACTTCGACTGGGTCTGATTCGGTGCCTGTACATTCCACTGGAACCAAGTTAAGGGCTTTGTGGAGTTCTTCGTCGGGGATGTGATATTGGAAACGACCCACTGAACGCTCGTAGAGCCTAAGCTCTTCTATGAAGCGTGAGATTTCTTCTTCAGTGGGTTTGTATACGTCTAAGCCGAGTTCACGCCGCACATAGTCACCAACGACAAGGGTTAAGGCTTGATCGGTTCCTCCTGCAGAGCGAATTGGACCAGCAAAGTAGATGCCTAAGTAACGTGTTTGGTCAGCATTTTTTTTGATCTTAACCTGTGCGATACCCTGGATGGGGGCCGCTGTTAATCCCTCCGTGAAAATAGCCAATGCGGTGCGAATCGCCTGCTCAGCTAGCTTCGCGGGTTCGCCTTCTTCGTCGGTCTGGGCAAAGTTGCCCTGTGCGATTTCCTGTGCAACCTTAAACGCGATTTCCTCGCGGGGCATCGACTTACTGAGTTCGCGAATGCTCAACGCGACGCCTTTGGGTCCAACCAAGCCCTCTACCAAATCAGCGATGTCCTGTGCAATTATACACTCAGTTTTGAGAGCGGGATCTAAGCCGAGGGATCGGGCACTATCACTTATGGCATAAAGTCGCTTAAGCTCCTCTTCTAGGGTTTCAATATATTTTCGGTAACCTTTGCTTATGCCTGTTTCAATGTTCAAAGCAGTCGTTCACATCCACAGTATGCACTAATAGGTATTTTGGGCTTTCTAAAAATCAGCAAAAAAGCATGAAGAATCATTAAGTTCTTGTGTGTTTGATGGTTTGGATAATCTCTGAGATACGCTGGTTGCCATCATTGGACTCAGTGAGGTTACCCGTGACAATTATGTCTGCCCCTGCGTTTGTTGCAGCTAGGGCCTGTTCGGGGTTGCGGATGCCCCCGCCGACGATCAAAGGGACAGTGATTGCGGCTCTAACAGCTCTAATAACTTCGGGGGGTATAGGAAACTTTGCACCTGAACCACCTTCTAGGTAGATAAAACGCATGCCTAAATATTGGCCTGCTAACGCGTGATCTACCGCGAGTTCAGGGTTGTTGTAGGGCACGGGGATAGCTTTGCCGACTCTACCGGCGGTGCCGCCGTCGCCTACGATGATGTAGCCCATAGAGAGGGGTTCTATGCCAAACTTTTTGATGTAGGGTGCACCTAGAATTTGGGCACCCATTAAGAAGTAGGGATCGGTTGAGTTTAACATGGACATGAACCAGATGGCGTCGGCGTATTTGCTTATGCCGTTGACGTTACCGGGGAAAAGAATCGTTGGAACGCTAACGGTAGCTTTAATGACTTTTACGACTTCGTCGAGCTGCTTCTGTGATGCAACAGTTGAACCGCCGATCATGATAGCCGCAGTTCCGTTGCTCTTGGCACACTCTGCCACTTTTGCTGCGGCTTGAGGTGTGACTTTCTCGGGGTCGATTAGGGTCATATGGATTGAACCGTCAGATTTCATTTTATCTAACAAGTACTGCTCAAGCGGCCCAACCATAAAGCAACCTTCAGCTTATTCTTCTTTAGCCTTAGTTACGGGTGTGCGTTTCAAGCTAGAGTATACCCTATCCGTTAACATGCAGTAAACATCCACTTCGCCCTGAGCAGATTTTATGGTAAATTCTTCCTTCAACCCGCAACTGCTACATTGCGCAACAGCACGCCCACCCTCTTCGCGGTAGAGCTCCACTCGAACGGTCTCTTTTCCACATCTAGGGCAAGAGAAGAATTTTGGCAGTTTTTTCTTCGGAATATGAACAACTTTTTTCCTTCTTCGCCCCATACAGTTTTCTCCTACATAGTCTGGTAGTGTCATTACTATTTATGCTTGTGCTTAAATACTTGCCTACCACCCCATGCTATGAGGTTGCATAAAGATTTGAAGTTAACGCCTTCTGTGCTGGAAATAGATCTCTCGGAAGCTCGAACACGTATAGTGCGATTCATAAAAGAATATGTTGAACAGGCAGATGCGAAGGGCATCGTGTTAGGCTTATCGGGTGGAGTTGACAGCGCAACCGTAGCGGCGCTCTGCAGCCAAGCTATCGGAGGGAAAAATGTCCTTGCACTCCTCTTACCCGAGAACGAAACCTTCAAACAAAAAGACATCGATGACGCTAAAACCATAGCCAAACTCTTCGACTTAAAAACACAACTTTGCGACATAACAAAAGTTCTCGATACAGTCTACAGTGAAGTACCAATATATGAGTCGACGGATCGAATCTCCAAGGGAAATATCAAAGCCCGAACACGCATGATCTACCTATATTATTTCGCCAATAGCCAAAGCCGAATAGTCGTTGGCACCTCAGACAAATCCGAAACTATGATGGGCTACTTCACCAAATGGGGTGATGTAGCAGCCGATATTTCACCAATAATGGACCTTTACAAGGCACAGGTTCGTAGACTTGCTGCACATCTTGGAGTTCCTCCGGAGCTCGCCATGAAGCCCTCAACACCTGCGTTGTGGCCTGACCAGCTAGCCGAGTCGGAACTGGAAATCAAATATGAAACTCTTGACCTTATCCTCTATGGTTTGGAACGGTTCATGCGTCCAAAGGAAATCGCTGAACAACTCGGGATAGAAAGCGCTGTCGTGTCAGAGGTTCAGAATCGATGGTTAGCAACAGAGCACAAGCGAAGGCTGCCACTTGCACCTAAACTTGGTTTTAGGACAGTAACAAATGATTTTAGGCTCCCTAGACACACCTACTAAAAGGGACGGTAACATGGACAAGTTAAAGTTGGCACTTTGTCAAATAAGCAGTAAACGCGAAAACAAAAGCATTAATCTACAAAAATTTGAAGAAGTAACCATGAAGGCAAAGGTTCAGGGAGCGGAACTGGCAATTTTTCCAGAAATGTCTTTGACGGGTTATGTTCTTCATGATCAACTTTATAGTCATGCGGAAACTATACCGGGGCCATCAATCCGGCGAGTTGAAGAAATAGCGCATAAAACGGGTATGCATATTGTTTTTGGGATGCCGGAGCTTAGCGAGAAAACTCAAGCCACCATGTACAACACTGCAGTTCTTGTCAGCCCAAATGGATATGTTGGCAAATATCGCAAAATGTACCTGCCCACCCATAGTGTGTTTGAAGAGAAACGCTACTTCCGTCCAGGATATGAACCAGCAGTATTCAAAACCAGAATAGGTAACATCGGATTAACCATCTGTTACGATGTTTTCTTTCCAGAAGTATTCCGCCTTGCCCGATTACAAGGTGCACAACTTATCGTCTGCATTTCCGCGTCTCCAGCAGTGCGTCGAAGCTATTTTGAGCTGCTCACCGCAGCTCGGGCTCTAGAAAACACGGCGTATTTAGCTTATGTTAATCTCGTTGGTGTGCAGGATGGTTTGCAGTTTTGGGGTGGAAGTCGCCTAGTTAGCCCAACGGGGGACGTTTTAGTTAAGGCAAAGTATGATGTGGAGGACTTTGTGGTGGCTGAGGTTGATTTTATGGATTTGCGAGCTGCTGAGACCTTCATTCCGACCATACGGGACCTTCGTCCCGAACTTTACGACAAGCTTAAGTCTTCTTCTGAACAGATTTAATCGTCTCACAGGCAGCTACAAGGCTTGGAACATCGCATCACTGTCGTATCACATTGTTGTGATATCGGGTGATTTAGGGCTAAATCACGGTTATTTGGTGATGTCACTGTGATTTTATGGTTAAATCACATGTGAGATTGGCCTCTGATAAGTACGTTTTGAGGGTAGATTTGGCTTGAAAAAGTGTGTTTCATTTGGCGGGGAGTGTTAAAAATGGGGGTTATCGGTGTGGGAGCATTTACAAAAGTGCGTTTTTTATGTAAAGTTCGGGCTTATCAGTCTAAAAAAATTCCGAGAAATTAGCCTTTTTTATGTTAACTGCTGTAAATCAAGCCTTTAATGGTTAAAAGGCACATATATCAAAATATTTTACTAAATAGGGGTTAATTTAAGCGCATTTTTCTGGGATATATTGGGTTTTAATGGCTGTGAAAGGTTAAAAACAAGGACCAGTATACAGAACTGTATCCATTTTAACCATGGAGGAATAAGACACTTTGAAGTTAAAAGACGGCGTAACAGTCTGGCTAAACGGGGCATTAAACGACCCTATTGTACAAATATTGGCAAAAAACAGCCATTTAACTAAAACACAGCTCGAAACACTGCTTATTGACGTTTTATCCGAGAATATATCAGGCAAACAGCTAAAATACGATGATAAAGCAGCATTACGGCTAACAAGGGCTAAAATAAGCCGCGGTAGCTTTAATAGGACTTTAAAACAGTCCCATGAAAACGTCATCAAATCCATCTACACGGTGCTACTTTTAGGATATCTAGGTATTTTTGAGAGCACAACTCTTGACCCATACCTCGAAATAGCCAATAAACTGCGCGAATATGTCGATGCCCACCAGGAAGCACCTAGCAAAGAAGAGGAACTAAAAGACCACCTAAAAGTACTAGAAATCATCAGAAAGGAGCTCGAAACAAGCCTAAAACGGCTATCTAACCCATCAGAAGAGCCTATGTGACGTCACAAATCACAGAATTTTCCATCACTTTCCCATTATTTCAACGGAAAAATCATTCATCCAATAAGACAACAATTTAAGGTCCGATCAAATAAATAAACTTAATTCAAACCGTTTTTGAACATGGATTTTTAATGTACACAGTCACCTGTAACATCACGTGATGTGTGATATCATAGTTTACATGGAAATACATCACCGATAACCTTAAAAGTCCATGGGAAATACTGTGATGTGTGATGCAACCGTTAAAATCACAGAAAACACGGTTGAGTCACAGATAAATCACAGGAGAAGAAGAATCACGGTTGACCTCACACCAGTAATCTTAGGCATTTTAGTAGCTATCACAGCGGTAGCAGCATACGAATACTACAAACATATCCGCATGGCCCACAACGAATATCAAAAAACCAACAGAGAATATGAAAAAGCCCATACAGAATATGAGAAAGCTAAAGATTTCATTGAAGATATAGTGCTGAGTTTTGACCGTGAACTCAAACGTGAATCAGCAAAATTTGACAAAATGGTGTCAAAAGTTGAAGAGAGTCAAAACAAATCAAATGTTAGCTACAGAAAAACTGAACACATAGAACATAAAATAGGTCTAATAGAAGAGCAACTCAGCACCATCACCCTATCATATCAAGCGATGTCACAAAGTATCACAGCCACTACGCAAAGCTTGACAGATAACACACAAAATAATGCACAGACCCTCTCTGACTTATCAGAACTGGAGACCAAACTCAAAAACATCGACGCTGCACAGGAAATCCTCAAGAACAAGCTCACATACCTCGAAGAACAAATCCAAAAGATAGCCACAACGCCTTTGTCGCAATCTGAAGTCAGAACAGAAGTGATGTTGCCTCCCATACCCATCAAACGCGACAAAGCCCTAGCAGCCCTAACAGAAACTGAAATTCAAGTACTTGAAATGCTTTCTAAAGAGGGGGCTAAAACTGCGCCGGAAATCAAGGAGCGAGTACACCTAAGCAGGGAACATACGGCACGCTTAATGAAGAAACTCTACGAAGATGGATATCTTGAAAGGGAAGCAAACAAGATTCCCTTTCGATACAGCATAAAGAAAGAAATGGAAGCACTACTACAAAAGGTTGAGAACCCAATATCAACCTAACTTGACTTACTGCATCGTATAGAGTTATGAAGGATTTTAAAGAATACAATCTATTATTCAATACGTTGCTTAATTGCAGGAGCAATATTTGGTGCGGTCTTGTACTTTAGGCTGTTTGCACTACCAGTCCTAAGCAACATACCCTTGTTAGCCATACGTGATAAGTAAGTGGAAATTGTACTTAGGCTCACAGGTTCTTTTAATTCTTGCTCGTAGACTGTTTGAATATCTTTTGATGAAAACCAGATTAATGGAAAATTTTTCTGAATAACCATTTGTACTTTTTCGAAACGTGACAAAGATCGATTAGGCAGTGTTGATCCACTAGCTGTCACTGGTCCTTCGCCGGGTACGCCACCTAACAATTCAACCATGTCAAGTAATCGTAGAGCTTTGTCACGGGTCACTTGGCCTTCAAAAGCAATAGTATATCGGTTACCATCACTATCAAAGAGCTCTACACGTATTTTACGAGCCGGCAATATATAGGCACCTATAGGTTGTTCACAACCTTAGTACTTCACAACTTATAACTGTGATGGTGAAGTATGAAAATGTTATAAGATTGATTTAAGCTTATAATTGTAAAATAACGCTTTTCTGGATTGATTTTGGAATAACCAGTTTCACAAACAAACCAAATTCTTAAAGAAATTTCTTCCTGACTTGTTTTTAGTTTTCCAGTAGAAGTCAAGGGGTGCCTTATTCACTGTAAAAAGGCAAGAATAGAGTGAATTACAAGAAAAGCAATATAATAAATTGACAGATCCGGTACCGCTTCACGAATGTTCACAACTTTGTGAATGTAAAAGTGGAGTAAAATGTTAGCGTTCAAGTGCAAGTTCTAACTATCTTTTTAATTTTTTTTATACATGGAGCTTTCCCATGTTTTTTGACATTTTAGCACTGGTTTCCATCAATTTAGTGCCTAACAGACACCCCTATGTTTCCGCTCGAGAGGTTTTTAGGGAAAAAGGTCTACAGCTTAGTTGTGAAAATTATTTTCTTGACCTTGTCTAATTTCTTTGACAGTAAGTGTTAATATTGTTAATTTCTATTTGTCTCAAAGAGTAAATATTATATTATATATATAGATAGGTTATCTATTATCATCTTCATTTTTCCACTCGAAATACTGGGGTGTGGGATCTTTTTGGTCAACTTAGGCCCTGTTACCTGAAATTTTGCTATCTTCGGAAAATTGTGCTTAAAAATCAGAAATTTGTACTAAATCCTTTATCTATTCCATAAGAAGTAACGGTTGTACCTCTGAAAGAAGGGTAACGGGTAAATGGGAAAATCTGTACTTGATGATGTATTCGACAATTTCGTTCACAGTGCAAAACTTTTCAAAGACCGAGAAGTCCTTCGACATGATTATCTCCCAGAAAGGCTACCACATCGAGAAGATCAGATACGCCTATTGGGGTCAACAGTGGCACCTGTTCTAAGGGATGCTCGATGCTCAAACATATTCATTTACGGTAAAACCGGTACAGGAAAAACTGCAGTCGCAAAATATGTCCTAAGCCACTTGGAGTCAAAAGCAAAGGAATACGGTGCTCAAATAAAATTCTGTTACATCAACTGTAGAATGACTGGATCCGAATATCGTGTCTTTGCAAGTCTAAGTCAAAGCGTAGGCTTGTCCATACCATTCACTGGATTATCTGTAGGTGAAGTTTTCGACAGATTCCGATCAGGTCTAGATCAATCAAGAATAATCTTCATTATAGTTTTAGACGAGGTGGATGCTTTAATCAAAGATAAAGGCGATGCTTTCATGTATGAACTTACCCGCATAAACGAAACCCTCCACAAAAGCAAAGTATCAATCATCGGAATATCCAACGATCTCCGTCTCAAAGAATTCCTTGATCCTAGAGTTTTTAGTTCACTTAGCGAAGAAGAACTCGTTTTCCGACCCTATGACGCAGGTGAACTCCGGAACATCCTTTTAGAACGCTCCAAACTTGCATTCCAAGATGGCGTATTGTCTGAATCAGCTCTTAGCATTTCTTCTGCATTAGCTGCCGCCGAGCATGGAGATGCCCGACGCGCCCTGGATCTGTTGCGGGTTGCAGGTGAAGTTGCAGAGCGACAAGGTGCCAAAGCTGTCACTGAGGAACATGTGCGACAAGCTGAAAAACACATAGAACACAACCGAGTCATCGAAGCCCTCAAGAATTTGACCCTACACTCAAAACTGGTACTGCTTAGTGTCTATCATCTCAACAAGTCCAGTGCATCCACAGGAGAAATCTATGATGTTTATAATGAACTCTGTGGCGAAATGGGTGCAGGACTATTGACTCAGCGACGACTGGGTACATTGGTAAACGAGCTTGATTCGATGGGCCTAGTAAACGCCAAAGTCGTAAGCATGGGAAGATACGGCAGAACCAAAAAGATACGTTTGGAAATCAGTCGCGGCTTAATTCGTGATGTCTTTGGCGGTGACAATCGCTTCAGTCATCTAATAACGTACCAGCCAAAGGTATCCCATAAAACCCACGACAACTAAAGTGGATTAATGAAATCCAACACTGTTGTCTCCATAGTTTGTAAATTGACCACCGGGACCTTTCCTGGCGTGGGAACTAACCCCAACTTTTCCATATAATCAGTTTGTTCTTGCCAACCACCCGAGTTCACCACAAGGATTCCACGGTAGTTGCATAACCCGTTAACATGTATGTGACCTGCGTGAAAAATGTCTGGAATCCTGTCAACGACAAGGTAATCTCGGTTTTCAGGAGAAAGCATGGTTTTCCCACCATAAACCGGTGCTAGATGACGGCACTGCATTAGTAGACGCATCGATTTCTCAGGGTGCGCATGATCCATGCCTGGGATGACTGAAACAATGTCATCTAAACTTCTGCCATGATACATGAGGACTTCCACACCATGAAGGCTAATCAAGCAGGGGCTTCCGACGCTATGAATGTTGGGTTTATCTTTAATTGTTGTGAGGTACCCTTCGGGTATAGCTGGTTGGGGTAGTGATTTACGGGCGGCGTCATGGTTACCTGGTGAGAGCACGATTTCGATGTAGTTTGGAATTTTATCGAAGTATTTTGCCGCAAAGTCGTATTGTTTGTGAACATCTCGAATGGTGAGTTCATGTTGCTGCCCCGGATAGATACCGACACCATCAACGATGTCTCCTGCAATGAGAAGGTATTTGACTCTGCCTGCGATTTCACGCATCTCAGGCGTGCCGTATTTGCCTCTGAGCCAGAGAATAAACCGTTTGAACGCATCTTTTGTAAATTTTGTGCTACCAATATGTGTATCTGAGGTGAGAACGGCATAGATGGGTTCTTGGGCGCGTTGAGGTATTTTCTTGCCCACTTCTGGAAGAATAATATCTTCTGCCATCAGCAGGTTGGTTTGAGTTTTGATAACAGCTGCACAGAACACTGTATCAGGTAGGAGCATTAATGCTTTCTTTTTAACTTCTTCGGGTGCCTTCTGCGGAACGAGTACAGTTGCACTGCCCTGAAGGTCCTCAACGGATAGAATCGTGTTGTTTTTCGAATCCCGTTTCTCAATTAACATGCAGATGATTTTTAGTTTAGTTTTAGGCTGCGATTTGAGCGCTTCCACAATTGGAGTGGCCGCTTTAACATCCATTCTCTGCCGAAGCAGTTTTTCGATGCGCTTGAATCGATCTTGAAAGAGACCTGCATATTCTGCAAGGGTACCGTTGGAGGTGAGATTGCCTGTGGCGTCGTCGAGAATTTTTAATTCTGAGGCGATATCTTTAGCATATGGGTAGAAAAAGTCTTCAGCGCTGATTTGGGGTTTTGCTGTTGGCTCAGTGTAGTTTGGATACTGCTGCACAATTGACGTTTCAGGCGGGTGCACTTTATGAGGGTCTTCGGATACAGCTATAGCCGCTTGTTGAAGTACCGTTTCTAAAAAACTGCGTTCGATAAACACCGGCTTATCCTGTAGGTTTGCCATCCGTTCCAACGCCAAAGCCACCACTGCAACAGGGTCATTGATTTGGGCATTTTGGATCAGAAATTCAAAAGCATCACTATTTAACTGGTAACCTGCAATGATTGTGGCTTCGATTGCCTTCTGTAGTTGCTCCTCGGCATTCATAGTGTTTCCGCCCTTTTTTGCATGGTTGATGTAGTTTGGCGGTTAGCCACTATTGTTTTTGAGTTATTTACTGTTTTTCATTAAAGGGGTAAATTTTGAAGCGGTGCTAACGTGCTTCTACAAATAACCTGGTTGCCCGATGATGATGGCTGATTGTATTTTTGCTCTGTGATCGCATCGATTTCGAAATAATTTATATATGCCAAAAAATGGTTGAATGTGTTGTATCTTGGTGTATCTCATGAGTGATGTGCGTAAACTTCAGCAGACGCCAACTGGCACCTTCTTTGTCTGCCTACCCCGCAACTGGGCAAAAGAACACGGTCTCCAGAAGGGATCACAGGTGAATTTAGAAATGACCCCCGACGGCAAACTCTTCGTTGACACTCAATTCGATACGGAGCCTGAACCAAAAGTCGTTTCACTCAAAGTCGAATCGTATTTGAGTCGCGAAATCATCGGTCACTACCTGCTTGGCTATGATATAATTACAGTTGAAGCAAAGGATCGCATAGACTCAGCTACGCGTAATCAAATCAAAGCCACAGTTAATTCTCTAGCGGGACTGATGATTGTTGAGGAAACCACTAGGATGATGTTACTTCAATGTATAATGCAGCAACCCTTCACCTCACCAAAAAAACTGTTGCAACGCAACCAGAGCAGCGCCTCTTTGATGATTCGGGATGCCGCCAACTCCTTCTTAAACCGAGATAAAGATATGGCTAAAAATGTTATCGAACGTGATGTAGAAAACAATAAATTCTATTTTCTGTTGGTTAGGATTCTGCGAACTATTATCCAGAACCAGAGGCTAAGTGAAAAATTTGAAATCACCCCTATCGAGTGTCTTGATTACCGTTTAGCTGCTAGCCTAATCGAAGGTATCGGCGACGCCTGTGTCCAGATGGCAACTACCGCTCTACTACTTGATGACACCCCGCTCTCTGATGAAGTACGCAAGCTTCTCGCGGAACTGCAGTATGCCTGTCTTGACGCCAACGAACAAGCATTCAAAGCGTTTTTGAGTAAGGATATTGCACTGGCTGAAAACGTGCGCAATATGCGGGCGCGAATTGAGGCAACCGCTTTAGAGCTCAAGGATGCCGCTAAGGGGTCATCAGTGGATTTAATGCCACAGATTCTGTCAGTTGTGTCATTTCTCAGACAGATTTATGAAGGCAGCGTCGATATGGCTGATCTAGTTGCATAATTTCTATTCTATTTCTTCTCTTTCTCTTGGAATACAAATTTGCCTAACTCAACACCATAACCAATATGCCTCTATGTTTATTGGCTGCCACCAAAATATATAGTCCCAGAGTGCTCAACATGCCCATCCAAACCTCCCTAGTCGAAGCGATGCTAAACCCCAAAACCTACCCTGAATTCACAGACAAAATAGACCTCATCCAAACTCACATCTCTTTTGTTTTTCTAACAGACACATATGTTTATAAAATTAAGAAACCCGTAAATTTTGGTTTTCTCGACTTCTCCACACTCCCAAAACGCTATGCCTGCTGCCAAAAAGAGTTTGCCCTCAACAGGCGACTTTGCCCCGAAATCTACCTCGAAGTCGTTCCCATCAACCAGTCAGACACCCTAAAAATCAAAGGAAAAGGCGAAACCGTTGAGTATGCCCTAAAAATGAAGCGCCTTCCACAGGATTGTATTATGACTCACATACTTCAGGAAGGTAAAATCGACAAAAAAATAATCGATAACATAGCCAAAATTGTTGCCAAATTTCACACTGAGGCACAAACCAACGATGAAATCAGTGAGTTCGGTGGGTTGGGAACTGTGAAAACTAACTGGGACGAAAATTTTGTCCAGACAGTTAAGTACGTCGGGCAAACAGTTTCTATGGCTAACTTTGAGTATATTCAAAGCAAAATCAACAATTTCATGACCCACAACGAAACACTTTTTCAAAGTCGTATTGATGGCAAATACATCCGAGATTGTCACGGCGACCTTCACTCAGGCAACATCTTTGTCACCGATAAAATCTACATATTTGACGCTATCGAATTCAACGACCGATTCCGATACGGTGATGTAACCGCAGACGTAGCTTTCCTTGCTATGGACCTTGACTACCAAAACCGAAGTGACCTCTCCGACTACTTCATCACCCAGTATATCACCTACTCTGGGGATGTCCAGCTTAGGAAACTGCTGCCTTTCTACAAATGCTACCGTGCATATGTTCGGGGTAAAGTCGTCAGTTTTCGTCTTGATGACCCGAATATAAAAGCAGACGAAAAGGCTGCTGCGATCACCGAAGCATCGGCATATCTGAGAATAGCCGTGGAGTATGCAAAGAACCTTTGATTATGAGTTGATTTATACTTTTTCGCAGCAAATATATATTAAAACGGTTTTGTACCACTAATCCTCTATAGTCCACGTTGATAGCTCTTCGTGAAGCTTAAGTTGGGATTGATTAAAACCGGTTATCTATGTTTCTCTATGCTAGACGAATTGGTCTACTACCCATTCAGGGATCAACAGAGATCCCATGATGACTGGTTTCTGGTGGCAGTCACTTCCGCCTGTCATGATTAAGTCGTACTCTTTGGCGAAGGCAACGTAGTGCCTGATAGTTTCTGGGGTGTGTCGACTATGCCAGCATTCGAGGCCGTCGATGTAGGGCAGAATTGAATCGTTTATTACCTTTGTTTGTTCGTTTAGATCTTTGGTATATGTGACTAGCGAGGTTCCATGGGTGTCGTTGCCATGCGCCAACACTAGTTTGCCGCCCGCATCCCGGATGAGTTTTGAAGCCTCTTCAAGGTAGAGAGGGTACTTTAGAACATCGCATTTAACAAGATAACTGTCGAAAGCTTCCTGGCGGCTATTCACGATTCCTTTCTTGACAAGATAGTCGGCGATGTGGGGTCTGCCAAAAGTGCCGTCCACGGATTCCTCAATTTGCAGGAAGTCAT
>Ga0123356_10000363_pt1 | contig 51645 bp, 42 predicted proteins | sample TergutEmb28metaG_2_FD_92546 | JGI IMG/M metagenome (GOLD analysis project Ga0123356, IMG submission 92546) | Embiratermes neotenicus P3 segment gut microbial communities from Petit-Saut dam, French Guiana - Emb289 P3 | ecosystem: Host-associated > Arthropoda: Insects > Digestive system > Gut ...
AGAACAGCAATAAATAATAATTCAAACACACCGGTTGTAATGCATCATAAAGCAAAATACAAAGGAGTGTTTCCAATATGGGTTATTATTGATTTTTTCTCTTTAGGAAACTTGTCCTATTTTTATAATGACTGGTTAGTAGCAGATAAAAAAGTAATTGCTAAAAATCTTTTCAATACTCAATATACATATTTAGATAGCTGGTTAAAATGTATAACAGTATTAAGAAATCGTTGCGCCCATTATTCACGCTTATATTTTTCAACATTCACAGATAAACCAAAAATCCCGTCTATTGTAGAGTATACATGTACCAGGCGCGTTTTCGACCAATTAATAATGCTAAAATTATTATACCCTGATAAAAGCAAATGGAATGAAATGTTTTTCAATCCAATTGTATTATTAATTACTGAATATAAAGATAGTATATCATTAAACCATATTGGATTTCCGAGGAATTGGAGGAGTTTACTTAAAGAAAACTAATAATCCGAACCGCACCATCGTAAGAAAATGGTGATACGTTCGGATTTGTGGTTTGGTACATTGGTTTGCTTATTCGGTAAAGTTATGAAATTGATTCTGCTATTTTTATCATGGTTTCTAAAGTATATCCGTCATGGTATTCAACATGCAGATTATATGCAATACCGTCTTTTAACCAGTTTAAATGGTAGGCGGTAATGTTATCATCGAATATTTGCTTTCCGTCTATGTCATAAAAATATCCTGTTGAGCTAATAAGAACACCTTCTATATCTCCAATTATAACTTTTTCGACAGGTGAAATATTATCTATAAGAAGAAAAGCGTTATCACCTGCATAAGTTTGCCATAGCTGGAGTACAGAGCTATTTCCGTTTTTAAGGGTAATATCATACACAATAATAACATAATGCAGCCAGGGTGTTTCAGTTGTTTCCACACGCCACACGCCTACAGACTGCAGTCCTGTAACATTGTCCGGCAAGTATGAGGGTTCACGAATGGAGAACGGTGCAATCAGGCGGGCTTCTTCAAGAGTTGTATATAATCCTTGAGTATAATCCGGAGCGGTACTTAATTCAGTTCTGTTTATAACCCCCATAGTACCTGCAGTGAAATCATCGTCGAAAACTACCTGCCTTGCAATTGAATCCCCGAAAACTACCTGCTTAAGCACACTGACAATCCCGGTACTATAAGCAAATACCGTTGTTCCGGATATTAAAAACATAATTAGAAACGCAATTAGTAAAGTTTGTATTTTAATCGTTTTTACATTAATAAAGCTCTTTCTGCGTTTACGTATAAAAACGCTTTCTTTCAAGCCGTCAGGTATATTAAATGTATTAACTGACTGTTTATACATAGACTCAAAATTCATAATCGGCCAACCTTTCCTTTAGTAGACTTCTTGCTCTGAATAAATGCGACTTGACTGTGTTCTCTTTAGTCTTTGTTGCTTTTGCTATATTAGAAATTGTAAACCCCTCGTAATAATGCAGGAATATGACAGTTCGGTATTTTAAAGGAAGCTGCATTATTACATCATATACCTCTTGGACTTCCGGTTGGTCTACAGCAAGGGATTCATCAAGCGGCACCATGCGCTTTTTCCATAATGACCCCAGCATACTTTTTGAGCAATTTATTGTTACACGGATTATCCACGCCTTTTCATGTTCATCGCTTAAAAAAGAAGGACGCTTTTTGAAATACCTGAAAAACACATCTTGAAAAACATCGTCTGCACTTGTTAAGTCTCTTGTTCGTGTTAGAGCTAATTTGTACACCAGTGAGGAATATTTCTCAACAAATTCAACATCATTTCGCTTATTCATAGTTTTTACCGTTTTCATCTGGCTTAATAATTTTTTCTATATATAATACTTTTCAAACTGTAGAAAGGTTGCAAAAATTCACATACAATTTTTTTGGGCTGTTGCAAAATGATATACAACAGCCCCTTTGCTTGTCGATTATATAATTACTAAACCCACCTATATCGCACCGACAACTTTGTGCGGGATGTAGGGTTCTTCTAAATAACTGATATCATCCACGGATAATTTTAGCGAAAGGGATTCGGCGGCTTGTTCGATGTGTGAGGTTTTTGTTGCGCCGATTATTGTTGATGCAACAGGTTCTTTTTGCAATAACCAAGCTGTTGAAATATGTGACATCGGTACCGAATATTTTAGTGACAGCTCAGCTACACGGTCGACAATCGGCTTGTCAACATCCTCTGTCGGGCCATATTTCATTGCCATGATTTTATCTGTCCGTGAGCGCTCAGTGGTTTCCGACCAAACTCTTGCTAATTTTCCGGATGCAAGAGGACTGTAAGGAGTGCAGGCTATTCCCGCATCTTTACAAAGCGGAGCCATCTCCCGCTCCTCTTCACGATACAGAAGGTTCCAATGATTCTGCATTGAAACAAACCGGGTTAAATTGTGTTTTTCTGCAGTATAAAGAGCCTTCTGGAATTGCCATGCATACATTGCCGATGCTCCGATATACCGTACTTTACCGGACTTAACAATATCATGAAGCGCAGTCACAGTTTCCTCAATCGGTGTGTTATAATCCCACCGGTGAATTATATATAAGTCAACATAGTCCATATCAAGACGCCTTAAGCTGCTTTCAATCTCAGCCATAATATGCTTACGTGAAAGCCCGCCTCCGTTTGGGCCCTCCCGCATTGGTATAAATACTTTTGTTGCAACAACAATTTCATCAAGGTTATAGTCCTTCAGAGCTCTGCCAAGATATTCTTCGCTGGTACCATTTGAATAACAGTTTGCCGTATCAAAGAAATTTACTCCAAGCTCTACAGCTCTTTTAATAATCTTCCGGCTCTCATCTTCGTTAATTACCCACCCATGAGAACCCGCAGATTCGGTTTGAAATTCACCAAACCCCATGCAACCCAAGCATATACGCGATACATCCAGACCTGTTTTCCCTAACTTTATATACTCCATTCCAATGTCCCTCCCGACTTAAAAAAATAATCATTTTATTAATTATAGCCACGGTTTTACCGAATAGCAAATATTTATGTTAAACACCCTGCTTTGCTTCGAAAATAATATGTTTGGAAAGATACATCAGTGATGGTATATTATAGGTACGGGTAAAAATCCCGCAACAAAAGACATGAGGGTAACCAAGTGAAAAAGATTAACATTAAATTTATACTGATATTATCTGTTGTTTTCCCGGTTTGCATATTATTCGCCGCCTGCGCTTCCGGGACAGCTGACATTGACAACGAACCACCACCACTACCTGAACCCGAGAATATAGAGCAAAGCGTAGAAACACCGCCGCCTGCGGAAGAAAACAGCGACAATAATAGCAACAATTTAAATCAACCGGAGGGAAAAGCTATGGGATTTGAATACGACCGTGAAAGCTTAACATACGAGCTTGTCTGGAGTGACGAGTTTGACTACGAAGGTCTGCCCGACCCGCAAAAATGGGATTATGACACAGGCGGACACGGCTGGGGAAACAATGAACTTCAGCATTACACAAATGACGGCAACGCATATGTTGACGGAGAGAAACTGATTATTGAAGCAAGAGCCGAGAAAATGGCGGGACGTGAGTATACATCGGCACGCCTTGTCACACGTGACAAAGGTGACTGGCTTTACGGTAAAATAGAAATCAGTGCAAAGCTGCCGTCGGGACTTGGCACATGGCCTGCAATATGGATGCTTCCGACCGACTGGGAATACGGCGGCTGGCCGGGCAGCGGTGAAATCGACATAATGGAACATGTCGGCTTCGACCAGGACCGTGTCCATGCATCAATACACACAAAAGCTTTTAACCATATGATTAATACAAACAAAGGAAACGGCGGGGTAGAAGTCACCGGCGCATCCGAAGAATTCCATTTATATTCCATCGAATGGCTGCCCGACAGGATATTTTTCTTCATCGACAATGAGCAGGTCTACGAATATGACCCGCACCGCTATACCCCGGAGGCAGACTATTCACACTGGCCGTTCGACAAACGTTTTCACCTGCTGATAAACATCGCTCTCGGCGGCAACTGGGGCGGTCAACGCGGCTTCGACCCCGACATGCTTCCCGTCACAATGGAAATCGACTTCGTACGCATCTACCAATCCCCCGAAATAACCGCTCTTGCACATGACCGTTAAAATAGCGGAAAAAGCATCATCATATAATAAAAAGCATCCTGCTATAAATTAATGGCCTGTATTGTTACAGACCATTGATTTTTTTATTATAGTTAATCAACAATTTTCCCTGTTGAATGAATAACTCCTGTTGGTCAACTGAAAGATTACGGAAAATACGGATTAATTCATCCTCGTTAATTGAAGTAATTTGATTTGTTTTATGCTCAAGCAAATAATCGGTAGATACATTAAAATAGCTTGCCAGAATTTTAAGAACCTCATAGTCGGGTTCTCTTATATCCTGCATATAATTTCCTAATGTTGAAGCGCCTATATTTATATTGCTTGCCAACTCTTTTTGCGTTATATCCCATTCATCTAAAAGATTACGTAACATTTCGCCCAAGCTCATAATATATCACCTCAAAATAATTCTACTTTGTCTTGAGAGGAATGTTTCCGTAATACACAAAATGTGTTGACACAACACGTAAAGTGTAGCATAATGTTCTTTATTCCGTCATTATTGATTTGAAATGAAACACATCATTCAATCAATATAATTTTTACTAAAAATCACTTCGAGGTTCGTATCGTAATGAAGAGAGTTTGCAGTCACTGTTTTCAGGAAATTAAAGAGGGTGAAAAGAATTGCAGTTTGTGCAAAAACCCGTACATTCCCGTATCTGAAGAAGAAAACTATAAACCTGTAAAAGAGCGGACCATTCGCACAAAACTTCATATACCGAAAGGGGTACTGGCAATAGTTGCTAGTGCCGTAATTGCCGTTGCCGCTGCAACAGCGGGAACATTACTGTATCTGCGAACCCCCGAAACGCCGGAAAGTGCTGCACTCAACGGGATAAATATGCTGCTGCATGCCGATATCAGAGAGTTTGCGGCACGTCATGCATTTATGGAGGCAGACATAAGTCTGGCAATACGTACCGGAAGAGCAGCCATGTGGGATGATGCAGTTCTGCCGCTCGTTTGGAATAAATACAGTAACCTTAACAGTGTTTTAAATGAGTTGGGAAAAAACGATATTAAAATAAATGCTGTTAACAGTGAAGAGTTAAGCGAGGCGGAAAAAGACGCAGAATTAAAGAAAATTTTTAACTCCATTATCACGGATTCCGACAACAGTCAGGCCAGAGTGGATATGATTGAATCAATTATTGACAGTATTACCGATGTATACCGTGTTGACTTGGAAGCCACCATAGTTAATGAAAAAGATGCACCTGATGCATTAATTATTGTACTTGTCGGGTTGATTGACGGAAAATACTCAATCTTATCGGAAACAATGCAATAAAACTATATAGAGCAGGAATATTGAAAGGTATAGACAATTAATGGATGACAGAAGAGGTTTCATGGGATCATCACGCCGCGGAAAAAGACCGTCCCGCCACCCGGAAAGTCCGGCGGAGGCGCATGTTGCACTTGCATTGGTTCTTGATGTGTCAAGCTCAATGACATATGAAGAAAACGGTGAACGTATAGATGCGCTCAATAATGCAGTCAATGAAATGATTTCACAAATGAAAGCAAATGTACGCCTTAAATGTATTGTCGATTTGGCGATATTTTGTTTCGGCAACTATAACAAACCTAAAAACGAAATTATGTACCAGGGATTCAGCTCTATAGCCTCGTGCGAACAGGTTTATCTGGTGGCGGAGGATGAAAATACTTATGTTGTGGATGTTTTGGAGCATGCACTCGATATAATCGGAAAACGCTGCGAAGTATACGATAAACTGGGTGGCTCATATAAACCCTGGATTGTTTTGATGACCGACGGAGAGCTGCATGACAGTGCAGCAGAAATTAATGCAATAGGAAGAAAACTCAAAGAACGCGAATCAAAAGGAAGGCTTCATTTTCTGGGACTTGGAGTCAGAGGTTTTGTACGGTCTCAGCTTGAGAAATTCACAAATAACAAAGACCATATTATTGAAATTGAATCAGCAGATTTCGGCGAATTCTTCAAATGGGTCGGAAGAAGCATGAGCGCAGTATCAACAAAAGGATTAAATGATAATTTCGAACTCCCGGTTTATCAGCCGAAGCATTAGAAATTAAGTAATGTGAATATATAACATAAATTATTGAAAGAACAGTAAAACAATGAGTAATTATCGTTTTTGCGGAAGCTCACAAATAGGGAAATCTCACGAAGTCGATGATACCGTCTGCCAGGACTCGTATTATATACAGCAAGGGAACGGCTTTTTCGTTGCAGCTGTAGCCGACGGCCTTGGTACTTCCGTGCATTCGGATGTAGCAAGTAAAATTGCCGCAGAAAATTCTGTTAAATATTGTGTTGATAATATCACCACTTCAATGTCGGATGAGCAAATTCTCAGCGGAATAAAAGACGCATTCGAGCATGCAAATAACTCTGTCAAGCAAGAAGCCGGTGAAAAAATAAATGATTATGATACGACGCTTACTCTTGCTTTTTTTAAGGAAGGTGAGCTTTTTTACGGTCATGCAGGTGACAGCGGTATCTTGGCTCTTTGTGCCGACGGCACATTCGAAGAGGTGACAACCGCACAGCAAGCCGAGGGTGAGGGGAAAGACCGCCCCGTATATCCTCTGATAAACGAATCGCGCTGGGTTTTTGAAAAATTTGATTTACCCGTCCATGCGATATATCTGATGACAGACGGAATGCTCAATATGACCGTTCCGCCGATTCTGACAGACCAGCGTTATCATATGGACCATTCTTATCTGTTTTATCTTTACGAAGAAGTCAGAGACGGCGATGATAATGAGCTTTATGACTGGATCAACGAAGAGCTCGAACAGGTTTCGCCGGGGATGGTCAACTATGATGATAAAACACTTGTTGTAGCAATTGACAGTTCTGTCGAGCTGGCAATGCAGCCCGATGAATATTATGAATTTCCAAGTGACTCGCTGTATAAAAGCCTGCTTGCTCCGAAGCCGGTAGCAGCAGCCGCTGCTCCCCAAAGCTTTTACGAAAAAGTAAAGGGTGTCACAAGCAAGGAATTGTGGAAAAAAAACCGCAAGATGATTGCAATGGTAGCAAGCGTTGTTGTTGTGTTTTCGTTGACTATACCTGTTACGGTTACATATATGTCAGGGGTAGGAATTCTTGACCCGATAACTGATACCTACCGTCCTTTTACGTTTGCTGAACTTGTGCAGCGAACATTCAATCCGACGGCTTCAAGCGGAGAGAGAGAATTAACGGAAGCGCAATATGTGCGGCTAAAGGAAATTGCGGATGAAGAAGGTAAACCTATTACAGAAGTATATGATGATGAAGTAGATGAAGATGGTAATCTTCCCGAACCGGAACCGGAACCAACACCACCCCCTCAGACTGTGGCGACAACTCCGACTCCGCGCTCAACTCCTACACCACGTCCGACACCGACCCCGCCTACCCCCACCCCCCCCCCCCCGCCAAACCCCAACCCCAACTACACCGACACCGGTACATGCAACCCCCGCACCCGCACCCGGACATACCCCAACCCCAACCACTCCAACACCGACATATACTGTGATTTTTCTGAATGGTACGCATGAGGTTAACAGGCAAAATGTGGCACATGGAGGACATGCAACAACACCATCAGCTCCAACAAGAGAAGGTCATACTTTTACCGGTTGGTCAGGGTCATTAACAAATGTGACATCCAATAGAACATTAAATGCTCAATTTTCAGCAAATACATATACAGTAAGATTTTTAAACCATGATGGCACAGTATATAGAACACGGGACAATATTCCGCATGGTGGCAGTGCAGCAGCACCCAATACTAATCCAACCAGCACCGGATATAATTTTACCGGTTGGTCAGGGTCGTTAACAAATATAACATCCAATCGAGATATTCATTCTACTTGGACAGAAGTTCATTCCTGTTCAGATCATAGCTGTACTTCATGTTTCCCGGGACACAATGCACATACATGCTCTGAGTGTAATCCGGGACACAATGCAAGCACTTGTCCGACTTGCACTCCCCCCGATGATGGCGGCGATGATGAGTAGAATCACTACGATGATTTTTTTCCATACACAATAAACCATAAACCATAAAGGAAAACACAAAACATGGCATATGAACAAGGACAATTAATTAATGACGGCGGTGAGGGTTGTATATATGAGGTGAGGGGTAACCCGGGCCTGCTGATGAAGATATACAACGAGAAGGATATACTCGGTAATCCCATTGTCACTGCTGATTTGCATAATAAACTAAAATATATGCAGGAAAATCCGCCCGAGGATATGGTAACAAGCGGTGTTGTAGCATGGCCGCTTGAGCTGCTTTATGATGATTCGGACGAACTCATCGGATTTGTTATGCCCCGCATGAACTACGACCTGCATATATCGCATACATATAATTACGTTCACCCAAAGCACGAAGCTGAAAAATATAAAGAATTCCCGTCCGTGGAATCAAGAATCAAAATTGCGATGAACCTTTGTTCTGCTCTTTATGCACTTCATGATAAAGGTTATATCGTAGGAGATTTAAACCACGATAATATAGGAGTCAGTTACAGCACGGACAGAATATGCCTTATGGACTGTGACTCGTTTCATATCACAGACGATGCGGGAGATGTATTCAGGACAAATGTAATAATGCAGGGATATCTTGCGCCGGAAATAATCGACCACTGCAACAACGAACGTGCAGCCGGAAGACCGTTTAACCTCGATGATGTGGCACTCCCTACATTTACAAAAGAAAGCGACCTGTTCTGCCTTGCCGTACATATTTTCAAGCTGTTAATGAACGGAGCAGACCCGTTTAGGGGAGTAAAAAAAGGTGTTACCGAAGCAGCAGGAACGCAGCCTCTCGGAAATGATGCAATTGAACAGAACACATATATGTTCCGTGAAGGTTATGAGCCCTCTTCAGTTTTTTGCCCGCCCGCTGAAGCATTGCCCCGCAGTATATTCGCACTGTTTGACGATGCGTTTATCCGAAGCAGGGATAACCCTGCCCTGCGCCCCGACTCAACCGACTGGTACTCAATACTGGAACAATATCAAAAGCTTGAACTCACGCAATGCACAAAAAATCAAAAACATCAGTATTATAAAGTACTGAAAACATGCCCGTACTGCGCTGCGGACAAAAAAATGCTGGATATCCTCAAAGGAAGAAAAAACTGGTATGACAGCATCGGGATTGTCGCAGCAATTTGCGGTATCCTTCTTGCAGGCGGAATTGGTATAGGGCTTACATTTTCACTGATCAGCAGACCAAATACAACAGTAATAACAGGCGGACCGGATGCACCCGGAGTTGTATTGTGGAACGAGCTAAAAGATAATCCGCCGGAAATCAAGTCGCCCGAAACCACACCTGTACCAACACCGGTACCGCAATCCAAACCTCCCGAAGAAGGAACCGGGCTTCGTGAGCTTTACGATGCAATACTTGAATCAACCGATGAAATTATCCTGGTCATAGAATGGAAGGATATAGCCGATGACCCGAATGACCGCGGATATGCCGTACTGGAACGAACAGAAGAAAACCAAGAGTGGTTCTTACATAACAGATGGGGAGATGTATTCCCGATTCAACCGGAGTTTACATACAATGACGGCGTATTTTCAATCAGCCAGCCAACTGTTCATGACAGAGTCTATAACTTAAATGAAGATAATACAGGAATATTCACCAACGCCGATAACGGAGAAGAACTGACCTGGCAGCTCGAGGAAGACGAACCGGAATCTGAGGATGATTAATTATCTGCCATAGTAACCGAATCCATATTAAAGAATAACAAAGGGGGGAACATCTTAATGAATTTTGTCCTTACAATTCACTATAAACTGGGAGTTCAAGAGATTTTCCTTCCGAGTATTCAAAACCGTACAGTTACACTTGAGCTTGATAATAAACTAGCGGGCATTAACAAAGAACTTACTTTATTACTGGATGTGTTTGACGGTGTATGGATTATACATCCGAACGATTCGGTAACTTTTGACAAATCGCAAACTCTTTCGGACGGCCTTAGAATTAATGCAAAGGTTGTAAAAAATAATGACGAAATAATAATCTTTGCCGATGAGCTTAAAGTAAATCAAACACTGTTTAAGAAATACCATGTCGAACCGGGTTCAAAAATTAAACTGGGTTCAAATGAATCAAATAATATAGTTTACAGCACTAAAAACCTTGTTTCCGGCAATCATTTTGTGATTGAAGAATCATCACGCGGAGCAGAAATTGTTGATAAAAGCCGAAACGGAACATTTGTTAACGGCAAAAAAGTAAACGGAAGACAAAAAATAAACTACGGTGATGAAATTAATGTTTTTGGCCTTAAAATAGTATGGCTTAAAGCGTTTATTGCAATCAGCCAAGGTCAAAGCGACTGCAAAATCTCAGGGCTTAAGCCGGTGGACGCAGAGGATTTTCCTGTCGTTGAAAATGAACCGGCGGATGCAGATGAGTTTTACTCGCGCAGCCCGAGGCAGATTCCAAAGCTTGATGATGAACCGGTGGAGTTTGATTCACCTCCGGACTCCGGAATCCGAAGGCAGCGCCCGTTATGGATGGCAATAGGCCCTGCAATGACAATGGTATTGCCTATGACCATAGGTATAATGTTCATGATGCTTGCAGCAAGAGCTGCAGACGTTGCAAGAAGCCCGTTTATGTTTATGGGTATATTCACATCTGCAACAGCTGCTTGTATAGGTGTATTTTGGGCACTTACAAACGCACGATATCAAAAGAGAGCCGAAAAAGAAGACGAAGAAAAAAGACAAAGCAAATACCGCGGCTATCTGGACCGTATGGAAAGTATCGTTGATGAAAAACATGATTATAACCGCATGATTCTTTCCGAGAGTTATCCGAGTATTAATCAAAGCATGGAACTGGTCAGCAGGCTCGACAGTCATTTATGGGAGCGAAATGTAAATCATCCTGACTTTCTTACAATAAGAATCGGAATGGGTGCAATTCCGTCACCGAATAAGATAGGAGTTCCAAAGGAACGGTTTTCACTCGTGGATGATGACCTTGCGGAACGTCCGTTTATGATACAAAAAAAGTACAGATTGCTGAAAAATGTACCGATTTTATTATCCCTGCTTGAGCATAAACTGATTGGTGTAATAGCCGATAACCGGAGAACCGTTCTGGAAACAGCAAATCTGATTGCAGCCGAGATTGCCGTACTGCATTCATATACCGATGTAAAAATGGTTTTCATTATACCTCAGACAGAGGACTGGAGCTTTGCAAAATGGCTGCCGCACACATGGGCGGAAGACAACTCAATCCGTTTGATTGCAAATAAACCGAGCAGCATCGGTGAAGTTCTTTACCATCTTTCGGGAGTGGTAAGGACCCGTTCCGATGATGACAGACAAAAAAGCAATAACCTGCCGCATTATGTTGTTTTTATCGGTGACCCTGATCTTGTTGAGCATGAGGCGGCAATGAAATCAATAATGGATAAAGGGCAGGAAATAGGGTTTTCAACAATTCTTTTATATAACGAAATAGACAGACTGCCGAGCAACTGCACGGTAATCGTTCAAAGGACACAAGAATACAGCGGATATTACAGCTTTGACAACAAATTTGAAGACGTTTCGAAAGTTAATTTCGACTCGGTTAAACCCGAACAGCTAAACAATACAACAAGATTTTTGTCGGGAGTTAAGGTTAAAGAAGCCGAAGGCTCCGGTGCAATCCCTCAAATGCTGACTTTCCTTGATATGTACAAAACAAGCAAAGCCGATGGCATAGATATATACAGAAACTGGCTTGAAAACCGTACATATGAAAGCATGAAAGCAATGATCGGCGCCCGAGGCGGAGGAACTCCCGTATACTTGGATATTCATGAAAAATATCACGGGCCGCACGGACTTGTTGCAGGCACAACAGGCTCGGGTAAGAGTGAAATGCTGCAGACATATATTCTTTCGCTTGCCGTCAGCTATCATCCGCATGAGGTTTCATTTATTCTCATCGACTATAAAGGCGGAGGAATGGCAGAGAGCTTTAAGGCACTCACTCATGTTGCAGGTATAATAACAAACCTCGGCGGAAACCAGACAAACCGTGCTCTTGCATCAATCAGAAGTGAAATAAAACGCCGTCAGGCGGTCTTTAACGAATATAAAATCAAACACATAGACGACTATATCGAACTGTACCGTGCAGGAAAAGCGGGAGACCCGATGCCGCACCTGCTTATTATCGCCGATGAGTTTGCGGAGCTTAAAAAAGAACAGCCGGAATTTGTCCGTGAGCTTGTCAGTGCATCAAGGGTCGGGCGCAGTCTCGGAGTCCACCTGATACTTGCAACACAAAAACCCGACGGTGTTGTCGATGATCAGATCTGGTCAAACACAAAATTCAGAGTATGTCTGCGGGTTGCAGAGAAAGCAGACAGTATGGGTATGCTGAAGCATCCGGAGGCTGCATATATTACGCAGGCAGGACGGGGATTCTTCCAGGTCGGTAACGATGAAATATTCGAAGAATTCCAATCTGGATGGTCGGGAGCCCGTTATGAGCCGGACATACCTTTTTCCGATGAAAAAAGCAGCGATGTAAAACTGATAAATCTTTGGGGCCGTGCAAGAGTGCTCAGTACAGGTAAAAAGAAAGAAACCGCATCGGAAGAAAAACAGATTCAACTCGATATTGTGACAGCCTACATTGCAGAAATTGCAAAAAAGCACGGAATTGAAGCGATTTCAAATGTATGGCTGCCGCCATTACCCAAAAAACTGTATCTAAGCGACCTGCAAGAGACAGAACTTCCGGACAATGAGCTTTGTGTACCGGTAGGTTTACTGGATGACCCTGTACTGCAAGAGCAACGGACTGTTTCGGTAAACTTCACACAGGATAATCACATGATAGTTGCATCCTCGGCTGCCGGAGGAAAAACAACTTTTATGCAGACAGTTTTATATGGCCTTATAACATCAAAAACACCGGAGCAATTACATATTTACATTATAGATTATGCATCAAGAGCACTGAGTGTATTTGGCGTACTTCCTCATGTCGGCGGAGTATTATTTGATGATAATCCGGATAAAATCGACAAGCTGATTTCAATGCTGATGAAAGAGTTAAACAGGCGTAAAATTCAAATTGCATCAAAAAGCCTCGGATCGTTTAAGGAATATTCAAAACTATATGATGATGTCCCGGCAATTATGTTGGTCGTAGACAACTTCTCTGCATATATGGAAGGCAACCCGAGGCAGGAGGATAACATGATGAAGCTTGCGGCAGAGTCTGCAAGTTACGGAATATATTTGATGATCAGCTGTACGAATCATACGGATGTAAGAAGCAAGCTCAGACAAAATATCCGAAACGGCATTGGTCTGCAGATGCCGGGCAAGTACGATTATGATGAAATTCTTGGTAATCGAGGCAGTATGACCGCAGAAGAAGGCTGCCCCGGCCGCGGTCTTATCAAAATGGACAGCCCCGACCAAAAAGAATCACGCTCTCTGGAATTCCAGACTGCGTTATGTATAAAAACTGATGATACATCTCTAATTAATGCAAAACTTGCAGAAGTATTCAAAGAGATGGCGGATGTTTGGAAAGGCAGAAAAGCGACACGGATACCCGAAGTTCCGTCAGACCTTTCATATGAAGCGTTTAAGGATTATCCCGAGACAAAAGAAGCAATACAGGAAGGCCTTTTCCCGATTGCTTATGATATCTCTGAAGCACAGCTTGTTTCATTGAACCTTGAAGACATATTCTGCTATATTATCTCAGGCGGAATGCGTACGGGAAAAAGTAATGCAGTCCGGTTTTTTGCATCCGCGGCAAAACAAACAGATACCGATGTCATCATAATTGATACAAGCGAACAGCTGAAGGATTTTGCTTCGGATAATGAAATATTATGCCTTGTAACTGCAGATGAAATTTACAATTGGGTAGAGCAAACACTTGAACCTGAGTTTAAACGCCGCAATGGTAATATCAAAAAAGCCGGAGGGCGCAAATTTACAAAGAAGGCACAGGAAAATGAAAAGCAGCTGCTTGTGCTGATTCATGATTTCAGCGGATTTATTGCAGCAGCAAAAACCGAAGAGAAAGATATGACGGATTTTCTTGCAGCAATGACAAAAATGGGCAGCGGCCACAAGGTTACTATTGCCGCTGTAATAACCCGTGAAGACAGCACAACTTACGCACATGATCCGATATATACCGGATTTATATCATGGAAAACAGGGCTTCACCTTGGCGGACAGGTTGATACTCAGCGTGCTCTCGAGTTTGATATGAACTATGCTGCAAGCTCCAAGAAACTTCCGCCGGGATATTTCCATACAATGATTGGGCCAAACACAATAGTTGCTGTTATGCCGGAGGTTTAGAAAATGGAATATTCTCCGTCTTTGGCATTATGGGACGACAAACCGAAACGTGCTTTAATCCTGAAAAACCTTCTTGATATGTTTGCACCGGAGGACAAGGAAACAACGCTGCTGCCGAATGAACTGCTGCCGCCCATTGAGAATCATGATGTTGTTTTTCTTTCATTTGATGAATGCGACGAAGCTGCACTGAGTGCAGCACGTTCGGTACGTATATCAAACGATATGACATACCTGATGCTGATAGGTGATAAAAACAGTAATTTTCAGCCATTCTTTAAGCCGAAAATCAGACCGAGCGGAGTACTTTTTCATCCGTTGCAAACACCAATACTGCGCGAATCATTGGAAGAAATTGCAGAAGAATTTCAGCGGCTGACACAATCGGAAAATGATGAAATGTATGTACTCAAATCCGAGGGTGTGACATACAGAATCGCATACAGGGATATACTTTTCTTTGAAGCAGACAATAAACAGATAATGCTGCATACATCCGGTCAGGCAATCCGGTATTACGAATCAATGGAAAATCTGGCAACGGTTTTACCCGGTTATTTTATACGGTGCCACAGAGGTTATATAGTGAACATACGCAAGGTGGAGGAAGTACGGAGTGCCGAGATGGAGCTGAGATTATCCGGCGGCTACAGGATTCCGTTTTCACGTTCAAAACGCAGTGCAGTATCGGATGCATTGTCCCTGAAGGGTCAAGCTTCTGCTGATGTAAACTGAAAGGATAACCAAAATGGATATATCTTTTATCTTCACTGCAGATGAAATTTTCACTTTAGCATCAATGATAAATAACCATTCACCTGCCGGAAAAGAATTTATCGGCAATGCTCTGACGGATGCACAGATATGTGATTTATCGAGCCTGGCAGAAAAAGAACATGCACAAATTAACGGGGATAAGTTGGAGCTTGAGCCTGTAATCCGTATGGTTTTTGACACTGTAACAAAAGCGGTAAGGGTTGTGAATGTTGACGATTACTGGATGATATATTCAAACCGGTTAACACTTAAATGTGAAAAGTACCGGTTTAAAGAGAACTCCTGGAAAATATCACCAATAAAAGGAGCAGCGGAACAATGAAAATATTTATTGAAATTAATACACCGGGAAACGGCAAGAGTTATGAACTGCTCCTTGATGACAAGCTTACGGTAGGTGCAGCGAAGGAAATGATAATTGAACAAATAACTGCATTCGAAAATAATCATATTATTTTTGATGAAGAGGCGGCATTATTTTCAACAGCAGAACGTATAAAATTACAGGATCACCGTAACCTGCGAAAAGCCGGGGTGGAAAGCGGAAATGTTTTATTGCTTCTTTGAAGTTAAAGCATCAGATACAAGTGACACCATTTTTATTACCGTTCGTCAGAATGAACCATCCATAAAATTGCAGGCATGTATAATAGAGCCATCATGGAGGAGATAAACAATGTCTGACTTTAATTATACAAAAACAAATCCCAAAGGTCTTGATACTTCGGCAAGAAGCATTGAAGAGAGCATAATAAGGATTGAAAGCGCAATTTCAACAATTGATGAGTCGCTGCGTTCCCTTGAAACCTCATGGACCGGCGAAGGCAGTACAGCGTTTTTCGACAGATATAACATTGATATAAATAATTTCAACATGCTGATTAAAAAACTTAAATTACTAAACGGGCAATTAAGTCAGGCGGCAGGAATATATGACAAAGCAGACGATGAAGCAAACAACATTGTGAGCAACCTGAGTATCGGCTAAAGAGGTAAAAGTTATGTCTGACAATATGAACATTAAAATAGATACCGGTAAAATGAAAGAAGCCGCAGGTATTGTTGAGAGCCAAATGAACATTATCACCAACTGCTTCGCAAGTATAAGAGATGACGTAAATATATTAAAAGCAAATAACTGGGAAAGCGACAGCGCAGATATTTTTATCAGGGGTATTAACAAAATCTGTAATGAACAGTTGGATGACAATACAGTAACTGCCGGGAGCATTATACAAACCTTAAAGGATTATACAGCAAATCTTAATAATACAGCGGCAGCATTTGACACAGAAGATCAAAAACAAAACGATAAAATTGCATCGTTAAAAACAAGCATATTCGGAGTGTAGACGAGGATTATATGGAAATTTCATTAGACTATTCAAAAGCGGAGCGTCAGGCAGATACTCTTGAGCAATGCGGAAATGACATGCTGCAGCAGAGTAATGATATAAGTAATTTAATCACCGAAATACGCCGTGCCTGGCAGGGGGATACCTCAGAGATATACATAAAAAAGCTTGAAGCTTTGGGAAACGATTTAAAGCAAAGCTCCGATAAATGCAAGCAGGATGCAAAGGACTTCCGTGCAAGGATTAACTCGATAAGAAAAGCCGACGAGGAAGCAAGAGCATTTATAGAAAAGAAGTAAAATACAACTCACTCCAATAAACAGGTCATTCATCAGACCCGGCAACAGATGAAAAGCAGTATATGCTACATTAGAATCACAGAAGGAAAGCACCGCAAAAAATGAATGTTATACATACTTGTATGTTTTGACATAAATAAAAATTAAGGAGCAAAGAAATGGAAATTAAAATTGACCCCAAATCAGTAAAGAACCATGTTGAGGAAATCAGAGCAGCAGCACGACAATACCAGCAAATGGAAGACCAAATGTTTGCAGACGGCAGAGATCTTGATACAAAGTGGGATGGCGCAGCAGCAGACAAATTCGGATCAAAGATGAAAAATGAAGAGCCGTACTTTGATGAACTTTTTACAATCGCAGAGCAATGGTGTAAAGCAATCGACGATAGTGCAGACGATTATGCAAAAACTGACAGCCAGGTCAGCGATAGCGTATCAACAAGAATATAAACATAAAAGTTCAAAATGAATTATTAAATTAAGGGAGAAAAATAATGATTACAATAAATGTTATTAACGTAAGTATGGGCGAGTTCGATAGCAAATTAGGTGCATTCAGAGACCATCGTGCAAAGTTGCAAAGTTTCATAGAAAAATGGGAAGCAATGATTGACGCAATAACAACAGTAGCATGGTTAAGCCCGGCATCAGCAGCACTGCTTGTCAAGTTTAGAACATTAATTGCAGCAGTAAAAGTATCTTTGCAGATAGTAGATAAGTTTATTCAAGATTTGGAAGAAGCGAAAAGATTGTTCACAGCTGTTGACAACAGAGCAGAGCAAACAGCAAACAGCTTGACAACAAGCGCATTTGGTTCATAAGCAACCGTTATAGGATTTTGAAAAACAGACGTTTAAGGAAGCGGGAATGTTATACCTCCTGCTTCCTTAAGGCAAAAAGGTGACAGTTATGTCTCAGTACGAAATTTCAATAATACCGATAAATGAAGCAAGCGATAAGATTAATCTGCTTGTTAACCGGATAAGTGAAGTCTCAGAGCGCCTTCATGGTGTTCAGATTGACTTGCCTTCAAGTTTTAATGACATAAAAAGGCAAATTAATGTCCGTATTGAATCTGTAGACAAGCATAAATCACAAACAGCGAAACTGAGTCAGGCACTTAAAGAGGTATCTGATATATATAAAAGAGCAGAGCAAACGGCAATAAGCTCTGATGTTAATGAAAATAATACAGCGGGAACACCGGGCATTGCCTATAAATTGCAGCGAAGAGCAAACTCCGGGCAAGGAGTTATATTATCGCGAAGGCTAATAATGCCTGACTGGCTCCAAATGGCAGTTGTAGAGTATGAGCAGTCAGGATTGTAAAAAACGCAGCAGAAACACCATCGGAATGACACAAGGAGAAGCAGGGTATAAATGGACATAGGTTATTTCAAAAAATATGAACCTCTATTCAAGACTTATTATATAAAAAAGTTCCTTGGAGAAGGAAGCTTCGGAAAAGTATTTTTAATTGAACGCGAAAGCTTCGGTCAGAAATACAGTGCCGCCCTTAAACTTATTACAATACCGCAAAGCAAAAGAGATTTGGAAAATAAACTGAGCTATATGACCGAGGCAAATGTGAGGTCATATTATGAGGATATAGTCAATGGCATTGTCAGTGAATTCCACCTGATGTCAAAGCTTAAAGGCAACAGCCATATCGTCAGCTATGAAGACCATGATGTTATATTGCATGATGGTGAAATAGGCTGGGACATTCTGATACGGATGGAGCTGCTGACACCCCTCCCGCAGCATACGGACCTGCAGAAAATCTCTCCGAAAGAGGTTGTAAAGCTTGGCATTGACATATGCAAGGCTCTGGAAAAATGTCAGAAGGAAGACATTATCCACAGAGATATTAAACCTGAAAACATATTTGTTTCTGCAGACGGAGATTATAAGCTCGGAGATTTTGGTGTTGCAAGAACAATTGAAAAAACAACAGGTGATTTTACGAGAATTGGCACTCCGCCGTATATGGCTCCCGAAATTCACAGCGGAAGCCAGTATGCATCATGTATAGATATATACTCTCTCGGACTTGTGATTTACCGTCTGCTCAATAAAAACAGAATGCCGTTTCTTCCCGCATATCCGCAAAAAATGGAACCCGGTGATGAAGAAACAGCAACTGCAAGGCGTATAAAAGGTGATGAAATACCGCCTCCGTTAAATGCAGATAAAAAGCTTGCTGAAGTTGTTCTTAAGGCATGTGCATTTAAGCCGCAGGACAGATACCAGAATCCTGCAGACCTGCGCAGTGATCTCGAAGCGATTCTGCGTGAAAATGCTTCTGAGTTAAATGAAGCAATACCTGATACTAATGCAACAGAAAATGAAAAAACATCCGGTATTGAAGAAACTCCGTATGAACCTGCCGCTGTTTCTTCAAAAACCGAGCTTTTAATGAACTCGGACTCCGCTCTTGAACCAAAAAGCAGCAAAGTAATTAATAAAGTGCAAGTCACTCCGCCGGCTCAGAAAAAACGTGTGAAAATCGGTTTTATTCTGTGTCCCAAATGCGGAGCGGAAATCCGCAGAGACAGTATTTCCTGCATATCCTGCAGAAGCCAGCTCAGAAGCATATAACATAGGCGATAAAGCCCGGCAGTGACATAAAAACTCCTAAGGAATCAACATTATTATAAAAGGCGGAACAAAGCAGATATGGAATGTAAAGGCTGTAAAAAATCAATACCATCCGACAGTGTAATTTGTCCTTATTGCATGAAAAAAATAAGGAAAGGGGATGCGCCGATAGCGGAGAAGCTTAGAAAAAGGCTTGGAAGACCTGCAAAAGGAACGGATGCTCCCGTAGACCTGGAACTGAGAAAACTAAAGAAACGCCTGCTAATAATAGGCATACCTGTTGCAGCCGCTCTTATTGCAGGGGTTATTTGGCTGATAGTCAGCAATATAGACGACCCGCCTGAAACCGGCATCGAGAGCCGTGTCTTCACAGAACCTCTTCCCGAAGACTGCCCGCCGGAGCTTCTTAAACCATGGCGGCCGGAAAGGGCTTTGGAACTTACTTCATTTATCTGGGGTGATTATATATTGGAACTCCCGGAATACACACAGCTGCTTGACGGAGCATCACTTGCAGATATTAATTTAACAGGAGTTATGACTTCACTTGGAATGCAGTTTGAAGAGATGACAGTAAACGGAAATATCGAGCAGGTATCAATACTTCCCCTCAGAATCACGGCAGGGCCGAGAAATATAGACCATAGTTATGTAGCGGATTTTATGAATGAAGGCTACGGTTTTATGTCATACGGGGTATTTTGTGAAGTTACATATGATGTGATTTATACAGGCTTGCCATACGAAGTAGAGGGCAATAAACTGATTGTTTACCGCGAGTGGTGGCATGGTGGGGATGACTCAACGGATATAGGTGTTTACGATGATTCAAAGGTCGAAATTGAGTATTATTTTGAAGGATATAACCTGGTTCTTGAGCGTAATGATATAAAGGTAAAGCTGACACCCCGGCGCTTTGCAGACGAAAACCCGTGGATAATAATTTCGCATCAAGTCTCGGGTAATAATGCCTTTAACGAAATTGCATATATAGAACATGTTGTCACACCCTTAATGCCCGACGGATCAATAAGAACAGGTGACGGTTCATTTATCAGCTTTAGTGATATTGCATCAAAGGATGAAGTAGTAATTGAGCTGTATAAAGAAGGTATAATGCGCATAATTCAGGGCAGAAAAACAGACATAACGGAAAATTCCGAATCAAACGAAAATGAAACAGTGCTTTGGGCAAGGTTTTTATGGTGTGCAAATGACGGGCTTATTCTAATAGACGAAAACGGACAGTACCATTTATATCAGGAGCTGTATACGGAAACTGTTAAAGCAGAACCGACCCCGACACCTCTTACACTGATTGAAAGATTGGAAATAGCTCTTACGGAAGCAGGTATTAAACACGAAATCGACCCGGTGAGAGGGACAATATCAGCTTCGGCAGAATCGGATGTGCTTTTTGACGTTAATAAATATGAACTGTCAGACAGCGGTAAAGAGTATCTTATAAAGTATTTTGATGTCCTTGCCATGGTTATGCAAAGTGATGAGTTTACAGGCAGTGTTGCAGAAATATTGGTTGAAGGTCATACCTGCTCGAGAGGAACATATAACATGAACCTAAGGCTTTCCGAACGGCGTGCCGAAGCGGTAAAAATCTTTGCAGAATCAGTTCACCCGGAGCTGGCAGAAATTATGGACACGGTTGGTTTGTCATACGACCGTCCCATCCTTGACGAAAACGGAAATGAAGACAGAGATGCCTCAAGACGGGTGGTATTCCTCTTTACATTCAAAACACCGGTTGGTTAACCGGCGGGGGAAAGGGTTTAATAATAAGCAAAGCGGCAAACTATGCTTCGGTGTTTGCCGCTTTGCTTTCTTGCAGTTCTCTTTTTAGCTGCTCGACAAGCAGGAGGTTGTTTATACGGCGGAGGAGGAGCGGGCCGTAGAAGGGTTTCGTTACGTAGTCCACAGCGCCGAGGTCAAGGCCTTTTGCGGCGCTTTCTTCGTCGTCTTTTGCGGTGATGAAAACAACGGGGACATCCTTAAAACGCGGACTTTCCTTCATAAGTGCAATTGCTTCAAACCCGTCCATTTCAGGCATGCTGATATCGAGCAGCACCATATCGGGGATAAAATTATCCATTATCTGAAAGAGTTTTGCTGCCGACGGCGCAGGATAAATATCATAATATGGCTTCAGTAAAGTCCTTACTACAGACAAGTACGACGCATTATCGTCAACAATTATTATCTTTTTCCGTGTATTTTCCATTTTTTATACCCCGCTATCCACAATATTCCGAAAGTTTTTCTACTATTTCATCGAAATTCATCTGCTCGACATTTTCCCTAAGCCATACCACGAGTTTATTGTCCTGTTCATAATCATATGATTCCAGCTCCTCAAGAGCCGAATCCACCTTCCTCATATCGTAATCATTACATGCCGCATGTAATAATTTCAAAGTCTCAATATCAGGTTTGACTTTCTTCGGTTTTTCATTGTCGGCGCTCAGCTCCTCAAGCATTATTACAATATCGGAAATGAGCCGGCTGACCGTATCAATAAGGTTTTTATTATAAACGGTTATATAATCATAATCACCGTCGAGAGCAGCCTTTTCCAATGCCTCGGCTATGGCAGCGGCTCCACCCGCACTGATACCGCTGCTTGAGCCTTTAATCCCGTGCACAACAGTAATATAACTCTGAAGGTCATCCTTGCTGACAGCCTTAGCTGCAGAAATAAGAGGAACTGTATTTTTTGCATAGGAGCGCATAACTTCAACATATGCGCTTTTATCACCGTAAAACCGTGATAATCCTTTTTCTATATTTACTCCCGGAACACCTTTTTCCAGTGCACGCCAATTCATATCATCATCCTGAACCGGCTGCAGCTGCTCATCGGTGCGGGTATATAATTTTTCCTGCTCCTTATCTCTGATAAGCTCGCGGATAATATTATCAAGGCTCGCTATTTCAATGGGTTTGGATATAAATGCATTAAACCCGTTTTGCAGGAACATTTCCTCGTTACCCACAATTGCATTTGCGGTCAAAGCGATGATGGGGATGTTTCTTGCATAATCGGAATCAATTTCACGAATCTTGCGTGTAGCTTCAATGCCGTCCATTCCCGGCATCATATGATCCATGAAAATTGCATTGTATCTGACCCGTTTATCCAAAACCGCCTCAATTGCCTCCCGGCCGCTTGTAACACAATCAATCTGCATGTGATATGGCTTCATCAAACCTCTTGCGACATCAAGATTTGTAATAACATCATCAACAATCAAAACTCTGGCATAAGGCATGTTGAGTTTTGCAAGCTTACCTGTCTGACGGCGTTTTATTTCGGAATAATTAAGCTGCTGCAGGCTTTCAATAACCTCAGGCCCGATAATTTCGTCACTGACATATTCCTGCATAAATCTTACGGTAAATATACTTCCTTTTCCGTATTCGCTTTCAACCGTAATAATTCCGTTCATCTTTTCAACAAGCCGTTTTGCGATGGAAAGCCCAAGCCCGGTTCCTATAATTTTCCTGTTTGCGGACATATCCATCTGAACATAATCGTTGAATAAATTTTCTATATCCTCCTTGCGGATACCGATACCCGTATCCTTAACAATGAAGGTCAGCCACACCAAATCTTTGCCTTTGTCTTCTGTTTCCTGTTCACTGCAACGTTTGCAATTGACGGTCAGTTCGATTGTTCCCGACATGGTGTATTTAAACGCATTTGACAAAAAGTTTGTCAGAATTTGTTTAATCCGAAGCTCATCGCCTATCAGATAGGTCGGCAGGTTTTCACAAACATTCATTACAAACTCAATCGGTTTTTCACCTTTATGCAGAATACTTTGCGTAACGGCATCATTTATCATGCTCGGAATATCGTACTTAAATGGAATAAGCTCAAACTTACCCGCTTCAATTTTGGAAATATCTAAAATATCGTTGACGGTACTGAGCAGGGTAGAGCCGGCGCTGTTAATCTGCTCGAGCCTGTAGCGGCTTTCCGTACTCAGCCCGCTGTCTGTTTCGAGAACAAGGTCGGATAACCCGATAACAGCATTAAGAGGTGTCCGTATTTCATGGCTCATATTTGCAAGAAAAACACTTTTTGCCTGATTTGCTTCCTCTGCAATGAGAAGAAGTCTTTCTGTGTTGGAAAGTGTTTCAATTTCTTCGGAAATGTCCATAATCGTACCTAATGTACGTATTGCTTCACCGGATTCGTCACGTATTGACTGACCTGTCGCGCGGATATATGTATATTCGCCGTTTTTCTTTCTTGCTTTATACTCGGGGTCAAAGGGTGTGTTCCCCGTTATATCAGCTATATGGGCATTTAATGTGTCGGTCACCATTTGATAATCGTCGGGGTGCAGACAGTTATTGAAGCTGATGAGTAAATCGGGGAAATCGTTTTCATCGGTATATCCCAGAATTTCCCTGAATTCATTTGAATATGAAATTTTATTTTCTATATTCATCGGGTCGTCACGGATAATTTCCATATCCCACAAACCTATCCGTGCCGCTTTATTAATAAGATTTATTTTGGCAAGCTGAAGCTTGTTCATTTCGTATGCGTGCATAAGGCTCAACTCACGCCTTCGTGTTTCCGTAATATCCATCAGCGCACCGGCTATACGTACAACATTACCTTTCTCGTCACGTATTGCTTCGCCGCATGCCCGGAAATATGAATACTCACCGTCCTTGCGCTGCAGCCTGTACTCGGTATCGTAATGCATTTCACCTGTTTCGTCCGATACATGCTCAATAACCTCCAGGATTGCTTTTTCTATATCATCGGGGTGCAGGTGAGTCTTCCATATATCTAATGAATTAGGGAAGTCGTTTTCATCGGTATACCCGAGCATATTTCTAAACTCATTTGTAAAAGATACCGTATTATCCGGATGGAGAAAATCGTTATTGTTAATTTCGACATCATACAGACCTATCTTTGTAGCTTTAACAACTGCATTGAGCTTTGTCAGCTGCAGTTCGTTCATCTTTTGCACATCATTATCCGACATATGGATACCCCCCGCAAATAAAACCGCCCGCTTTATGGCAAATATGTTACTTAATGTAACACAAATTCATGCATAATTAAACAATTATGCATGAATTAGTTGAAAATAGTTTGTTTTTGTGTCGAGGGGGCGGGGGTGCTGACAACTCGTTGAGGCGATTGCCGTTATTAATTTAAGTTGTTCTTTCTTTAAATAAAATATTTTTGTTTAAATTTTGTTTAAGTGTTCGTTGCAATAAGCAATAAATACTTTGTTGGCGCATCCATGCGTTTACAATTTAGGCGTATTCAAAACCAAATTGTACTGCGGCGTGCATTGGCATGTTGCCAACACCCCCGTCCCCTCGACACTGCCGGACTACCTCATCATAGGTTTAGGTCAATGTGCGATAGGGTACCCGCACCGCCGCATTCTTTAACGAAAAAGCTGGTTGAACGCATTACGCCGAGTGTTTCGTTGCCATCGCCCTTAAAAGTAAACTCTGTTGAAATATCACCGAGAAAAATCGCTCCGATACCAAGCTCCTTCAGAGATTTAACGGTATCGTTCCCGTCCTTGTCACGGTGCCATACAACAAGCTTGTCAAATATTTCATCTCCTTCGTCAATCCAGCCGTTACCGTCTGTATCGTATTTGCGAAGTTCATTAAATCCGCAGCCCGTGCTTGGGCCGAAAAGCTGACTTCCGTCATTTATCTTGCGGTCGCCGTTCCAATCGATTGCAAGAAATCCGCTGCCTTCTCCGAGAACAGAAAGGCTGTCAAGTTCACCGTCCATTGTAAGGTCGAATGAGAATTTCTCGCCCATAAGTGATGCTGCCGTTCCGGCATAATTAATTACGATCGGGTCAACAAGCCTTGTTTCCGTAGATATATTCATGTACGAAACAAACTCACGTGACATATGCATGTTTATATCAATGTTTATTTCTCTGCCGTCTGCAGTTATAACAGTGCCTTGAGCCTGATATGTGATAGTTTCGGATTCATAGTGGAAGCTCTCTGCCTGTACAAGACCTATGCCCTGCAGACTCTCGGGCGGAGCCGTTCCGAAGATGCCGCCGAAAAATGCATTGATATCAAGCCCGCGCCAGTCGCCGATATTTCCTATCTGCGGAGGAGGTGTATTTTGCTTCATCCTGCCCGTTAAAAGCTCGTAGATTATCTGCGATAATCTTGCTCTCAGCTCTAACGGGTTTGACGGAGATCTGTGTGAGCCTTTCATTGATGGGCGCTCTGCTCTCCCGGACCTGCGGGAATGCATAAGCTCATCAATTCTGTCATTTTGTGCCTTTTTGAATAAATTCTTAAAATCGTTCTTAGTGTCCTGATTTTGCCCCTGGTTGTTAACGTTTTGCCCTTGGTCGTTTTGGCTTTGCCCGGCACCGGATACATTTTGCCCCTGACTGTTGCTGTTTTGCCCTTGACTATTACTGTTCTTCCCTTGGCTGTTTCCATTTTGTCCCTGACTGTTTCCGTCTTGCCCTTGACTGTTACCGTTTTGCGGTACGGCATGTGTTGCCGACAGAACCGCTGTGCCGTCTCCTTGCCCCGAGGACCCGAGAAATTGCCCTGAGATTTGATCGCGTGCTGCTGAAACATTGGTTGATTGTACCGACATGAATGTACGCTCGGAAGTTGCGCTTACATTGAAGCTTTGGATAACCATTTTGAATTATCCTCCATGAAAAATAGACTCAATGCACGCACATTGTGTCCATAGTAACTTCCTTGCCACTATTTCGCCTCTACTATTATTTATCGGCTAATTATAAAAAAACTTTAGTGAACAAAAAGAACAACAGGAGCAAAAAGACTGCCCCTGCTGTTAATAAAATTTTCTATTTTTTAATTCCTTATCAGTCTTCGTCACCGGTATCGTCGTCAACATCTATTGGAAGTATTGTGACAACATCGTCGGGGAGCATTTCCATGCCGAGGAGGTATTTGGAGAACGGGCTGTCGAGCGGGACGACGAGGGTTGAGCGGCTGCCTACGGTTTGGCGGTATGTTTCGAGCAGGTTATAGAACTCGAAAAACTCAGGGTCACGGCCGTAAGCTTCGTTATAGATGCGTGCAGCCTCGCTGTCACCCTCACCGCGGATTTCCTCGGCTCTGCGCTCTGCCTCGGAGGTAATCGAAATGACTCTGCGATCGGTTTCGGAGCGGATACGCAGCAGATCCCTGTCACCCTCGGAGCGGTTCTCTGCGGCAACACGCTGACGCTCGGTATTCATACGGTTATAGATGCTTGCATATGTTTCGCTCGGTAAATCGGTACGTTTGATACGGATATCAACAACACTGATACCCTGCTGGACAAAGTTCGCGCTCACAGCCTCCGCCATATCAATCAGCATCTGCCCCGAAGTCTCACGGTCACTTATAAGGACATATGAGTTAAGGCGGCCGACTGCAATTCTCATTTCAGAATAAAGAACGTCATCGATTCTCTCTTTTGCACCATCGATATTATTATACGCTTCGTAAAAAAGCAGGGGATTATCGATCCGCCACTGAGCGGTATTGTCGAAATAGAGCCTATGGCGGTCAAGTGTAAGAACCTCACGCGGCGGTGAATCGTAAAGAATCAGTTTTGACGGGTATTTGATTACATTATCAATAAACGGAATCTTGAACTTAAGACCCGTGCCAAGCCGCAGCGCAACATCGGGACGCTCTGCCATCTGCATTCTGACTGCATCGGAAACATCCCTCATGTATACAGCCTCAATACGGCCGAAACGCTGAACAAGAGCAGACTCGCCTTCGCGTAAAGTGAAAACGGAGTTTGAGACCACAATCAGCAGTAAAAATGCGATAACGCCTATGACTACATATTTTTTCGTACCGGGGTTTTTCTTTGATTTTACTTCGTAAATTACATTATCGTTTTCGTACATTTTATCTACCTCCTATTGTCCGAGATGGAGAATCTCGAGGAGATTCCCGCTTGTTGAATCAAGGAAGTAAATTTTATCCACATTCGGCATGACCTCGCGGATCATTTCAAGATAGAGACGTGTACGCATGACATTCGGCTGGTTGTGGTACTCTGTTTCAATTGCGCTGTACCTTGCTACGGTACCGAGTGCCTCGTTTACCCTGCGCTCCTTGTAACCTTCAGCCTCGTTGACTGCTGCAACGGCACGGCCTTCGGCTCTCGGAAGCTCTTCGTTTCTGTATCTTTCAGCCTCGTTTGTTTTGGATATTTTATCTTCGAGTGAACGTGTTACATCAAGAAACGCATCACGCACTTCATCGGGCGGGGAAGCGTCCTGAAGCTGAACTGCCGTAATTTCAATACCCATTTCATACTTGTTGATTATCTCCTGCAGGTCGCGTAAAATCTCCCGCTGCATATCATCCTTGCGGTCGGTGAGAATCGCATCGAGCGGGTGAGCGGCAACAACACGCCTGTAAGCTGCCTGCGTGACCGAATGTAGCGTGCTTTCCGGGTTGTTTACCTTAAACAGATAGTTGTAACTGTTGGAAATACGGTATTGAATAACCCAGTCGGCGTTAACGAGCCCGTTGACACGGCTCTCCTCACCGGTCAGCATAAGAGCTTCTTCGGGAATGTTCACATAAATGCCGTTTACAAGCTGCGAACCGAAGTCCATACGCCGGACACCCGCAACATTGACGATATAAGCTCTGTCGACGAACGGAATTTTAAATTTCAGTCCTGCGGTTTTTTCCGTTCCGATATGTCTGCCGAAACGTGTGATAACAGCCTCCTCACCGCTGTTTAAGCTGTAAACACCGTTGAAGATAAAGATAAGCAGAAGTATTGCTGCTCCTATTACTATAATTATCCGCCGCCGTTTTTTCACAAAGTCTTTCATATCATGTCGTTTAACGCCTGAATACATTGGATTTTTTCTATTCATTTTCTGTTATTCCTTCTTTTAACTTTTTCAGCTCTTCGAGTGCTTTTTTAAATTCAAAATCCTGAACATAGAGTGCAAGCTTCTCCGCTTCCGGAATTGCACGGATTTCATCAATATATTTCATACATCCGGGATTGCTTTTTTCCAGCATCGGCTCAAGCTCATCCATAATCTGCCTGACCCTCTGTGTATCGGTAATTTTATTTTGGCTCTTCTTGTCGGCTTCGTTGATCAGGGGAGCAAGCCTTGTTAATACCATACGAAGCTCGGTATCAAGATCGCTCATTGCTCTGCTTGCGTCGGCAAGTCTTTCACTGCTGACCAAAGCCTCGATTCTTGCCGCTGTTTCCTGCAGCATAACCTCGCCGATCTGCCCTGCGTTTCCTTTTAATGTGTGAAGCAGCCTGTGTGAAAGTTTAAAATCAACATCATTTATCGCCTGATTGATTTTGGAAATAATATCCTTATTCGACCTTGCAAAGTATATACGCAGCTGGATTAAGGACTCGCTTTCCTCGGAGTTTTGGCTCAACTCGGACACCGATGTAAAGCTGATGGCGGAAAAATATTTCAGAAGACACTTCCACAAGTCCTGGGATGTAAAGGGTTTACCGAGATAATCATGCATACCGTGTGATTTGTATATCTCGAGGTCATTTGACATGATATTTGCGGTAAGTGCAATTATGGGTGTTTTTATACCCATGTTAACGATTCTTGACGAAGCCTCAAGGCCATCCATGACCGGCATATGTATGTCCATAAATATAAGGTCAAAGGGTTTGTCGGAGCCGCGTTCAATATGCTCCATAACAGCATCAATCGCTTCCTGGCCGTTATTTGCGACAACGGTGCTTAGCCCGACTCTTGCAAGATGCTCACATATGACCTGTTGATTTAAGCCGTTATCCTCACAAACAAGCACTTTTCCGTTGAAATTCGGTCTGTCGAGATTGCCTGAGGATGATAATTTTTGCTGCTCCACATCCTCGCTGTCTGCAACATCAAATGTCAGCTCAAAACTGAATATACTTCCTGCACCCGGTTCGCTTTCCACTGCAAGCGACCCGTTCATAAGGTCGAGAATGCTTTTTGTGATTGAAAGACCGAGACCTGTGCCGCCGTAGTTACGTGTAACAGTATCATCCGCCTGCATAAACGGCTTGAAAATGTGCTTAATCTGCTCGGGTGTCATCCCGATACCGCTGTCTTTTATTTCAAAGCTGATTCTAGCATGCTTTTCATCAATGCTGCGGACCGATGAGAGAAACTTGACGGAACCGTTTGTTGTGAATTTTATTGCATTTGAAAGCAGGTTCATGAAAACCTGACGCAGCCTGACAGGGTCGCCGATAAGAGTTTTATTGTTAAGCGGCTCGGCATAACAGTATAAAATTATACCCTTTTCAACGGCTTTCGGTAAAATAGCAGACTGGCACTGAGAAATAACATCATGCAAATCGAAGTGTATATGCTCGAGGACAATTGTTCCCGACTCGATTTTTGAACTGTCAAGGATATCGTTGATTATATTAAGAAGCCACTTTGCATTATCGGCAATGCTTCGAAGGTAATGCTTGGTTTTCGGAGAAACATCATCATCGAGAGCAAGCTCGGAAAACCCTATAATGCTGTTCATCGGTGTTCTTATCTCATGGCTCATGTTTGCCAGAAAGTTACTTTTCTGATGGCTTTTAAGCTCCGACATTTTTCTTGCGGCATCGATGCGGATAAGTATATAACTGAGCAGAACCGCCATTACTAAACCGAGTAAGCTTATAACCGAAAGCATGACATATAAATCTTCATAATATTCAACTGCGGGAACCATGAAGTTTACATACCAGCCGTTAAATGTCTCGCTGCTGAAAAGTATCGACCTTGCACCGGTATAACTGATGTAATTTGTTCGGGATATACCGTGCTCTCCGCGGATACCGCCAATAATATGACCTATTTCCGGGCTGCTTTCATCAATTCCGACTCCAATCCACTCCTGACTCGGATGGACAATTATTTGAAGCTGCTCATCAACTATAAATCCGTAACTGCTCTCTGTGATTGTGCTTCTCATTATCTCGTTAATGAAGCTTACCGGAACATCCATTGAAACCACGCCCAACAGCTTACCGGAATCGTCATGCAGACTGCGCGAATATCCTATAACTGGTGTATTTGAGTATAAATCAAGATAAACATGTGTGATTACTATACTGTTATCGCTCTCTAATGCTGCAATATACCAAGGCCGCTCGCGCGGAATATAGGACTCGGGTTGTGTCCACGGGACGCCGCTGTAAAACTCATCAAAAACATCAAAAAACCCGTAAATACTGTAAAATGAGTAGTTTTTAAGCTGACCCTTAAACTCGTCTGATGAATAACGCCTTAGAAGCTCTTGAACAGCTTCGAATCCTTCACCTCTGTTTATTGCGTCTTCTATTTTATCGGCGATAAAGTTAAGTGTGATTTTCGGTTCGGTGAGAACTATTTCAATAAGCGACTGAACGTCGGCAATTGATGATTCTGCATGCACGGTAAGCTTGTGGCTTAAAGTATTGTTCATTATAAGACAGCTTGAAACAATCATTAAAGTGAACGCAGCAAATACGATAAGCACCTTAAGCTTCGGTCTGTCAAGCTCTATAAACTTGTTGATAGGATTACTTATTTTTTTCAAGACTTCTCCCCTTCTTGACAAAAAATACACTTATCAACATGATACCATTGATTCATCTTAAAAGCTAACACTTATTTGGGAAAAGGCATTAAATTATATTAAATTTCAAAAAAAACGAAACTATTTAACAAGTACACAAACAAACTTACAATCTTTTTCTTCATACACCGAATCGAGCTCACAATCATCTGAATCCACTTCGCAAGCACACTCATAAAAAACACATGTTCCGCAGGAAGAGCTTAACTTACGGGGGACAGGCATCAGCTTTGCAATGATACCTTGTTTTTGCAACTCCTTAAAATAAGTAAGAGCTCCGAAATGACTGTAAAAAGTGGCGATATATTTGTTCATGCTTGTGCTTTCTTCCTGAATGTATTGTATACCGCAATAAATATAACTGCGGCAAATGCTATAGCATAACCGGCCATGCCGTTTGTTGTCACGCCGGCAGGTGAGGATGCCATGCCGAGGTTATGAGCAAATGCTGCTCCTGCGGTCATTCCCAGGACCGTAACGGCAGAATCGGAGTTTCCGCTGCCTGTCAGAACAAGCTGCTTAAACGGACAGCCTCCGAGCAAAACAGAGCAAAGCCCGACCATAAGCATTCCGAGAAAATTCCAAAGCCAATCGGTATGAGCAATAGGCTGATTTTCAAAACCTAAGTGAAAGCTTCCGAAAATAAGATTCCCTATTATACCTGCAATAATAAGAGCAATAAATGCACCGAACATGTAAAAATCCTTCAATAGCACGGAATCTCTAATCCCCGCAACAAAGCACAGTTTTGAAATGTATCCTACAATACCCATTATAAACCCTGCGATAAGTGCAACAAGCAGGGGAGCGTGTTCACTTCCCGGACCTTCGGTTGAAAAACTAAGTATTGAAGGGACTAAAACCAAAAGCCCGAGCAGAATAAGAACCGCAACAGGTGATAAAAACCCGTCGGTTTTGGATACATCATAAGAACGTTTCAGCGAAAAACCCTTGTTCAGGAAAAATACACCGCCGAAAATCCCTGCTGCAAAGCCGAAAAGCCCGACAACGGCATTTAAATCACCACCCGCAATACGCAGTGCCATCCTGAGCGGACATCCAAGAAATATAAGTGCCCCGACCATCAAAGCAAACCCCAAAACAAAACGTGTCAAAGGAGCCGAACCACCCCTGGGCTTAAACTCCTTTTTAATAAGTGAAACAATAAAAGCACCAAGAACTATGCCGATAATCTCAGGTCTGACATATTGCACCGGAGCAGCACGGTGAAGCCTCAGTGCACCTGCTGTATCCCTGAGAAAACATGCAACGCAAAACCCCATATTCCCGGGGTTGCCGCACAAAACAAGAGTAATCGACACCGCCGCAGTTAGAATACCCACAAACGGCATCGCCATTTTCTTTATTGCTTTCATTTACAAAACCTCGTTTTTGCTTATCCTTGAGCTGTTTATTAAGACTAACAAAAAAAAAGATATATTGCAATGCCGTATGTTTAAATGTACAATCTAACTCATGAAAAAAGTATATGTTGATAACAGCTCAACATCATTTCCCAAAACCCCGGGGATATCTGATGTAATAAAGGATTATATCGAGAATACCGGCTGTAATGTAAATCGGGGAGGATACTCCGATTCATATGACACAGCAATGGAAATTCTGGATACACGGACGCTGCTTGCTGATTTTTTCCATACGGGAAAACCCGCAGAGGTGGTATTTACTCCGGGAATTACATATTCATTAAACCTGATTCTGCAAGGGTTTTTAAGCGAAGGTGACCACGTAATAACATCATCAATGGAGCATAACTCCGTTATGCGCCCGCTTCATGCTCTTTCAAAAAAAGGTGTGTCTTATGACACAGTGCCTTGCGGGGAAGACGGCTCGCTCTGTCCGGCCAAGTTGGCTTCACTCATAAGAAAAGAAACAAAAGCCGTAGTAATGCTGCATGCATCAAATGTAAACGGAACGATTATGCCGGTAAATGAAGTTTCGGAAATATGCCGCAAAAATAATATAAGGTTTATTCTTGACACAGCACAAACCGCAGGTGTACTTGATATTAACGCAGACGGCATTGACGCACTTGCGTTTACAGGACATAAGGGTCTTCTCGGACCGCAGGGAATAGGCGGCTTAATAATAAAAAGTGACTTCGCAAATGAAATTGAACCGCTTATTTTCGGCGGCACCGGAAGTCAATCGCACGAGTTTGCACAACCGGGCATGCTGCCCGACAAGTTTGAATCGGGAACAATGAACATTCCGGGCATCCTTGCACTTAAAAAATCCATAGAATACATAAACTCCATTGGCATAAAAACCATATTCGAAAAAGAAATGGAGTTAACATCCGCTTTTATAGAAGGCATTAAAAAAATAAGCGGCATAGAGATAGTCGGAAATCGTGAGATAACCGAAAAAAAAGAGACAATCGGGAATTGTGACACCCCAAACAGAGTAGCGGTAGTATCTTTAAATTTCCCCGGCAAGGATAATGCACAAATAGCCGCAGCACTTGATGAAAAATACGGAATAATGACCCGCTGCGGCCTGCACTGCGCTCCAAACGCTCACAAAACCCTCAACACCTACCCCCACGGCACCCTCCGCCTCTCCTTCGGCTACTTCAACACATCGGAAGAAATCGAATACATTATTGAATGTTTAAAAAGAACACAGGGGGACGACACAAGGGGACGGTTCTCTTGTGCAAAAAATTAACACAAGAGAACCGTCCCCCTGTGCTAAAAGTGGTCGCCGTCAGAGTGAGGGCGACCACTTTTATTTATGTTAATATCTTATCGGAATCAGGTCGATGTAATCCTGGAGGGAGCCGTCGTTCATTGCGCAGTCGAGGATTTTTTTGCCGAGCGGGTCGAGTTCGGGCAGGTCGTATTTTTGGAGTTCTTTTTTTACGAAGTCAACGAGCTGCACAGCTCCTTTGTCGTAACCTTCGGTGCCGACTTCTGCTTGGGTTTCGGGTCTTAAAAATGCGGTGCGTACAAATTGACCGTCGATTTTTAAGTTATCAAGACAGTATCCGAGCATCGGCAGGCGTGCCGGGACAAGATGCTCGGGCTTGAATTTTGCACTGCCGCGTCTTGCGAGGTACTCGCGCATCAGCCATTGCGGCTTGAAGCCTACTTTGTAACAACCAATATGCTGGTTCGGGACAAGGACAAATCTTGTGCCGAGCGAGCTTGTTATTTGCTTAAGCAGCAGGTTTGCATGGTTGACCCATTTACCTGTGAGGAACGGGCCGTATGAGCCGATTCCTTCGCTTGTGATTCCTTCAGTTTCAATGATACTCGGATTATTGTGACCTCTCGGCGCAACAAGCCTCCAAAGCCATCCGAGAGCAGGTGGCAGAATGTGAATCATTCCAAGTATTCCGTAGCTCGGACGGTCGCTTGTACATGGTGGAGTGCGGATACCGAAGCTGCGCACATCGACCTCAACGGCTTCATTAATGATACCGGGCACCATTCTTCTTGGAAGAATTACCCTCGGGTTCGGGCAGGGTTTGCCGTCCGAATCGATTGTGTGTTCCCAGACAAGGCATGTTGAGTCCGGTACACCTTGAATGTTGATAAATACAAGAGGCTCCGAGGGGTGGATATATATTTTTTCGTGGAATGGCTCTGTGCCGTATTGTTTTATATGGTCAAGCCTTATGAACCAGCCGTCCTCCGCATCACGAATTACAAGCTTCTTACCGTTTTGCATATCGGGATGGCAAAGTGACATATCATCGGCAATCGGCTGCAGCTCGCAGGATTCTTCAAGGTTGAGATAAAAATTCTCCTCGGTTGTCAGGTTCTGACCTATGAGTATCTTTCCGTCGGGTTCACGGTGAATGTTTTCACCCATTTCACTCTTACCGCCGCCCGATGCACCCTCATGCATGAATACGATTTCGTTTTCATACGGTGTGATAACCTTAACAGCCGATGAATGCGTCGTTACCCAGCCTTCTCTTTCTCCGATATCGAGCAAAAAGCCGTATACTCCTTTTTTTGCACTCGGTCCGGGATACAGATTATATGAAAACATTTCGTATAAATCAGGTGTTCTGTTATGCACCACTATTTGCTTGCCGTTAAAATGTGTATGCCTGAATGGCGGTGCGAGGAATATCGCAACCTTCGGTTCAAATGTGCCTTCAAACTCGTCGATGTTTACGAATAACTGCAGTCCCGCAAGACCGGCTGCAAAAAAGGATGCATTTTTCGGAGCAATCAGCACACCGTGATATCCGCCGAACTCACCACCCGCCATAAACGGTACGACAATAAGCTCCTGCTTTTCAAGCCAGCGGTATGTATCTTCTTTCAGAACCGAAAAATCTGAACCGTACTCATCCTTGTATCTTGGTTTATCGGTTGGTAAATCGTCTGCGATAATAAGGCAGTCGGGGTCTCTTCTGCGCATATAATCCTCAGTGTAGTTTACGGCAACACCGTTTTTACACCTGACAATCGTAACTTCCTTGTAGCTTTTGCCTTCAACATCATAACAGACATCAAACTCATTAGCCTCGGGTGAGCCGAGAGTAAAATTAACAATTTCACCCCTGCTCTTGGGAACGGTCACGGATGTGCAGTTGTTAATAACCTGATTAATTTCATCGGAAAATTTGAACTTCTTTAAATCTTGTAGACTCAACACTTTATCCTCCTCGCAACTGTGTATATTTTATTCCGTTTGATAAAATAACACAAAAATAGCAAATATGCAAGAACTTTTTTGATTTCTTGCATATATTGTGCATAATTAATAAAATATCATATCATTTTGCAAGATTGCCGATACGTCCTTGCATTATTATAATGGTTCGAAATCGGAAGCACCGTGTTTGCAAAGCGGGCAGATATAATCATCGGGCAAAACATCACCCTCGTAAACATAACCGCAAATTTTACAGATAAAACCTTTTTTCTTTTCCGGTGAATCCGCTGCTTTTTGCTGTGGTTTTGGTTTAATATTATCAAAATAATACTGATACGTTACGCTTGGTTCGGGTGATAATACAATTGACTCTGTAACATCGGCGACAAATATGGTATGTGTACCATAATCATATATATCGGTGACTTTTCCCGAAATTACACAGTTTGTGTATTTAGGAATATAACGCAAGCCGTTTTCGGTACGGTTATTATGTTCACAATCGGCAAACTTGTCGGTATCCCTCCCGCTTTTAAAGCCAAAATGTTCAAAGACCTTAAACGGTACTCTTGTATCCAGAATGGATATATTAAACACCCCTGTTTTGAGAATCATGTCGTGGGTATAATTCGCCTTGCTCACTGCAATGGACATACGAAGCGGTGACGATGTTACCTGAATTGCCGTGTTAATTATACAGCCGTTGTCTTTGTTTTCGTCCTTTGCCGTCAATACAAACAATCCGTAGGAAAACTTAAACATAGCTGCCGGGTCGATTTTGTTTTGATTTGCAGAAATTTCTGACATAAAAACCTCCTGTAATACAAGGGACCTGTCCCTCTGTCACTGTTAAATACAAATTTCATTGATAGTTAACGTAATATATGTTACATTATGTACCTAAACACATAAAACGTCAAGAAAGGACTTATTTTATTATGAATGAAACTCTTAAAAACATATATGACCGATTTTCCTGCCGTGATTTCAAAGATTCTCCCTTAAGACGTGAGCAAATAGATGCGCTTGTTAATGCGGCGCTTGCTGCACCGAGTGCAATGAACCTCCAACCCTGGCATGTAATTATGGTAACGGATAAAGCGCTTATTGATGAGCTTGACCGGGAAGGAATGAGAATCGTCGGTACATGGGAAGATAAATCAACACAGGAACGTTTCAAGGAAAGAGGTGGAAAACTCTTTTATAATGCTCCCTGCCTTATGCTGATATTGTCTGACGGTTCAACATGGGGAACACTCGACTGCGGTATTCAATGCCAAAATGTGGTAATAGCAGCAGAATCAATGGGGCTTGGCAGCTGCATCGTCGGCATGGCAGGCGTACCGCTCGGCGGCGAAAAAGCAGATGAATACAGGAAAATATTCAGATTCCCCGAAGGCTACACATTTGCAATAGGTATCCTCTTCGGCGAAATCAACTCCGGCAAAGAACCGCATGAGCATGACTTAAACAAGGTTTCATATATTAGGTAGGTGATTTCCAAGCATGGTATGGGGTGTTAAATTTAATTCCTATCGCCCAGAGGAAACGTCCTGTTTCCACAGAGCGCCCTCCGGCGTCCATGCCTCCGTGAAAGAAATTAAATTTAACACCCCATACCATGCTTAATTATTAATAATTTGTTAACAGTTGCAACGAGTATATAATATATAATAGTATTTTAGTAATATACCTTTATTGCGAAAGGAAATTTGATGGAGCAACGTAATGTAGAAATCTTCGGTGATTCAATATTAAAAGGTGTTCAGCTTGATGATGAAAACAAACGTTATCATGTTGACAATAATATTGATGTTACAATGCTTGAAAACAAGTTCCTGCTTAATATCAACAACTTTTCCAAGTTCGGCTGCACGATTTCAAAGGCGTTTGCCGCAATAGAAAAACGCTTTAAAAACGGGGAGCTTCAATGTGACGCTATTGTTTTAAATCTCGGCGGGAATGATTGCGACTTCGATTGGAAAGCGGTATCAGAGCGTCCCGATGACGAGCATCAGCCGAACACCCCGCTTGATGTATTCTCCGACACATATAAGAAAATTATTGAATATTTAAAGGACAAAGGAATCCGTCCGATTTTAACAACACTGCCTCCGCTTGATGCTCAAAGGTTTTTCAACTGGTTCTGCGGAGGGCTTCCGGAAAAAGCAAATGTACTCAAATGGCTCGGCGGAGTGGAAGCAATATACCGCTGGCACGAGAATTATTCAAGAACAGTCGAAAAAATCGCCGAAGAAACAGGCACTCTGTTAGTTGATTTAAGAGGAGCATTCCTCAAACACAGAAAACTCGAACATCTCTTATGCGCCGACGGCACCCACCCGAACACCGCAGGACAGCGTGTAATCACCCAAGGATTTCTGGAATTCATCGAAATGGCAAAAGCCAAAGGCAAAATCGAAATATTTGCTTAAAAAACAAGAAAAAGTGGTCGCCCTCACTCTGACGGCGACCACTTTGTACAGCACAAGAGAACCGTCCCCTTGAGCTAATTTATCCTTACGCTTTACTATAAAACTCTTCTTCTTCGAGTTCTTTTTCCCTTTTGTCGTAGCGTTTTGAGAAGTAGAAGAGGATTAGGATGTTTATGAGTTGGAAGAGGATAATGTGTACTGCGGGGAGGATGAAGCCTAGGGCGGTGCAGATTAGGGCGGGGAAAAATGAGCTCATAATGGTTATTTTGACATTATCGCGAAACGGGAAACGTGTTGATGCCATTCTGTAAAGGCCAAAAAATGCGGCAAATACAAGATAGAAGAAAAATTGTAAAACAAACATTACACCGAATGCAATAAGCAGCATAGGCAGGAGAAACTGCGGGATGTACAGATTATAAACAGCAAGCATGCTGAAAATTTCACCGAAAGGAAGCGCAAGCTCGGCAGGGCCGAAAAACTCCGACGGAGCCGATAACGCAAGAAGCGGGTCGGCATATACAATTACATCCCGGAAGACATAAATCGCCGGCAGGGTATTGTCAATTACGTCAGAATTAAAATCCTCTGATTGAAAGTATAGAATTTGAGCATTTTCAAAACTGCCTGAATAAACTCTCGAATATAATTCATCAGGTTGTGTTCTGACAATATGAAAAAATAAAGGCAGATACAAAAGACAGGAAATCAACACAAAGTGGAGAATTACGTATCTCCACTTTATGTTTCTTGCTGCATTAATAAATTCGTATGGTTTCCATTTGAAAAGAACTGCAGTATAAATATATTCCTTTGGGTTCATATAAAATACGTCCCCCTGTGTTAGTGTTACTCGCCTTTGTTTGCGCCTGATGCAAGACCTTCGATGAGGAAGCGTTGGAAGATCATATAAAGTGTCGCAATCGGTATTGCAACCAAAACGGCTCCCGCACAAAACGCCGTAAAGTCATAGTTGGCGGAATCCGCCGGGTCAAGCATTCTAAAGAGCCCGATAGCAAGTGTTGTAACCTCTGTTCTGTTAATAAGAAGCCTCGGAAGCATGTAGTCCATCCACGGTGACATAAATGTTGTAAGTGCAATGAACGTTACAATAGGAAGCGATAAGGGCAAAAGAATCCGCAGAAATACCTGCATTTTCGAAGCACCGTCAATATACGCAGCCTCGTCGAGAGACTTTGGCAGATTCAAAAGATTCCCCCGCACAAGCCAGATGTTTGTCGGTATACTTCCCGCAACATATATGATTACAAGCATGTTCAGATTATTGAGCATTCCGAAGTTTAAGGCAATCATATACAGTGCAATCATTCCCATAAAGCTGGGGAAGGTGTTTAGAATCATAACTGCAAGAAGACCTGCTTTTCTTCCTCGAAACTTAAAGCGCGCGAAAACAAATGCCGTGGTTATGTTTAACATTACCGAAAATAGCATGGTCATAATCGCAACATATCCGGTATTTCTGAACCATGTCAGGTAATTTGTTTCACTAATCAAACGGACATAATTATCAAAGGTGGCTCCTTCGGGAATCATGCTCGCTCTTGAAATACTGTTGATAGGATTAAGTGATGAACCGATTACCCACAATAAAGGATAAAGAACAATAATCGCAACAATTACAAGCCAAAGATAAATAATGCCCCGTACGATATATCTTCTGATAACATGTGATGTATTATGTTTATGCACCATATCTTAATCCTCCTTAAATGCGCGTGTTCTCATCAGATTTATTCCGCTGACAGTTGCAATCATGATGAAAATAATTATGGAAATAGCGGCTGCATAGTTATACATTCGCTGGTCAAGAGTCAGCTTAAACAGCCAGGTAATGAGTATATCGGTTGAACCTGCCATCTGGAATGCCGGATTTGGAGGTCCGCCTTGAGTGAGAAAGTAAACATGACCGAAGTTGTTGAAGTTAAATGTAATACTCATGACAATCTGCGGAGCGGTTGCGGTTAAAATCGCAGGCAGTGATATCGCTCTGAATTTCGTCCATCCGCCGCCGCCGTCTACATCCACGGCTTCATACAGCTCCGGAGAAATTGAAGTCATAACACCTGATATAAGCGACATAAAATACGGGAATCCAAGCCATACATTTGTAAGGACCAATATAGTTCTTGCCCAGGTAGAATTACTTAAGAAGGGTAAAGCTTCATCAATTATACCCATGTTCATAAGCAGTGTGTTAAATGCACCCTGACGGTTAAACATTGCTCTGAAAACAAGCAGGGAAACAAGTCCCGGTACCGCCCACGGAAGTACATATAATCCGCGCCAGAATTTTTTAAAGAGTATTCCTTTTGTATTAATTAATACTGCATTTAAAAGTCCGAAGCTGTAGGCTGAAAAAGTAGCGAGAAAAGCCCAGCATATTGTCCAGATAAGGATGCTTACAAATGTTGTACCCCATATAGGGATTTGAACTATATCTTGAAATGTCTGAAATCCCGTCCAATCGATGAGATTTCTTGGAGGTACAGTATTGCGGTTGTAATTTGTAAATGCGATTGAAATGGAGAATAAGACAGGTATTACGGAAATAAATAATACAAGTAATGCGCCCGGAGTAATCATTATATACTCAAATGATTTTTCCCATAAACCTTTAACATAATCAAGACTTGATTGTTTTTGCCCGTGATCAATCAGAACATGTGTTTTATATGCGTCTCTTATATTCCAAATCCATACTAAAATAAATAATAAAAGGATAAAAGTGGAAATGATTCCGCCAATCATCAACATAACCGAATGGTCAAAAACCAAAACGGAAGAATCGAGCCTTGGAATTTCACCCAATGTAATAAGCCCCCAAAGCCCGCGTATAAAATACCCGCAATTTCGAAAAAGCGGTTCGGCTCTGCCGGTTATTACATCCAATAAACCGGTTGATAACTCAACAAACCAAAATATGCATTGGACAATAAAAAACACAGCGCCTTTTATCCACTGTTTGTTGATTGCTTGTCCGCTGCCCCATATTATTGCCGAGCAAAGAGTGACAACATACTTCATTAATTAATACCCCCGCCGTTATAAAGTACAAGTGTGAACCCTCAGAGTGAGGGTTCACACTTACTTAATATACTAGTCGTGAATCGAGAGACCCATTCCGTTGAGTAAAATTTCGTAGGTTTCCATTGCTTTGTCTTGTGCTTCTTCCGGAGACATATCACCGTTCCATGTAAATGTGAAGAGCTCGGCAAGGGGTTCCCACATTGCATGTACTTCGGGGATTACAGGCATCGGGTCGGCAAACGGAGATTGCTCAAGGATACCCATAAGCCACTCGTTACTGCTGAGACCCGGTACGCCGGAGCTGTCTTGAAGTGCAGGAAGCATACCAGTAACTTCGTACAGGATTGCAGCGCCTTCATCAGATGCTACAAACTCAACAAATGCAAATGCTGCAGGGAAATTCTTTGCAAAGCTGGATACTGCCATAACTCTTGCGCCTGAGAAGCAACGGGGTTGTGTTCCGTTGATTGTCGGGAGCTTTGTTACACCAAAGTTGATGCCGTTGTCTCTTGCATCACCGATTGCCCACGGACCGGAAATTGTAAAGGGTGCTTCACCTCTTTGGAATGCTGCAACCGTATTATCCCAGTCAGCTTCTTCAGTGTGGACGGGGAATACTTCTTTTAATGATGAGTGGAATCTGAGACCATCTGCAACGCCCGGAATATCAAAGCCCGGATTTCTGTAATCGTCCATGTTCGGTCCGAATACTGTAAATCCGAATGCATTGAGGAAGTGATAATTATGATATGCATCATTTACACCCCAACGCAATGCAAATTTATCTGCACCTGTATCATTGTATGTTTTTGCAAAGTCAATGATTTCTTCAAATGTTGAAGGTACAAAGTCAACAAGATCTCTGTTATAAAACAGAGCGATGTTTTCTGTTGCGAACGGTGCTGCATATACTCTGCCGTCGCTTTTAACAGTGTTGACTGCCGGTGTGAGAACTGTTGATTCGATTTTTGAAGCAAGGTCTGCCGGGAAAGGCTCTACAAGGCCGTCGGCAATTGCGTTTGCTGCATGGTCATGCGGGAAGTGGAATACATCGGGACCTTCGCCTGCCGGTCCGTCAAGTTCTACTTTCGCACGTGATTCGGTGTGGCCGATTTGCTCATATGTGACATTAACATCGGGGTATTTTGCTGTAAATGCCGCAATAAGTGCATCTGCCCAGTCTTCGTTGTCAATCCAGATAAGCAAGTCGCCGCTGATGTCGCCTGCAGCTGCGCCGCCGCCGCCATCTGTTGTGCCGCCGCCATCTGTTGTACCGCCGCCGTCGGTTGTGCCGCCGCCGTCAGTTGTGCCGCCGCCGGTTGATCCACCGCTGCCGCCGGTTCCGCCGCATGCTGCAAACAGGGTAAATGCCATTGCGCATACTACAAGAATTGCTAAGATCTTTTTCATTGTTTTCCTCCTATAAAATTTGTTTCTTTCATTATATATCACATATCGCAAGGGTCTTCCCGGGCAATATGTTAATATCGTTTTTACGCTCACTTGTAGATAATAACACATTTAACTCAACTTTGGTATCATTTTTTGCCGAATTATACAATAAAATTATTTGTTCATTTTTATGTGATAAATCCCAGCGGCAGATTGAACCTTCTTTGGTATACGAAATGACAGCATTTTGCACAAGTTTGTTATACTTTTTGCGCAGTATAATTAAATCCTTGAAAAACTTTTGTAAATCCAAATCCTGCTTTGCTTCATCCCAAATCATCGGACGGCGGCAATCGGGGTCATCATCACCTTCAAGTCCTATCTCCGTACCGTAATAAACACACGGCGAACCCTTCATAAAGAACATAAACATAAAACAGTTTCGCAGCACATGTTTATCACCGCCCGCACGGGTCAAAAGGCGTGCAGTATCATGTGAATCCAGTAAGTTAAATTGAACCCCGTTATGCAAATCGGAAAGTCTCATCAGCTTATCGGAAAAAGCGTGTGTAAATACATCCGGGTCGGTGTTTTTGCCTTGGAAGAAGTCACATATATCCCAGCCGAGCGGATAATTCATCACAGCATCAAAAGAACCGTTTGAAAACCACTTGCTCGGGTCATGCCAAAGCTCACCGAGAATATAGAAATCCTTTTTCTCTTTTGAAACTGCTTCATTAAAATCATGCCAGAAAGAGAACGAAACCTCGTCGGAAACATCCATACGCCAGCCGTCGATATTGCATTCTTTTATCCAATAAAGCGCAACATCAATCAGATACTTGCGCGCATCCGGATTTTCAGTGTTCCACTTCGGCATTCTCGGTGTAAATGCAAATGTATAAAAGTTCAGGTCTTTTTTGTTTTTATACTCAGTCTCGGGCAGAACAGGGAAGCTGTGGATATGAAAATAATCCTTATACTTTGATTTTTCCTGATTTTTCAAAACATCCTGCCAAAACACATGCTTGCTTCCGATATGATTAAAAACCGCATCGAGCATAACTTTAATACCCAGCTCATGGGCTTTTTTGACAAGCTTTTTAAGAGTATCCTTATCACCGAAGTGTTTATCGATACTGTAATAATCCTGTGTATCATATTTATGGTTTGTAGGGGATTCAAAAACAGGGGTCATGTAAATCCCGGTAAAACCGAGGTCTTTTATATACGGCAGCTTCTCGATGATACCGTATAAATCACCGCCGTAGAAATCCGTCGACTTTGGTTTATTATCATCCCAGCTTTTTGCCTTCGGGGGTGAAATGGAAGGCTTGCCGTTACAGAATCTTTCGGGGAAAATCTGATACCATATTGTATCCTTTACCCACGAGGGAGTGTGCGGAGCATCAATTTCGTGAATAAACGGATAATGAAAATGAATAAAACGCTGATAAATACTCTCGTCTGTATACGGCTCAGGCCCTTTTTCTGAATAAAAAATCCGGCTGCCGTTTTCGCAGGTTAAAGCAAATGCATACTTGAGTCTTTTTGTCGGCGGGGGAGTGATTTCGCCCCTCCACATGATTTTATCGCCGCTTGAATACTGCTTGTGCAGCGGCGACTCGGTATGAACCCATTTCCAATCGGACTTTTCCGGGTCCTTTTTTGTACCCGCTTTATCCGCTTTCAGTTCATACTCAAAAGGGTCGCCAAGCATAATAACCGCAGCCTTTATATCAACTCCGGTTATTAACTTTATTATCACTTTTTTAAGCTCTTTATCATAATAGCACAGCGGAAGCGCTGCCTGATGTTGTATTAACATAGACTCACATTACCATTGACAGGGGTTTTTGTCAATTAGTATAATAACACAAGAGAACCGTCCCCCTGTGCTAATAAACGGAAGGAAATTCTTAATGAAAAAAATATTAATACTAATATTATGCCTTGCTGCTTTGTTTATTGTATTTATAACATCATGTTCGCAGAGCGCCGGTGGTGATAAATACAGGGATTATTATGAAATATTCGTGCGGACGTTTTATGACTCCGACGGGGACGGCAAGGGTGACCTGCAGGGTGTTATCGAAAAACTGGATTATCTAAATAACGGGAAAAACGACGGAAAAAGCCTTCAAATAACGGGAATTTGGTTTATGCCGCTAAGCCCGTCGCCGACCTATCACAAATATGATGTAACGGATTATATGGAAATCGACCCCGAATACGGCACGATGGAAGACTTTGAAGAGCTGCTGCGCGAATGCGGTAAAAGAGGAATCAACGTAATAATCGACCTTGTTTTAAATCATTCATCCTCACGCCACCCGTGGTTTTTAAGTGCGAGGGAAAGCCTTGCAATCGACCCTTGCGGAGCAGAGGTTTGTATATATGAGGATCTGTGCAGGGAACACAACAAGCATGTAGGGTATTATAACTTCCATAACGAACCGGGACCCGGGAGAACAAGTAATAGAATGCCTTCGGGTTGGTTTTACGAAGCTTTTTTCTGGGGTGAAATGCCCGACCTGAACCTGACAAACGAGGATTTACTTGTCGAAATCGAAGAAATCGTTGAGTTTTGGCTCGGCAAAGGCGTAGGCGGCTTCAGGCTTGATGCCGTTCAACATTTCTTTGATGAAAGAACCGCAGAAAACGTCGAGTTTTTGAACTGGTTTATGGAAATTTGCCGTAAATATAACGAAGATGTATATGTTGTTGCCGAAGTATGGAATAATGCCGTTACGATAACACGGTACTACAGCAGCACGGTTGACAGCTTTTTTAACTTCCCGTTTGCCGAAAATGACGGTCATATACGTTCAAGTATATTAAACTCGACAGGAGAGCGGCTTGCAAAACGTATTGCAGACTGGCAAAGTACCATCCGGGACAGAAACCCCGATGCAATCGATGCTCCGTTTCTCTCAAATCACGACAATAACAGAAGCATAGATTATTTTAAAGATTTGGAATCGGCAAAGCTTGCTGCTTCGGTTTATCTTTTGATGCCCGGCAATCCGTTTATATATTACGGTGAGGAGATCGGCATGACAGGCAGCGGCCGTGACGAAAATAAACGCCAGCCGATGGTCTGGTCAGTAAACGATTCATTCGGCATGACGAGAAGAGTACCCGATACCGAGCAACGGCAATCACTTGACGCAGGCGTATTTGAACAGCTCGAAGACCCCGGTTCACTGCTGAACCACTACATTGCAGTCCTCGCAGCAAAACGAAACCATCCCGAAATAGCAAGAGGAGAAGTCACGGCATACGAAACCGGAGTACGGCAAATCTGTTTCTACGGCGTAGAATACAACGGAAAAACCGTCTACATAGTCCACAACCTCTCCGACACAGAACAAACCTTCGAATTACCGCAAGAAACTTCACCAAAGAGCATCGCAAATACCCTCCACCCCGCCGGCGGAGAGAGCAAAATAAACGGCACCACAATAACAATCGCCGCACGAGGCACATTAATAATGAGGTGAGAAATTATGAATGCATTTACATTTTGGAGTCCGACTAAGGTGGTTTTTGGAGCTGATACCGCTAAGCTTGCAGGGCAGGAGGTCAAGGCGTCCGGCGGTACAAATGTGCTTGTTTTTTATGGCATGGGTAGTGCTGAAAAGAGCGGAGTGCTTGATACCGTGACCAAATCGCTTGAAGAAGCAGGTATTAAGTATGCCTGCGTTGGCGGGGTGCAAATTAATCCGCTTGTAGAGTTTGCAACAAAGGCTGTCGAGGATTATAAGGGCAAGGGTATTGATTTTATTCTTGGTGTCGGCGGCGGAAGTGTAATAGACACAGCAAAAGCAGTCGCTCACGGGCTTGCAAACCCCGAAACTCCGCTTTGGGATTTTTGGACCTTGAAAGTGGAACTCAAAAAATCCCTGCCTGTCGGTTCGGTGCTGACTATTGCTGCTGCAGGCAGCGAAACAAGTATGTCGGCAGTGCTTACAAACGAATCGCTCGCCATGAAACGGGGACTCACCACACAGCTTAACAGACCGAAATTCGCAATTATGGACCCGGTTTTGACATATACATTACCACCCCGCCACACTGCGTGCGGTGTAACGGATATCCTGATGCATACCCTTGACCGCTATTTTGCACCCGATACAGATAATGCAGTAACGGACGAAATTGCAGAGGCATTAATGCGGGTGATACTCCGATACGGAAAAAGAGCAATGGAAAAACCCGACGATTACAAAGCAAGGTCGGAGCTCATGTGGGCAGGCAGCCTTTCACACAATACTTTAACAGGGCTTGGTCAGACACTGGACTTCGCAGTTCATCAGCTCGGACACACTCTTTCGGGAAAATACGACATCCCGCACGGAGAAAGCCTCTCCATAGCATGGCCCGCCTGGGCAAGATACGTCTATAATCATGACATCGCACGCTTCGCAAATTACGCCCGCAAAGTATGGCAAATAGAAGACCCGGACGACAATGAAGCAGCCCAAAAAGGCATAAAAGCGACGGAAGACTACTTCCGCCTCATAAACATGCCCGTAACCCTCACCGAATCAATAGGCGAATCCTGTAAAAACGACACCGCCGAACTCGCCGACTTCTGCACCTTCCACAAAGCTCGAACCATCGGCTCCTTCAAAACCCTCGACTTCAACGACATCGAGAAGATATTTGAAATGATGATATAAAAGTAGTGAACCCCCATTGTGAGGGTTCACTACTTTCTAATTCATTTTAAGCACTAAATTCCTGCCGGGTTGGAGGAATACTTCGTATAGGGTGTCGGTGATTTTTTTCAGGGAGTAGCGGCCGAAGCCGGTTAGGAGGTCTAGTTCGGATGGGGTTTTTAGATGGACACGTATTTTTTCGGGACGGGTTAGGAATGATTGCAGAATGAATGTGTTGTTATCGTATGTGAACAGGCCGATGCCGCCGCCGCATTCGAGGGTGACGGGCAGGTCCAGCTCATTGCGGAGGCATGTGAGAACACCGCTCGGTAAATCATAAAGACTGTCGGGGGAATCGGGAATTGTCAGGACATAGAACTTGCCCTTGTCATATGTTCCGCAAAGCAGCATCGGGTGGCTGTAGTGTGAGGTCATGCCTGCCGACATCATCCAAACATCATTTGTATTATAGTCAACATGCGGCAAGGTGATATCGACCCTTGAGGTCTCAAATGCTCCGTTATTCATACCAAAGCCATTTGACTTGAATTTATTTGTCGTTACTTTTTTATCGGTTATGAAAACGGGGAAGATATCTTCTATTTTACCTTTTAATGCCTTGTATAAACCACTTGTTACAAAAACGGAGCCGCCGGATTTTAAGGTGGTTTTCATTTTATCGACTATTTTTTCATCCCGTGACGCAGCTTCTGTTAAAATAACAACAGGAGCAGATGTTGGATACTCGGGATAAGGCTCGAGCGGGATTCCCAGCATGCCGAGAAAATCGTATAAATGACGCTCGCCGATAGGGTTGTCGGCATAATGATAAGGCTCATAACATGCAATACCAACGGGATTGCCGAGCTGACCGATAATAGGATCAAATTCATCATAAAACGCACCCGCAGCGGCTGTATAAAACGGCAGACCACTCAGCAGCGGCAGACAGAACATCATCTGCTCTTTGCACTTTGAAAACAGGGTCAGATATGCCTGCTGCACATAATCCTCAAGACTGCATTCAAACAAATCATACCAACCGCCGCCGTTTTTGCCCGGCTTGATATTTTCCATAAGACGGGGCAGGAAGTAACTTAAATAACGTGCAAGATTCTGCTGAGTATATGACTGATCGCGGGTCTCGGTACCCGTATAAACCATATCAAACATCGGTGAAGCCTGATGCAGGTTATAGCCGCAGCTTGCAAAGCTCTCGTACCAGTTGGGGAACTTTATTATCACATTCACATCGGGTCTTGCGGCTCTGCAGTTTTTTATAATAATATTCTCTGAAACATCATTTATAAGCTCCAGCCTGAAAGACGCCCAATCTCTGTCACCCTTGGCTTTAATGCAGGCTTCGCAGCGGCAGTTCGTAAAATAGAAATCATCAAGCATAACCTCGTCAAAAAGCTCCGCCGTATAATATGCGACTTCACCGAGCAGCTTGCGTGTCTCCGGGCATGTATAACACATTGCACCCATGAGAGTTCCCGCAGTAGCAGTGGTTATACCGCCCGAAAGTTTATAACCCCGCTCGGAAAATAAAGCAATAATAGCATCCATCTTCTCACGCTCTATAAGAATATCCGCACGGAAAGTCTCAAGATAAACCTTATCAAGCTTCACATACTTAGCGGCTTTATCAATATCACTTGCAATCTGCTCAGTACTGTTATCCTGTAAATACCCCGCAGGCGCATACGTCGCCGTAGAAAAATTATTATATTGCATACCCAACCCCCAAAATTTAATAAATAACTCTGTACAATATATACAAAAATTGTGAATTTGTCTACACTTTAAGGCTTCAAATGTCTATTGAAGTGTAGAAAAACTCTGTGCTAAACTATTTATGTTGTCATCAACACCCAATCCGACAACGGAAAGGGGGGTTAAGGTTGGCAATTCCCTTTTTGCTTTCTGTCGGAGCGGGCATTGTTGCGGGATTAATCCTGTACTTTGCCGGCAAGTGGCTGGATGGAAAGTTCGATGACGACTAGCACAGAAAGCCCCGATGATAACGCATCGGGGCTTTCGCCGGGTTAAGATTGGTTCCCTTTTCTCTTTCGGTTGACAAAAGAATACAACAGAAAAACAAAATTGTCAAGAAAAATAATCCATGTTTTTGTTTGACAAGTATGTCGCAATTGTGTAAAATCTTTGTAACACTTATGTAATGAATATACACATATAAAATCTTAATACTATGTAACATATTTTTGAAAATGTTACATAACCCAAGAGCATGTATATTTAGAAGTGAAATCATGCATTCCAGTTGGTTTTATTAACTAAAACGCAAAAAAACAGGACCCGAAGGCCCTGTTTCAATGGGAAATTTAACGGTGTAACATTTTCAAAACAATGTAACATAAAAATATTTTGTCAGAAAAGGTGGAAAGTTATTTATGAAAAAAGTTTTTAGACCGATTATTGCGATTTTGCTCGTTATTATGATGTGTGGCGTTATGCTTGCTGCTTGTTCGGATGACAAGCCGGGCAACGATACATCCGGTGAAGGAAGCACAGGCGAAGGCGGCGGCGGTGGCGGCAGCGGTTCGGACCGTATGGGGAATGAGCTTGCTGAGATTTTAGGACTGCCGACAACCCCAATGGCTGATGCCGATGATATAACATTTACAATATTTACCCGTAACATGGGTATTGCGGGAAGACAAGATAATCCAATCCTCCGGCTCGTAAGAGAAATCACAGGCGTTACAATCGATATTCAGTTTTTAATAGGTGATATAAATACCACCTTCGGAACAATGCTCGCAGGAGGAATTCAAGAAGACGCAATGTTTGTTGGTGCTCTTGCTTCCGAGGCAGTTGCCGCAAACGCAATAATGCCTATCGACGACCTCATCGAACAACATGCACCGAATCTCCGGGCGCACTATGACCCGTGGTGGGAGCTTATGAAAGCCGATGACGGAAAAGTTTATACAGCAGAAATATGGGGTACATATGTAGCTCCGCAGCAAATTGAGTTTTTTAATCAAACAGCATGGTGGCTCCAAAAGTCGGTTATCGACTTCCACGGACGTGCTCCAAACGATTTTGACGAGCTCTTTGAGTTTGTTTATGAGTATATGGAAGAAAACCCCACAATCGACGGCACAACTACCCTTGGTGTTGAGATTGGTGTCGATGCTCATACATGGCTTTTAACAAATCCGCCCATATTCCTCGCAGGCAACCCGAACATGGGTAGTGTGTGGAACCGCGGCGGAGCCAGAGAAGGAGCAACTCTTGACCTTGCAGTATTTCAAGACCTCGATTGGTTAAATGCAAATGCAAAACCTTATTTTGCAAAACTAAATGAGATGACTCATAAAACAACATCTCACGGACAAGCGGTTATCGACCCCGATACATACAGCCGCAAGCAAGCCGACTATGAAGCGGCAATCGCTCAAGGCAGAGTTCTTCTTATCCCCGGTCAGCAATGGATATGGGAAAATTCCACAAATACGCTTATTGGTGCAGATCTTTTTGAACGCACTCATGTGCCGCTCGACTTTATATGGGACCATGTAGACGAGTATAATTATTGGGATATAGGCGGAGGCTCATTTTCCGGAAATAACGGTCTGAATGTCAGCTTTAATAACGCAGACCCTATAAGATTCGCTCAATTCATGGACTGGATAATCCAAGAGCCTGTTCAGCGTTTCCTTTCCTGGGGTATTGAACGTGATATATATGAAGCAAATGAAGAACTCTTCAAATCCTTCGGAGTAGAGGACGGTTATCATTACTACTACGAGGACGGGCGTATTTTCCGCCCGCAGGTAATGCGCGATTTACAAGGAGATGCCCGCTGGCTCAGAAATAACATGGGCCGCCAGCTCAGAGATATACTTCCGAAAATTCAAGGCACATTCTTATCTGACGGCAATGCAGTCGACCCCGGCTCATCTCCGGAAGAATACTTTGCGGGTCTCAGTGATTATGACAAAGATTTCTTCCAAAGACATAATATCAACCATTTTACCGGATTTTTGAGAAGCGAACCGGAGCGCAGACCGGCATTTTATCCGCTCTACGGGTCAGTTCCGACACCGGGTTCCGATGCAGCCGAGTTTGCCTCTTATGTGGGAATGACTGTAGGTATTGATGAAGCACATATAATCCCGCTGGTCACAAGCCCGCCCGAAGAATTTGAAGACCGCTGGGCAGATTATTTAGATGCCATTGCTGCAATACCTCCTCATTTAATG